>ERZ651776.4656-NODE-4656-length-12444-cov-4.860354_pt1 | contig 12444 bp, 8 predicted proteins | sample MGYA00514761_ERZ651776 | MGnify/ENA metagenome assembly ERZ651776 | reverse complement strand
GACAATGACAATGACAATGACAATGACAATGACAATGACAATGACAATGACAATGACAATGACAATGACAATGACGACAAGGATTCAGACTCGGAAAAGTCGCTTGGCGAACGATTCTCCGAGACAATGCTTGAGACAGTGAACAGAGGCGTGGACGTGGTACATGCTGTTGCAGAGTACGACCTGGAGGGCGAAGGGGTCGTCTCCTCTGAGGACTTCCGCTGCGTTTTGCCGACTCTATTCGGTGACATTTTTAGTGCGGATGACATCGATGGGATCACCACTATGTTTGACGTGAACAAGAACGGGTCTATTAGCCTCTCAGAATGGTTCTGCGCTGCCGGCTTATCCTATGATGAAGAGGAAGAAATCATACGCCAATGGGTGCGAATCGTCAAGAAGAACTTCAGCGATGAAAAGCTCGAGAACTTGCTATCAAATGCCTTCATCGATATTTTGGTAGAGAAGGGTGATTCGGCGAAGATAAGTGCTGACACAGCTGAGCGTCTTTTGGGAGGTGTCAATGCCCACTGTGAGGCCAAAATCGTCGCCCGCGTCGCCAATATCTTCGGCGAACAAGTGAGCGTTCGCGCCATTTATTCTCGCCTCGGGGCTGATTTCGACAAAGCTCTCACGGCTGCGGACGGCAAGGCGCTGGAAAAGGTCAAGGCTGCCGCCATGGAGGCCAAGCGGAAAGAAGAGGAAAGGAAGAAGAAACTTCAGCTGGAGATGGAAGAACGAGAGCGAGAAGAGAGAGAAAGGGACTCGGCTGTAGCAGCAGTTGTGAATGATTCAGTCTCCAGTGCTGATCTCTCCAGCCTGCCACCTACACCCAAGAAGCAAAGTGTTGATGGCGTTGATGGTTATGGCAATGGCGATACTGATGGTGACGATGATGGTGATGATGATGATGATGATGATGATGATGATGATGATTACGGGGAGGACGAGTTCGATGATGATTTCGATGATGAAGATCTCGAAGGTGATATCGACGTAAAACCACCGTCGCCAATCAAAGTCCCCTCACCTGCTGTAAAGAAATCACCATCGCCCAAGAAGTCAAAGTCTCCCGCCAAAAAGCCCAAGTCCCCCACTTCTCCTGGCAAGAAGTGCAAGTCTCCCACGTCCAAGTCTCCCGCGTCCAAGTCTTCTACGTCTCCAAGCAGTAAGCAATCTCCTGCCAAGAAATCCAGATCCCCTTCACCAAAGAAGAAGTCTCCCAAGGCGGCGCAAGTCCGCTCGCCGTCAAAAAAGTCCCCTAAAGCCGCGTCTCCCTCGCAAAAAGCGGCGGATGATTCGTTTGACCTATCCTACGGCGACGATGACGACTTTGACGATTTCGAAGAAGAGAATGAGGACGAGGACCATAATAACAGAAAGAATTTTGACGACCCTTCTCCCTCCTCTCCAGATAAACAAACAGCGACAACTACGACGACTACGAAAACGACGACGGGCACTGCCTCACCTCTGACAACTAAGTCCCTTGACGAGTCCCATGACTACGACGACTACGACGATGACGACGATTTTGAAGAAGATGGAGATGATAATAATGAAGACAACAACAACAACACTGACGATGACAACAGAAACCTGCCCCCAATAAGCAACAGTAACAAGAGGCCGTCTACAGCTGACAATGGTGGTGATGGATTTGGCAAACGCGTCAAATTTAGCGCCCAGATCGTGACAGAAGTGCGCGAACGACCGAGGACGGCACCGGCAGATGTGCCGGGATTGTTCTACACTGAGGTGGAGATCTCACGTTTTGAGGATGATTTCTGCGCTGAGGAGGCGAGGGGACTCGAGATAGGTACCCTTGGGGAACAAAACGCCTTTAGTATTGAAAATATCGACGCTGACGGGATGGAAACGTACGACGACGATGATTTTGATGACGACAGCTTCGATAAGGGGGGGTTTGGGGACTCTGATGATATGTTTTGACTCGTACAAAAGCGGTTTTTGACAAGACGAACGACGCGTTTTTTTAGTATCAGATCACCAGAACGCTAACGTCTCACGAAGAAGAGGAGACCAAGTAAATTATTGTTCCCTAAAATGCATGTGCTAGTATTTGACCTGAAAGAGCCAGTTTCTCACTTCACAAATGCGATTCAACAAACAAAAACAAATACAAAATCACAAAAATAGGTCAGGCAAAAAACGTTCGAAGGTATTCTTTTTTTGCAATATTTAGCATCGAAAAAACAAATCCATCGAGCACCTCTCAACCATGAAGTCTTTTTTTTTCTCCTCTTGTGCAAGGATTTACTCCTCAGCTTCAGCAGCAGCAGGGGCAGCTGTGCCAACCAAAGCCTTGTAGGGCTCGGCCTTCTCGAAGGTAAATGTGGGGAGCTGAACAGTGACAGCAAGGCACGCCTTGTAGGCGTTGGCGATGCTGTGGGGAACACTGGCCTGGGTAGGGATGTTGAGGACAAGACTGAGCTTGGCCAAGCACTGGACAGCCTCACCGAACTTGGCAGCAAGAACATCATCAGTGATATCCAACACCTTAGCATCGAAAAGACTTCCGTTGTCATAGACACTCTTCAAGACAAGACCGTAGGTGAAGGGGCAAATGCTAAGCTTCTGAAGAAGAGCAGCCTGAGAAGCACCAACCTTTTCTCCGGCGACGATGAGGTGGGTATCGTTGGTCATCTCAATCTGACCCTTGGTAATCTTGGTGGCGATCTGAAGGGTCTGGAAGAAGTTGGTCTGTCCGGGGTCGCATCCGGTGGGACCCTTGGGGACGATGACATCAATGGGAGCAATAGCTCCAACCCTGGCAGGAGCAGGCCTGACATTCTCGTCGACTACCTTCCTGATGTCTCCCAAGTTACCGTTGGTGAAGATGAAACCAACATTTCCACGGCAAAGACCCTCGAAGCAATCCATTTTCGTGTCAGGATTCTCAGCGACAAACTCACGGATGACCTTGCGCATCATGGTGTTCTTTCCCATGAGGATCTCAGCAGTGCCGCGGAGGGCCTTCCTGGTGTTTTGCAACTGCCCAGATCCAACGTTGTCAACTCCGACAATAAAGGCCTTGGTGTAGCTGCCCATGAGCTCCTTCATCTTACCGAAGTACTCTTCTTTGCGTTCTTTAGAGAGAGGCATGATGACAAATAAAGTAAGGGGCAGGTGTGTGCACTCTAGTACTCAAAGTTACTAAAAATTTAAGCTCACTGTTCTGCGAAATGAGAGTTCGTCCGGAGAAACTTTTGTTAGTAGGTGAAGAGATTTTCTTACAGCTGTTCGGGGGTTTCTCCAGGAGCTTTCGTCACAGTCCCTACCAAGGGAGGGGGGAGGATAAACCAGATGGCCAGTGAGGGCCGTGATTTCGCGTCAAGGACGGTATTACGATAGTATGTATCTACTCCCACATCCATACATCGATAAGCGCACAATTACTTGACACAAAGGCCTCGACATCCACGTTCGCAAAATAATGGCCTGACCATTGGGGGCCTTGTATGAACTCAACATCTCATCGATGACCTTATACGCGAGTCTACGGCTAATATATGTACATTTCTTGCACCTCAGCCGCAGCATCGATGGCATAATACAATATCTAGGCAGCAAAGCCCTCACGAACACAATCCTGGGGCCACCAAGAGGCTGGGGCAAGCACACCTATACGACGAGTTTCAGACTTTATTTCGAACGAATCGCCACCTATACAACTATGCACCGCCATAAGCAAGAATTTATAAGCGTTCAAGTGTTACTTACCGTGATCGAAAGATGGTCCCAATTTCGCAGCAAATCAAAGACCCTCTCGTTGAGAAGAAGTCTGCTGCAGGCTGGCTGTTACAATTTTAGTGGTCTAACTCAACTCATCGTGGGTGAAATCCTTTCATCCTCCCAAGATAATCCTTTGAAAAAATTTTAAATACCTTAGCCCTTATTCTTATTCCTATGGTGAAGTCGGGCGTGCTGGAGACGGGCACGGCTCAGAGTCCTGAAGCCTGCTTGACGATGCTACACCTCTCGGCTGCTACTGGTAATTTGAAGGGTTATTTTGGTCAGTTTGCAATAAATGGGGTGTTCTTAGGCACTGATCCCCACGAGCGATGGACCTCAAAAGAGTTTCTAGAGGCATACAAGGAGTATTTCGACGGTACCCCAGCTTGGATATACACGCTAAGGGGGGGGACGAGAAATATATACCACGCATGTGAGACATTTGTGACGTTTGACGAACTCCTCGATTCGCAAGACTTTGGGTGTATTTCAAAGGGGAGTGGGGTTATGGTAAAGAAGGGCGAGAATTGGTACATTTTGCAATATAACTTGTCATTTTCTGTTCCCAATGATCTTGCAGTCGGAGTTGATGGAATTTGCCAGCAGATAGCCCACTATCAGGCAGACAGTTGAAAAACGCCTTTGTAATAATAATAGTGAAGAAGAAAAATGGCCTCGCTGCTGAGACTATCCTTTTCGATGCCAGCAATCAAGCAAGGAATTAAAACGCTGACTGCCCAAAGCTAAAGGACTGACTAGTGGATGATAGAAGACAAGGTAGAAAAAAAGTTTAAGAAGTAGACATTGCAAAAACAATTTGGGCCATGAGCTATTTATTTTCCTCAATCCTCATTTATTTATAACTTCGGTCCAAATTGTCCTCATTGTTCTGTGGAAGCTCTGTACGAAGGGGTCATCATCGCACTCAATGGCTTCAAATAATGTCTTCTCGTTCGTCGCTCCGGCTTCGACAAATTGATCAAGTCCATCGACATTTACATCCTTGGTTTCAGTGATCTCTTTTGGGGCTATTTCCTCTTCCCCCCCCCCCCTTTTTTTTCTTTTCTTTTTAACCAGGGCTATTCTGGTCGGTTCTTCGGCTGCGCTTGTCACTTCCTCTTTGACTGAGGGCTTTCTTAATTTTTTCGGACTCCTACTCCGCGCTTTTGAGGCAGGCGATTTCTTCATAGTCTTCTCGGAAGAAGCTGCAATCATTCTCTGCCGTGAATGGTTCGAGTCTACTCCCTTGTCCCTCCTCCGCGCTTTTGAGGCGGGCGATTTCTTCTTAGTCCTCTCGGAAGAAGCTGCAATCATTCTCTGCCGTGAATGGTTCGAGTCTACTCCCTTGTCATGCAAAGGAAGAAGTGCATTCCCCTCTTCCTTTCCCATAAGCTTCTCGATCTGCTCAATTTCATCCTTGAAAATTCCTCTGAGCCTGGAAATGTGGAGCTTGATACGCTGCTTGTGGTTAGCATTTAAAAATCCCAAATTGTCCAATTGTGAGTCAGTCAAACTCACTAGCTGCAGGCCATCTATGCTTTCGTTTTTGAATTGTTTAACGTAGCCCGAGAAATCACTTTTTTTCAGCCAGGAAGCAACATCGTCGACTGTCCAGTCTAGAGCACCGTGAATAGGAAATGGAGATTGCGCTCTCGTTGGCGTTGGCGGCGATGGGTCTTCAGAGTCTGGCGCTGTCATGATTGCTGATGGTGATATTGTTGGGGAGGTTATTGACTGTTGTTTTCGATTTTGCTGCAGGATTAGTTGCTGCTGCATCTGCTCCTGCTGCTGCTCCTGCAGACCCTTTGCAGTCTCTGCGAGCATGCGGACAGTGTTTGATAGCTCTTTCATAATGCTAGGCATCACCTCTGCAGATAGATCGTTTGGGTGCTGCGTAAATGGAGATAGTGTGGCCATCATTTCGTTGTTGGAGATTGTAGGCGAGATTTGTGATTGTTTGTTCGGAGACGGCGAGTAGTTCAGGGAACTGAGGGTATTTTCGTCGTATGCTGGAGATGCTGGGGAGGGTATGGAAAGTGGGGGGATGTTTGAATGTTCTTGAGATTCCGACGGAGACAGTGACTGATACTGAGACTGATGAGACTGATGAGACTGATGTGATCGAGGCGATAATTGTTTCTTGCTGTTCATGTTCGGTGACGCTCCCCCTTCCGTGGACCTCTTTCGCTTTTCGGCATTCAGGGTGCTTCTTCGCCTTTCTTTTTGCTTGATAAGTTTTTCGTACTGTTCAACGGCAAGCCTCTGAGCATCATCGGCATCCTCTACAAGAGCATTCAGCACTCCGGTCAATTCCAGATCTTGGTAGTCTGCTCCATTGACAAAGAATATCTTAGTGTTGATTCGTCCGCAAACTTTACCGAATGAGTTTCGAAGAGTAATAGGTACCTCTACGTCCACCAAATGATCTCGATAATTCGACGGCGTGTTCTTCAAAAGTTCACTGAACTGAAGCTCCCCTCTCCCCACCTCCTTAGTCTCGCTCCTCGCCGTTAATATAACTTTGCTGTCTGCGATCTCTTCTGCAGGAGGGGCCCTTGCTCTCAATATGGTGTGGTATGTGAGTATCTTTCCCTTATTTTCAGAGCAAACTGGATACTGAGTCGTCAGTGGGCGTGAGGATGTGGATTTGCTTTCAATGTTGAATGACAAGGAGACTGAAGAGAGGGGAGGCAAATCGGCGGCAAAGTATAATACCTTTACCCATAGCATGAGCCTATCGCAGTCGAAACCTTTCAGAGACTCCTTTAGCTGGGCATTTTCGACGGTATCAAACCGAATATTCCTCACATTCACAGCAGAATCACCGTGCTGGTCTTTTCCTTCCTGTCGCCCATAGCGCATCGTCTGAGTGGGGCTCGGGGTTGGGCTCGAGCTTGGGCTGCTTGACTTAAATTCCTCACCATGAAAAAGCTGTTGAGGATTAGTATGACGCCCACTGCTCTTCCTAATGATATCATCCAATGGCATGGATTCGTCCCCGTCATCTTCATTTTCGCTTTCCTCTTCGGCCTCGGATTTGTTTCGACCCATATCAGGTGGAAGTTGCAGAGTCTTTTTCAAGGCCGCGTTCTCGAGAGTATCAAGGCGGAGGTTCCTCACAGATACTCCAGCCCCAGAATTGGAGGCGTTGACAAAGTCGGTATTGGAGGGATTTGTGGCATTCAAGGAGGAGATAGAACCTTTGGACGCACTAGGCGTCATCGAGTCAGGATCTACCATGTCGAAGACAGTTACAGATGATTTGCGCAGTTTGCGCATCAAAGGAATGGAGGCGGAGGGAGAGATCTCCGGTGAGTTCGGCTGCTTTGGCGACGCTGGTGGAGAAGGTTCCATTTGTGACGACGCGTAGAGTTATTAAAAAAGTTACTGCAAGCCCTGAAGACTTTTATCAGGCTTCGCAAGCAGCGGAGAAAAAACGCAAGCATGTGAAATATAACTCCCCTTAAAAATCTCCTAAAATTATTTTTTTAAGACAAACACAATGGGAAACGAGGGTTCCTCCTCCGCAAACCGCAACGGGCGGACAAGTTCTACCATTATTAGCCCTCCATCTCAGGATGAGCTCTCCCTCAGACACCCATGGATCGACCCAGATACTGGGCTCTCCCACGACACCAACCATGCGCAGAAGGAGGGGAACATTTTCAAGAAGAGTGAGTGGATCGGAGAGTGGCGGGAGCGTTATTTCATCCTCAAGGGAAGTCGACTATTTTTCTCCAAGGGGAAGTTCATACAACCCCATGGAGTCATTGACATAGGTGAGAGTAAGGGAGTGGTTTTCAAAGACGATGACAAGAACGGAAAATCTGTCAAGGGGTACGCCTTCGAGCTCAAGACTAGAAATGAGAACTGGCATTTGAGGTGTGATAATGCAAAGGACCGAGAGGATTGGGTTGAAGCAATTAGGGCTGCAATATCTACTTGCCTAAGCAAGGCAGAATTTGAGGACAAATACAAGGCAATCTTGTACAGAGGTGCAAAGTTTGTCAAATACCACAACGATCCAATGGGTAGGTTTAACCTGATGAACAAAGACAACACAAGAATTGTGAAGGTCAGCAACGACGGCCAGAGAGTAATATGGCAAAAAGTCGGGAAAGAAGATGTAATTTGCGACTCCATTGACTTAAACAGTGTCATCGCTGTCAATCCAGGACATACAACTTTGGTGTTTAAACAGACAGGCAACAAAAAAAACGAGCGAAATTGTTTCAGTGTTATTGCAAGCGAGCGGTCTCTTGATTTAGAAGCATCAAATTCTGATGTTGCAAGAGAATGGGTCGAGGCACTGAGGGCCATGTTAAAGTACGGAAACATTTTGTCGCCTGCTGAGCTGAGGGAGGCCGATAGAATAAGGGCTTTCAAAGAGAAGGGTGAAGAGAGTCGAAAGGAAAAGGCCTTGAAGAAGCATGAAAACAACAGGGCCAAGCTGAGAGCTGCCAGGCAGCGAGCTCACCAAGAGATATAATATAACTCAGCCTGGTTATTAATAGAAAGCAAGTATGGTAGCAGCGACAAGGAAATGTTTAAGAGGATTGTGAAGAACCTGCTGTGCAGTTAGTGGTTTTGGTTCCTTACACGTGGTTGGTTCAAGGAAGAGAGAATTAAGCAAGAAAGAGTAATGCAGTTAGCGTTGATTTATATGTCGGAATGACCCCAAAATCTACGAAAAATTTATTTTTTTTTTTTTTCAAAAATTGCGAAAATGAAACTCTGTGTGCCCTTAGAACAATCGAACTGCTTTTAAAGTACTCCGTCTAACACACGCTAACACACGCTTTCCCGCGTGATCAATTAGATTCTTTCCCTTGACTTCAAAACACTTGACTTAAGATCTTTTTGCCCAACCCGTGGTGTGCCCAACCCGTGGTGTGGTATCCTCTCTCATGATGACAAGTTATCAAAGACAAAATAAGATGGCTGTCCCTCTCCTGGCCTTCTGTATAAGCTTTCAAATCTATCTTGTGACCCTCAGCCCCACTATTGCGGGCGGGGATTCTGGGGAGTTGGTAGCTGAGGGGTGCCAACTTGGCACTGCGCACCCTCCAGGCTATCCGCTTTACACGGTGCTTGTTTATGTGACAAAATTGTTCGGAGAGGTCGTCAACAGGCTGACGTCTCGGACGACCGTAACGGCGTATTACACAAATGTGCTTAGTGCTGCGCTGGGGGCGGGGAGCAGTGCTGTTATAGCTTATTTGGCTTCCAGGATGCTGGAGATGATGTCCCCCTCCCTGGAAGAAGAAGGCTCAAGCTTCAAAAATAAGAAGAAAAATAATAAGAAATCGCAGTCTACTACTGCGCAAGATGCTGTCCCCCTTGGCAAGGGAAGTCCCCTCAACTCCTCGGCCGCTTTAGCAGCATCGGTCCTTTATTCTTTGTCCCCACTTGTATGGCAATACCATGTGACCTCTGAGGTATTTGCACTGAATAACTTCCTCTCCTCCCTCCTCCTCCTGGCATCGCATAACTACATCGTTTCTCAAACTGGCCATAACCTCTACGCCGGCGCGTTCCTCTGCGGCCTCGCTATGTGCAACCAGCACACCTCTATCCTATTCCAAGTGCCGATAATTATCTCCATGATAATTAAAGGCCGACTGCTTAAAGCGACCAATTTCCCCTCCTTGGTCAATGCCGGGTGCTTTTATGTCGTCGGACTTTCCCTCTACTTTATACTCCCCCTCTTGGCGACTTGGTACCCCCACAAGGGTTCGTGGGGCGATGTGACGAGTCTTTCTGGCCTCCTCCACCACTTCCGCAGAGCGGACTACGGTACCTTTCAGCTCTATTCCGGCGAATCTAAGGGTAGTGAAGGAATGAAAGAGAGGACTCAAGCGTACTTCAGAGACTTTGAAGATTTCCAGTCTGGCATTCCTGTACCCTATTTTGGGTGGATTTTGTTCTCCATCGGCGTATTCGCGACGACATTTTTGTCAAGGACGGCCTCGGCACAAGTTCGACATCTCTCTCTCACTCTATCGTCGTCTTTTTTTTTCTACCTTGTCGTCTTTCACACTCTCTCAAACTTACCTCTCCATAACCCACTCCTCTTTGGTGTTCATCAACGCTTCTGGATGCAGCCGAATATTGTTGTCTTCATTTTCATCGGCGTCGGGGGTGGACTCATCACGGACAAGGTCGCGAGATTGGTCATCAACCCAAATCACAAAAAAGCGAAGGGCATTAAAATGTCGTTTGCTGTACTTATAACTGTGCTCCTGGCCGGAACCAGCTTCAGGAAGAATTACGCTCTGCTCGATCAATCTTCCAACACTTATTTTGACTCGTACGCCAGGGGCATCCTCTCCTCACTACCACCCGACAGCCTTCTGCTCATCAACTACGATCAGCAGTGGACGTCCATCCGGTACATTCAAGAGTGCGAGGGATACCGTCCCGACGTGACCAGCATGAACCTCTCCATGATGTCTTTCGAATGGTGGAAGAGCAAGAGGGATCTTTACCCGGCCATCAAATGGCCGGGAACGCACTACACAAAGCCAAATACCGTGACTTGGAAGGAAGGCGGCTTCACTTTCAAGGAGCTTGCAGATGAGAACTATAACAACGGAAGCTTTGGGGGGGGAATTTTCGTCGGTGGGAAGCTTAATTACCAAGAGACAGATTACTTGGAGACCTATGAGGCTCTTCCTTGGGGTTTTGTTAACAAATTGGTCAGGAGAGAAGATGTGAAGTTCTCCAAATGGGTGAAGGAGAGCAGAGATATTTGGAAGCGCATGTCGGAGGAGCTATTTCCCAGGCTTCCAGAGCAGGAAAAATACGACGAATCAACTTGGGAGTGGACTATCAGGAGGGAGTTTAATGACCACTTATTAGATAGAGCTAGCTACATGCTAGAGGCCGCTATCGACAGGGTGGAGGAGGGGAGGAAGCTGAAGTATCTTCTGGAATCGGCCGCGATCATGGAGTTGCTAGCTGTGACGGATGAGATGAGCAGAACGTCTACAGCTCTGGCTAAGAACCTGGGACTTGCGTATATGCACATGGTCAGGAGCAGGGAGGGCAACGAGGGGGTTAGTAGGAAGATCTGGGACAATATCGACGAAAGTGTTTTTTATGAGGGCGAAAATATTGTCGATGTTATCCGGGGAGGGGAGGGTTGGATCTCCGAAGATTTGGAGAACGAGGGTGGCGCCTGGAAGAGTTGGGCGACCTTGAGATGGAGCCAGAGCTGGGAGACGTTCTTGAACCATGATGAGGCGAAAGACGACCCAAGTTATGAAGGGATCAAAAGGATATTTGAACAGGTCTATCAGGCCACATCTAACCAGGGATAATAAAATGGATACTTGTTTATATTTGCCTTGTTTGCTGACGGACGAGTGTCTTTTAAAACGTTCCTCGAGTGGGGTGGCAAAGATAAAGGTCGGTTCATTAAAGTCGTTTATTAGTCAAAGGTTGCGTTTTCAAAGGTTGCGTTTTCAAAGGTTGCGTTTTCAAAGGTTGCGTTTTCAAAGTGGCGTTTGAGTCAAAGACAAAGGTGGTTTTTGTTAGTCAAAGGTAGTTATTTGTAAAAGCTGGTTGTCTTTTTTTTGTTAGTCAATTTTAGTCAATTTTCATGTCAAAGACGGCCATTCCTAGCAGTTCCGCCGCTCTCTTCTGCGCCTTGGCCATGATGAGGGCCTGCAGCAGGTCCAATATCTCGTCGGTGCCCCTGCTCTTGACGATCCCCTTGTTGTAAAGGTCGATGACCTCGTCGACGTCCTTGGGCACCTTGGCCAGGGAGAGTTTAAGCTGTCCCAGATGGAGGTACGCCGCGGTGTTCATGGGGTCCACCTGCACGCTCTTCTCGAACAGCCCGATGATCCCGGGCGCCTCCTCCGCGGGGTTCCCCCCGGTGTTCGTCGCCAGCTGCAGCCTGGTCAATGCCATGTTGCAGTAGGGGGTCGGGTTCATGGGCTCGCATTCGATGGCCTTCTGGAACTTTTCCATGGCCTTGTCGATCTCCCCGTTCTGGAACGCCAGCTCCCCCCAGTAGCTGTGAACGTCGGACGAGTGCGGCGCGATGCTCGCCGCCGAGTCCAGGCACGCCGTCGCAGCCTTCTCGTCCCCCCGGTGCATGTAAACGGTGGCCAGCCGTAGGCGCGCGGCAAGGAAGTCCGGGCTGCTTTGGAGGCAACGCTCCAGGTCGGCGAAGGCGCCGTCGAGGTCCCTGTTCAGCATGTGCAGGTTGGATCGGTGGAGGAGGGCGTCCGGGTCGGCAGGGTTTATCGCCAGGGCGCGGTCGAAGATCGCCTTGGCCTCCTCGTAGTTCCCCCCGTCCATCTGCACGCCGGCCGCCTTCACCAGGACCTCCACGTTGTCGCCCTCCGCTGCCAGGCACTCGTTGTAGTAGTCCCTCGCGCCGTTCAGGTCCCAGGAAAGGTGCTTGCAAACGCCGATCCACTCCACCAGGTCCAGGTAGTGGGTCGTCTGCTCCATGACCTGGGAGTCCCCCCCGATGACTTCCGCCGCCGCCTCAAAGTCCCCCATCGCCGAGGCCAAGTCGACGGAGGAGGCGTGCGCGCGCCCTCTCTTGAAGAGCAGGTCGGCTAGCATTGCGGACTTGGCCGGTATGCGATCGCTCGACGGCCCCGAGGTCGCGTCGTCGATCTTGGCCGTCAGCTCCTCCACCGTACCGTCGCTCTTGGACTCCTCCATCCA
>ERZ651776.4654-NODE-4654-length-12446-cov-3.517423_pt1 | contig 12446 bp, 11 predicted proteins | sample MGYA00514761_ERZ651776 | MGnify/ENA metagenome assembly ERZ651776 | reverse complement strand
CGGACAGCATTTCTAAACGGTCGTCTTGAGGCGCCGCTTCCAGTTCGGCCATGAATTTCGAGGCTGTTTTAAACCCAAGCCAATTGAGCGCGCGGCCCAGAACTGTGGGCGGGACAAGCCGCGCAATGGAGTATGACACGACCAATGCGCCCACCATGCCCACATAAACCAATGGTGCGACTTGACCGCCAAACAACAGCAAAAGCGTGAAACCAATCTCGGCGCCGGGTACAAAGGGGATAGCTGCCAGGATTATGAAGGCCACGAAGGCCGCCATCACAATGCGGTGAATCATTGGCTCGTTCATCGGGCGCATCTCGGGAACAGTCAGTTCTTTCAGCGTATCACCGAGGAACCATCCGCCAAGCAGAAGCAAGCCATAGAAAAGCAACACTTTTCTCTTTGCCCAAAGACGGTTCAAAACCGCGCGCAAAGGGCATCGCTTTCGGGGTCATAGGTTTCCATTGTTTGACGTATATCCAAGAGCGAAACTGTTTGCCCGGAGTCCACGAGATTTCCAAGAAACATGATTTCGCGCGTCGAGGTCCAATACCAGCGACGGCGCTCCCAGACAATTGAAACGACGACCGAGCCATCCTCTTTTGCGGTGCCTTCATATTTAAACCGGCCGCGGCTTTCGCTTTCGAGCGTTCCGCTAAAGGTGATACCGTTCTCGGTATCTTGGGCCTAATAGGCTCCAGGGATAAATCCACATCGGGTGCAAATATCTGACCAGAAATGGCCGTCGTCGAAATACAGGCCGTCTGGCAAATCAGGGTTTTCTGTTGGCCCGATCATGCCCAAATAGGCTTTGCCATCCAACAAGCCCTGCGCCTTTGAGATGGTCGGCCAAACGAGAGTGATGGCCGCGATCAAGGTCAGAATTCTAAACAAGCTCACAACAATAGGCTCCTCACCTTCCGGTGACATCAGCCTACGGTGCTAAAGGGGCACACGCAAACCATGGAACAAGGAACGGATCATGGGCCGAAACGACCGCTGCTTCTTAAACAGGTGCAGGCCATCCGCGCGCGGCTTGAACTTGCAGGCAATCTTCGCGACCTTGCGCTGTTCAACGTGGCGATTGATAGCAAGCTGCGAGGCTGTGATCTGGTCAAACTCGTCGTGGCCGATCTGGTTAGAGATGAGCCAACAACACTCTCTAATCAAATAGCGCTATTTGGACCCATAGGCGCTGACATCAGTCAAATAAAGTCTTTGCAAAACCGAGAGCACTCCACACACGACCCTTGTTTGCAATTTTTCGTTTCCCGTGTAACAATCCCTTTACGAGGGGGAACTTACCATAGCATCGACGGCGATCAGAAGTGGCTTCAGGCGCAGCATTTGCGTTATGGTATCGCTTTTTCTCGCGGTATTGTTGATTTTGGGGTCTCCCGCCGTTGGCAGTGTTGGTATGGACTCTGGCTCGGTGATCCAACCGCAGCAGGATGTTTCGCAGAATTGCCAAATCGGTCAGGTTGCCGATCTTGCGACCGCGTTCTGCGACGCAAGTGATGATGCCACTGCGCAGCAGCCCTCGTGTCCGATGCTTGGCCTTTGCCTACAAATGAACTCCGGGGCCGCCCATTGCGGTCTGGTCCCTCTGACGAATGGCGTTTTTTTTGAAGCAAAGTCCACCAGGACCGAGGTCTTCTTGAAGGACACTGTCTGCGCAAGCAGCCGTCTGGCTGATCCCATCTTCCACCCTCCGATACTATAGAACCGCTGACCATGGTCGTGCCGCGGCGCGACAGATGAAATTAGTTTCTACAAGGGATTTGGAATGGAAAATGCACTCGGACTGGCCGGATATCAGGCCACAATGATGATCATCGTTTTTGCGGTACTGGCACTGGGCGTAGCCGCGCTTTTCGCGGCGCTGTTTCTGCCGGCGCGCTGGCGATTACCGTACTCGATTGAGTTTCTTTTTGTCGGCCTGCTTCTTGTGATGGTCTGGTATGGCGACAACCGCAGCGCGGAAATTGTCGCGGCCTATCAAGCACCGCTCGAAGATGAGGGCGTTCTAGAAATCGGATACGACACATCGTCAGGCGATTTTGACCGGGTGACGCGGGTTCTGGCGTTTCAGTGGGGATTTGCCTTCATCAATGAAGATGACGAGATTTCGCGCAATGCGACGATCGCCCGCCCCGGAGAACGGGTCCTGTTCAGTCTTTTCGCAAACGATGTCATTCACGGGTTCAATATCCCGGCTGCGGGTATCACGGCTGAATTCGAACCGGGCGTCGAACGCGATGTCTGGATTCGGGCACCCGAGACACCCGGTCGATATCTGATCCAATGCCTCAACTATTGCGGAGTCGGCCACGCGCAAATGAAAGCGTGGCTGGTTGTCGAAGGTGATGAGGCCAAGGCCGGCGCCTGATCGGGCCCGTCCGCAACAGATAACATTCAAAAGAAGGAATTCGCACCATGGCAAACGTGCATGATGCCGAACGTATGGGGAACAAGCCCCATTGGGAGCCGGAAGACGTTATCGGCAAGATGACCCTTTCGTCGCTTCTATTTTCAAACGACTACCGCCACATCGCAATCAAAGGCATGCTCACTTCGGTGGTGATGCTGGGCCTTGGCGGGTTTATGGCGTTGCTGTTCAGGACCGAACTGGCACTTCCAGACATCCAGTTCTTCGACGCCCGACCCTACATGTCATTGATGACGCTGCACGGGATGTTCATGGTCTTCGGCTTCATCATCCCCTTCGTTATTTCAATTATGTATTACATGATGCCCAAGATCCTGGGCACGGACGAATTGCTTTGGGCGCGGGGCGCGCAATGGAGTTATTGGCTGTTGATCATCGCAGCGGTGCTGCTGATGATTTCCCGGCCCGACTTTACTTGGACTTTTTATCCGCCAATGGCGTTGCGAGTAGGCGGCGATCTTATCTGGATGGGCTACCTGGCAGTCGTTCTGGTTGCGATCTCGGAATTCTTGGCCGGCGCAGTCCTCCTCAAGAACGGCATGGCCGCTATCCGTCGCATCGGCTGGAGAAAACTGCCGCTGATGGGTTGGGGCGCGATATCCGAGGGCATCCTGCTGATTGGCGCCACGCCCATCCTCGCCCTTGTGGGCATCTTTATGTACACCGACTGGGCCCAGATCACTGCGGTCTACGACCCGTCCCGTGGTGGCAACGTGATGACCTTCATGTTCATGTTCTGGTTCTATGGCCACCCGGCGGTCTATTTGCCGCTGATGCCGGCGGTTGCAACGCTTTATACGTTGCTACCCCGATTTCTTGGGCGACCGATCTGGAGTTACTGGTCAGCGGTCACAGCCTTCGCGCTGCTGACGGGTCTGGGATTTGTGGTCTATCCGCACCATTTCCAACCTGCCGAAAATGTCAGCGGGATGTTGCAGCGCACGACACAAATCCTGACACTGCTGATCTTCATCCCGTCGACGCTGCACGTCTTCAACTGGATTGCCACGCTCTGGTCAGACCCGATCCCGGCCTCGGCGCGGCGTGCCATACCGTTCAAGTTCATCATTGCCGCGATCTTCTTTCTGATGCTCGGCGGTGTGACAGCCTATCTGAACGCGCAGATCGCGGTGGATGGCGATTTCGTGCACAACACGTACTTCGTGCCGGCACACTTCCACGCTATGTTCGTGGGCTTCATGGGCAATATGGCGATGGCGGGATTTTACTATCTGTATCCCTACTTCACCGGACGGATGTATAATCAGGCTCTGGGCAATACGCATTTCTGGTTTTGGCAAATTGGCATCCTGACCAAGGTGCTGTCGATGTATTACCTTGGATTCAACTACTTCCCGCGTTGGGTTGTCGATTATCTGGACCTGCCACAATGGTCGATGCCGCAAATGATGTTGACCGGAGCCGCCTATTTGATTGGGCTCGGTTTCATCGTTTTCGTCCTGAACATAATGCTCAGTGCCACACGCGGCACGATTGCTGTCGGTGACCCTTGGGCCATCGACGATGAAGATACCGCTGGCAGGGCTCAGCCCGTCTCGGCGGAATAGGAAGGATACCTTAAAATGATTATGCGATTTTATCTGTTGTTCGGACTCGTCCTTCTGGGCGGAACCGGCTGGTTCATCGTCGTCGATACCCCACAAACGGTACAGACGCCCCCAACGATCGGCGAAGTCGTCCGTCTGCGTGAAGAGGGCGTGATACCCGAAGGGGTGCTCGTGGAGAACGCGGGGATCGAGCACGATGTGTTTGGTGTCCCACCTGAGGACGAGGCAATGATCGAAGCCGCCAGAGAAGATATGGACATGGGCGGCATGGACATGGGCGGCATGGATATGGGCGGCGACGGCATCATGGACATGGCGAGCGACGAGATGCCCTCGGGTGGCGCTATGGACATGGGCGGCGACGCACAAATGAACATGGCCGAGGGCGACGACGGCAACATGGACATGGATATGGACGGTGACGGCATCATGGACATGGCGAGCGACGAGATGCCCTCGGGTGGCGCTATGGACATGGGCGGCGACGCACAAATGGACATGGCCGAGGGCGGCGAAGCCGAAGAGGAGGAGGAAGAGCGCCTGATGGCGGGCCGCATGGCAGGTCTACTGATCACCGACGATGGTGATTTTGACCGTGAGATCAGCCTCACGATGACCGAATGGGGGTTCTCGGATCTCGGCATCAACGCCCAGCCAGGCGAGCGCATTCGCTTCACCTTGCGCAACGATGGTCAGATCCTGCACGAGTTCATGTTTATGGACATGGCGCAGATGCAGGGCGTGAATTACCGCGCCAGTCGGGCCGACTGGAACCTGCTAGAGCACGAGGCGCTTTTCGAGAAGTCGCTGCTTCTGCCCGGTGACGAAATCACCTTCGTCGCCGAGGTTCTGCGACCAGGTGCCTGGATGTTCATGTGCATGCTGCCCTACCACATGCAGTTGGGCATGATGGGCCAGTTGGCCACGGACGGCATGGCCATGGAAATGTGACCAGATCGCGCGCGTGTGCAGTTTCCGCACTTGCATTCGCTGCACCCGCGCTTTCCTCCTTGTCGAATTTGTCGCCGCTGCAGCTCGCGCTGACAGCAGCCACAAACCTTAGACATTCCGGACTGGTGCCGGCGCGGCCAATGCTTACACAGAAAACCTCGCATGTGCAGCGTCACTCATTTAGCAATGCAGCATACTTCGCCGAAGCGGCCATTTAAGCGGGCTGATCTTGGCTGATTGAAAACCGACCGTTCGCTGCGTTCTGATCCAACAATCGAGACGCGGACGAAGTGAGCTTTCGCCGCACTGGCGCCAATGACAGCTTTGAAGAATTTGATCCCTACGTGTCTCTAAATAGCGCACTGTATCGCGGCGCAAAGAATGCTGTGAAGGCCTTGACCTCGGGTCGGCTGTAAGCGGAAGGGTTTACCAAAAGCCATACCGTCGACCCCAACTCTTCGGGCAGTTCGAAACACTGGACGAGCGTTTCGTCAGTCCTCATGAACCGCGTCGGTAGCATGCCTATGCCCGCACCCATTTGTACTGAGGTCTCCATGGCCTTGAAATCTCGGCACGTCATAGCAATCTGGTCCGGGTCGATACTTCCGAGGAGCCATTTATTCATGGCATTATCAGCAAGCTTCCCCCCCCAAACCAAGTACTCATGTCCAGCCATATCTGTTTCTGAATGTGGAAGATTAGATTTAGCCGCATAGGATTTTGACGCAAACAACGAAACACCAACGGAGGCCAGCTTCCGGCAAATCAACGACGGATCGTCGATTTCCTTATTGGTCCATCTAATCGCGACGTCAGCATCTCCGCCGGATATGTCAACAGTGTCATCACTGGGGACCAGATCAAAGTTCACATTGCCATAAATCTCGACAAAACCTTCGAGGATAGTTGAAAGCCTCGGGTTAAATGCGTCTGTCACCGCCGTGATCCGAATGGTGCGGGATTTGGCAGACACCAGCCGGTTGGCCAACGTATCCAAACCTTTGGCCGCTTCTTCGATTGCTTCTGCACTGGCTATCAGCGCAAGGGCGTCTTGTGTCGGTGTAAAACCTTGGGTGTTGCGTTCAAATAGAACCAGACGAAGCACATGTTCCAGTGCTTCGATCCGCCTAGCAACAGTGGGTTGCGCCATCCCAAGAGATTTGGACGCCGCCAAGGTGGACCCCGCACGCACGACCGCAAGAAAAACGCGCACGTCTGACAGGTTTTGAAAAACGCTCTTCATTTTTGTATAGCAACACAACGTCAGGGCGGATACCAGCACAATCCGCCGGTCCTTAAGCTCAACTCAACGCCAATGAGAGGATCGTCCGATGACACTTACACTCCTAATGTTCAAACTCCCCGCCCTGAAATGGTTGTTTCGTGGGACGACCGCCAAGCCCGCGACTGAAGTTACGCCAGAGCATGAAAACGCGTACGCTGAACGTGTTTTTCTGCGCGAGTTGTTGGCCCGTAATCCTGAAGCCATTCAAAGCGACCTCGGTCTCATGGCGATGATGGCCCAATATCCTCGGTACTTTTGAATAACCGATCGCTACGGAGCGGGAATGGTGGCGGAGGCTTTCAAGTCACTTTGAAACTCAGTCAAAAGCGAACCTTTGTGCAAGACGCAGCATCTGGAACTATCGGCTCTCTGCCGCCACTGACCCGGCAGCGACTTATGTCCGGTCTCATTAGGCGAACGGCAACTAGCCGTTCGCCCAGCGCTCAAATGTCGCTCTTCTCTACGATGCTTCACGCGTCTTCAAGCTAGACACCAAGATATCGAACCGTTCTGTCTCCCTTGGTGTGCCCAAGTGATATCTGGACCGCGCGAGTTTTCAGGGCCTTCAAACTGCACCGGTCGATTTGTCCTGCTCTGGATGAACGAAACAAGCGTTCGGACCCTCTCGTTGGCAACGAGATCAATGACTTTCAAACGGACGAGATCACAGCCTCGCAATTTGCTGTCGATCGCGCGGTTGAACAATGCCAAATCCCTGAGACTGCCCGCAAGTTCAAGTCGGGCACCCATGGCCCAAACCTTTTTGAGCAGCTATAGGCGCTTTTGGCCCAAAGTGCCGAATGCTGCAACATTTACGAATGACAGCAACTCTCGGCAACCTGCAATTGCAGCCGTGGCCACTGACAGGTTAATCGTGACGTCAAACTTGCTTTGGGCCAGCCTGCGTAAGACATGTATGCTTTGACTTCTGCGCTACATGCTACTTTGTATTTGAAATCGACTTTTGAATGCACCAAGGACGTTTCGCTTGAGAAAATACGCCTTTCCAGCTCTGTCGCTCCTTCATACCTTCGAGGCTGTGGCCAGAAGGCAGAGCTTTACGGCCGCAGCGGACGAATTGTGCATCACCCAAAGCGCAGTCAGCCGTCAGATCAAGGTGCTGGAGTTTGATTTGGGCAGGACGCTGTTTGCCCGAAAGCATCGCAGGATCGAGCTTTTGCCAGAGGGGCAACTCTTGTTCCAAGCGGTCACGCGCGGGTTGGATGAGATTGCAGGCTGCATCAATGCGCTGCGCGTCGCGACAGGGGCGCCGCAAATCACGGTCGGCGCCTCGGTGGCTTTTGCTTATTTCTGGCTCATGCCGCGTCTCGCGCGGTTTAGTGCGCGGCATCCCGACATCGATCTTCGCGTGCTCGCTGCCGACCAAATGTTTGACCTTCGCCAAGGTGACGTTGATGTGGCGGTGCTTTACGGCGACGGGAACTGGACAGGGGTCGCCGCGCATAAGCTGTTTGGAGAGCGCGTCTATCCCATTTGTAGTGCTGGATATCTCCAGCAACACCCTGAATTGCGCCGCGCCTCTGATCTGCTTGATCAAACGCTTCTGCATCTTGATGGCGGAGGTAACATTTGGGGGGCTGTGGACTGGCAAATTCTGTTGGCCCATCAAGGCGTCAGCGGGCAACCCGTGCGCCGCGGCATTCGTTTGAACAGCTATCCGATGGTGTTGCAAGCGGCCGAGGCGGGGCATGGGGTGGCACTCGGTTGGAGTTACATCACCGATCCGATGTTGGCGGACGGGCGTCTGGTTTGTCCAGTGGATGCACCGTTTGAGACTAAGAACAGTTATTACATAGGGTCATCACAGACCCGCGAGAACGATCCTGAAATTGCAAAGTTTCTCCAGTGGATAAAGGATGAAGTTGCGGCTGAACCCAAATTCGCATGATCTGGAGGAATGCCATCCATCCAAAAAGATCGTTTGAACGAGCCACTTGATTGCTGCCAGATGGACTAAGTTTATCAACGAGGTTCAACATGACGGCAATCGCAGCGCGCACCCCAAATCGTCGTGGCCGCAACAAGGCCAATGAGGCCCAGCCGGCGCGCCCGATTGAGCCCGGAATGATAGGTGGGCACTATCGCCCGCTCAGCGACGCCGAGATGACCCGCATTCATGCGCTGGTGTTGCAACTGCTCGAAGATCTCGGGCTTTCTCAAGTCACCCCCACACTTGAAGCCCGCGCGATCGCGGCCGGATGTTGGGTGGACAGTGATGGTCGACTGCGATTTCCCCGCGCTTTGGTTGAAGACATAATTGCCAAGACGCGGCGCAAATTCACGCTACATGGCATCGACCCTGCGCATGATATCGAAATCGGCGGGCGACGCGTTCATACAGGAACAGGCGGTGCCGCCCCAACGATCATGGACTTTGAGACTGGCAAATACCGTGAAAGCACTGTTGCTGACCTTTACGACATCGCCCGACTTGTAGACCGGATGGACAATATCCACTGGTATCATCGCTCGGTTGTCGCGCGCGATACGACATCGATCCTCGATCTCGATATCAACACCACCTACGCCTGCCTCTCTGGAACATCCAAATCCATTGCCGTGAGTTATACGGATGCTGCAAGCGTGCGCGCAGTGATGCCGATGCTGGATGCTGTCGCGGGCGGTGAAGGTAAGTTTCGAGAACGCCCCTTTTGCACCGCTGTCTGCTGTCATGTCGTGCCACCGATGCGTTTTGCCACGGAAAGCTGCGAGGCCTTAGAGGCCGCAGTTCTTGCGGGCATGCCCATTCTTCTTGTCGCGGCCGGACAGGCTGGCGCAACAGCACCCGCCGCCCTTGCCGGGGCCGTCGCGCAGGCCTGCGCCGAAGTTCTGGCTGGTCTGATCCTGTGTAATATCATCGACCCGAATTGCCGCGGTATCTTTGCCACTTGGCCATTTGTGAGCGACTTGCGCACAGGGGCCATGTCGGGCGGATCAGGTGAACAGGCCCTCTTGTCCGCCGCTTGCGCACAGATGGCCGGTTTCTACGACCTCCCAAATTCGGTGCCTGCGGGCATGACGGACAGCAAGCTGCCAGATTTTCAGGCAGGCGGTGAAAAAGGTTACACGGTCTCACTGGCTGCACATGCTGGTGCCTCAATGATCCATGAAAGCGCTGGCATGCAAGGCTCGCTTATGGGCACATCTTTTGAAAGCTATGTGTTGGACAATGATCTTCTGGGCGCAATCCTGCGCACGGTGCGCGGCGTTGAGGTTAGCGAAGACGCGCTAAGCTTTGACACCATCCGCGATGTGGTGATGGGCGAAGGGCATTATCTGGGCCACCCTCAAACCTTCAGTCGTATGAAGACCGATTATCTCTATCCCAACATCGCCAATCGTCGCAGCATCAGTGAATGGCAGGATGCAGGGGCGCGAGACGCACGTGACGTGGCCCGCGACGTGGTGCGCAACGTTTTGACCGACCACTACCCAACCCACATCCCCGCGGAAGTTGACAATCAACTACGGGAAAACTTCAATATCATCTTACCGCGCAATCGGATGATTGCTGGCAACGGTGCTTGGTAGCCACAATCAAAAAGGAAAAAAGATGCAGTCTCATGCAAAAGTGGTGATCGTCGGCGGTGGTATGATGGGCGTTGGTTTGGCCTATCATCTGGCCGAAGAAGGTTGGAAAGACGTTGTTCTTATCGAGAAAGGCGAGTTGACCAGCGGCTCGACCTGGCACGCGGCGGGGCAATGCCCCAGCTTTATCAGCAACTACAACATGGCCAAAATCCACCACTATTCCAATACGTTCTATCCGCGTCTGGAAGAGATCACCGGCCAGCCCGCAGGGTGGCATGGCTGCGGCGGCATCCGTTTGGCCACCACGCAAGAGGAAGTGGATTGGTTCAAACATGTGGCAGGATACTCGGCAAATGTCGGCTTTCATATGGAGGTCGTCGGACCCGATCGCATCAAAGAGCTGAACCCATGGATCGAAACCGACGGCATTCTGGCAGGGGCCTATACCAACATGGACGGCCATGTGGACCCGTCTAGCGCCTGCAATGCCATGGCCGCAGGGGCGCGTCAGCTGGGCGCCACGATCATCCGCCGCACCCGTGTCACGGACATCAAGGTTCTGCCATCAGGCGAATTTGAAGTTGTGACTTATGCAGGCAACATCACCTGCGAACATGTGGTGAATGCCGCTGGCTGCTACGCGCGCGAAGTCGGCAAATGGGTCGGAGTCGACACGCCAATCACCAATATGGAACACCAATATCTGGTGACGGAACCTTTGGACGAATTCAAAGGGGCGGATTTTGAATTGCCCGTTATGCGCGACCCCGCGACGGCGGGATATTATCGCCAAGAACAAAACGCAGGGCTCGTCGGGATTTACGAACACGTTGGCAGCCGTGAGGCATGGGCTGGGCGTGGCGGATTCCCCGCATGGGACAGCGAGAACGAGCTGTTTGAAGGCGACCTCGACCGGATCGTGCCGTGGCTCGAAAAGGCGCTGGAGCGGATGCCGATCTTTGCCAATGCGGGGATCAAGCGGATCATTAACGGCGCCATTCCACACACACCCGACGGCAACCCACTGGTCGGTCCTGCCCCTGGCCTGCGCAATTTCTGGCAATGCTGCGGGTCTTCTATCGGCATTGCCCAAGGTGCGGGCACGGGCAAATATCTGGCGCAATGGATGGTGCATGGCGATAGCGATATCAACATGCACAGCCTTGATCCGCGTCGCTTTGGCGCTTACGCGGACCCCGATTACACACGCGCAAAAAGCTTCGATGACTATGAAAACATGTTTGAGACCCCGCTTCCCGGTCGGGAAATCCAAGCAGGTCGTCCAAGCCGCGTGACGCCATTATTTGAACCCCTGAAAGCCAAGGGCGCAGTCTATACCGAGGTCTATGGCTGGGAGCGGCCCAAATACTTCGCGCCTGCGGGTTTCGAGGAGAAGCTGCAATACCGCCGCAACAATGTCTTTGAAATCGTTGCCGAAGAATGCCGCGCTGTGCGTGAACGCGTGGGTATCATGGACTTGTCGAGCTTTGCCAAATTCGACGTCTCGGGTCCGGGTGCAGAAGCACTTTTGGACCGTCTGACCGCCAACAAGCTGCCCAAGAAAGTTGGCGGCATTAATCTAACGCACGTGCTGTCGAAGGGTGGCCGCATTGAGGGCGAGTGGACAATCACGCGACTGGCCGATGATCGCTACTATGTTCTGTCTGGTGCTGGAACAGAACGTATGTCGCTGGACCAACTGACGATGGCGGCGGACGAGGATGTGACTGTTACCAATGTCACTGGCGACTATGGCATGTTGGTCGTCGCTGGGCCAAATTCCCGCGATGTGCTTGCCCAACTGACCGACGCCGACCTGACGAATACAAGTTTCCGCTGGCTCTCGGGTCAGGAAATCATAATTTCCGGTGTCCCTGTGCGCGCCTTGCGGGTGAACTATGTTGGCGAACTCGGCTGGGAACTGCACGCGCCGATGGCTGATCTGGCGAGGCTCTACGATGCAATCTGGGCCTCAGGGCAGCGCCACGGCATCGCCGACTTTGGTGTTCAGGCGGTGAACAGCCTGCGAATGGAAAAGGCCTATCGCGGCTATGCTGCCGAACTGACCAACGAAATCACCCTAATCGAGGCCGATTGCGCCCGCTTTTACGCCCCCGACAAAGGCGATTTCAACGGGCGTGCTGCAACTGAGTGCGTGCGCCAGCAAGGGATCACCACCAGGCTTGTTTATGGCGAAGTGGCCGCCACCGATTGCGACATCTACGGCGGCGAAGCTGTTATGCAAGGCGACCGTGTCGTTGGCGTCTGCACCTCTGGCGGCTTCGGTCATGCCACGGGAAAAAGCCTGGCATTCGCCTATGTCGACCCCGCCAAATCCGACGGGCTTGAGGTTGTCATACTTGGCCAACGACGGGCGCTGACTTTGTTGGACGAACCAGCGTGGGATCCGGCTAATGCCCGTCAGAAAGCCTGAAACCCTATCGTGACGCGAAACATGCCGCTGAGCCAACCGATTTAGTCCTGTGGGAGATTCTTGACGGGTTAAATAAGATCCTCTTTTTACCAAACCATAGAATCCGTTTTTCTTTTTCTCTACAACATTAAAATATGGGTTTCTATGAGCCTCTGTAACTGTAATGAGTAGGTCTGGTTTATTCCTCATAAAAGTTTTAATTGATTC
>ERZ651776.4653-NODE-4653-length-12447-cov-4.782296_pt1 | contig 12447 bp, 8 predicted proteins | sample MGYA00514761_ERZ651776 | MGnify/ENA metagenome assembly ERZ651776 | reverse complement strand
GCGTAAAGCTCCTCCTGGATGGCAACCTCATTTCTCTCAAGTGCAACTTGGTTGATCCTCTGTGTGAGAGAGGCACCATTGTGGCACTCAACGCCAAGTCGGTCGGTCTTTATCCATCAGGTTTGTCGGACGATGCAGAGGCTGAGTTCTTTCTGGATGATGTAACTGTAGAAGGTCCTGCAGGCGTGTTCAGATTTGAAGTTTTGATAACGCCCGTGGAGGCACTAAAAGTTGTCTTCTCGTTGCCTTGACCTCTACTCTGTGATAAAAATGATGTGTACAATCACATGCACGTGGTCTGACACGGAGGCTTTTTCGCGTTGTTGTTTGTCAATATTATTACTTCAGAGACAAAAATAACCGACATTTACTTTAACACGATTGTGCATATGCTGTAAAGACTAAAAAAAAAGAGCGGATGAATGCTTTGGGGAAGTCAATTTTAACTTTTCACACCAAAACCAAATCACAAAGGCTTTTCCGCTCGGTCAAAGTTCAAATTAACCATCCACATCCAAGGGATAGGTCAATAAGATCCGCAATAAAACCCACTTCTCATCGTCGAGATGAAGAAGCTCTTCCGCATTGCGCCCGGAAAATCACGGGGTCCCGTAATTTTTAGCTGGCAGGGTGAGGGTAACTATCTCGCCTGCTCGTCATCAAATGGCATTGTTTCTGTTTATGACAGGCACGGGGAGAAGATTGATGACATCCCCTTGCCGGGAAAGGGTACAATCCAAGCGTTAGAGTGGGACAGGGACGGGGAGTGCCTCGCTATCCTACAGGATGAAAACGGGCAGATTCCGATTTGGAATCTGTCCACTAAGAAGGTGCAGCAGCTTGAGACAAATCTGCGGGATCCGACCTTCTTGAGTTGGAGTAAGGTCGGCCCTCAGCTAGCTATTGGGACGCGCAAGGGCAATCTATTGATATTTAACAGGAGCACGAAGAAAAAGATCCCAATATTGGCCAAGCATCCCCGTGCAATTACCTGTGGGGCTTGGAGCAAGACAAACCAGCTCTGCCTGGGGTCTGACGACTGCACGATGACCCTTTCGAACGAGTCAGGTGACGCAATCGAGCAGACGGATCTCAAGTTCCCCCCCTATGACTTGCAATTTGCGACTCAGAAGGAGGGGAACTCTCTAACCTCTGATATCAAGGAGAACACCATCAGCATCAACATGGGGGGCAAATCTTTGATGCTTTACAATATGGATAATCCGGACAATCCAGTGGAGCTCTCTTTCGAGCCCGAATATGGTAACATAGTGTCTCACTGTTGGTTTGGGGACGGGTTCTTGTTGGTTGGCTTCAGCCGGGGTCAAGTTGTTGCTTTGTCAACTCGCACCAATGAGGTGTCTGACGAGATGTGGAGCAAGTCTGTGCACTCTCACTCTATTTTTGGGGTTGCTTATAGTCCAGTTCTGAAGAGAGGAGCGACGGCTGGCGATGGGGGCGTGAAGATCATCGACATGAACAATGACTTTAAGGAGTTGAAGGAGGAAGCGATTTCGATGGACACAAGTGATGATGGTCGGCCTCATATGATTCAGGTGAGTTGTTTAGTTGCTTTTGTGGACTTTTGTCGACTTTTGTGGACTTTTGTGGACTTTTGTGGACTCTACGCTCAACATCGACCCGATTCTGACCCTCTCCTCTCCAACTTATCCCCCCCACCATGATTGCAGTGGTCCCCCGATGGCCAGATTCTGACTGTTTCGACCAAGTCTGGGTTTATTTACAATTTTCTGGCCAAGATGCCATCACTCCACAGTCATTACAACACGAACTGCGCCTACCTCTCCTCCCTTCGGGAAATAAGCTTTGTGGACACTCTCACTAAACAGCGACCGGTTATTATCTCTGTGGCGATTGAACCGACTTTCTGCGCTTTGGGCTCCTCCCACATTGCCGTTGGGATGAACAACAGAATCCTCTACTATCAGATTAGTGATTCATCCCTGACGAACGAGCAGGAGTACCTCGGGACGGTAGTTGACTGCAAGTGTAACGACCGTTTCGCGGCTATACTGTCTGACGGCCAGATTACCCTGCATTTGATTGAGCCTGTCAAGGGAGGAGGGCCTCAGAGAAAGACCTTTCCGGACCGTGACGATGGCAGCTATAAGAAGGCGACTTGCGTGTCTCTAACCGACATGTTTCTGATCTTTGGGACGGAATCTGGCACGGTTGAGTTCTTTTTCCTCAACGAGTGGGCAATGTTGACTTCAGCAGAGCTGCGGCACAATAACCCCATCAGCAAGATTTACCCCAATCAGATCGGCACTCGCCTCGTCGTCGTAGACTCCGCGAATGCTGGCTTCTTGTTTAACCCCGTCACAAGTGACTTCACGCCCATTCCCGAGTTCCCCACAAACTGTGTGAACGTCATGTGGGACAACAGCGACAAGAACATTGTAATGGTTTTCGACGGCAACCAGCTCCATACCTACGTTTACGCGCCCATTACTATCCGTGGCCCAATGATGATGAAACTTGGTCCTCTCGAAATAGCAAGCGACGGGAGTGTGAGTATGCAGCCGCAATCCTTTGCACTTGAGAGCGGTTGGGTCCCCATTCTTTCGCACAATGGAGAAATTACGTGCCAGTCATTGAGCGGTCTGCTGACGGCTGTGACGTCGCCTACGTATGACCACAACGACGAGAAGGAGCGCAAGAACCGGACGCGGCAGCTACTTCGCTTCACTCAAAATTTGGCCCTACTGAGGCTCAAGGAGGCTTGGAGTGCGGCGTTGGTTCTGAACAAGTCACCCTACTGGCTCGCGTTAGCGAACAAGGCAATGCAAGTCATGGACATTGAAATGGCTGTTCGCGTCTACAGGCAGATCGGGGACGCAGGAATGGTCATCGGTCTCGAGTCACTTAAGCAATACGAAGACAAGAACTTACTGGCCGGCCACATCGCTCTCCTATTTATGGACTACGGCATGGCACAGGATCTCTTTCTTTCTTCCTCCCGGCCTAAGTCCGCCCTTGAGATGAGGAGGGATTTGCTACACTGGGATCAGGCTTTGAAGTTGGCCAACACGCTCGCTCCTGAGGAGGTTCCTGACATATCGGTTCAGTTCGCCCAGCAACTTGAGTTCAAGGGAGAGTACGAGAACGCTCTCAAAATGTATGAATCTGCTCTTAACTTTATGGATGACGAAGGAAATGTGCTCGCGACCGACAGCCAGCAGACGACGTGCATGAGTGGCATCGCGCGGAGTACGCTGCGTCTTGGTGACCTGCGTCGCGGAGTAAGGTTAGCTAGGGAGAGCAACGACAAGAAGCTGTGCAGGGAGTGTGCCGCGATTCTCGCGGACTTGAAACAGTACAGTGAGGCGGCTAGCCTGTACGAGCTCGGCGATCAGTACGAGAAAGCGACAGAGATCTACATCAAGACGAAAGACTTTACGCAGGCGAGCAAGATTATCGGGAGGGTCACCTTGCCGAAGCTCCACTCTCTCTTCGGAAAGGCGTGTGAACAAGCTGAAAAATACACTGAGGCTGCTGCGGCGTATAAACGTGCTCACGACAATGACAGTGTGATTAGGCTCTGCTTAAATAATCTGAATCTCCCCGACAAAGCTTTTAGCTTGGTCCGGGAAAGCGGTAGCAGCACTGGGGCTGCCATGGTGGCAAAGTACTGCCAGGAACAAAAGGACTTTAGGGGTGCAATTGAATTCTTATTAATGGCTGCTCGATCGGACGAAGCCTTCGCTTTGGCTAAGAACCATGCCTGCATGGACGTCTACACTTCCGTCCTCGGAGACAAGATCAGCCCCGACGATGCGAGGGAAGTAGCCCACTACTACGAGACGCAGAACGAACTTGGACAAGCTGGAAACTATTACAGCCAGTGCGGGCAGTACAACAGAGCCCTCAAGCTCTTCCTTCAGTGCGGTGACAAGCAGGTCGATGCTGCGATCGAGGTCGTCGGAAAAGCAAGGAATGACATGCTCACGCACATGCTCATTGACTTTTTGATGGGCGAGACAGACGGACAGCCCAAGGACCCTGACTACGTGTACCGTCTCTATATTGCTCTTGGTAATTATAGTGAGGCTGCCAAGACTGCTGTCATCATCGCCCAGCAAGAGCAGGCCGACGGTGATTACGCGCGCGCTCATAAGATTCTCTACAACACAATCTATGAGCTCGAGCAGAAGGACACATACGTTCCACAGAAATTGCGCAAGATGTTTGTCATTCTGCATAGCTACCAGCTGGTAAAAAAGTTGGCCAAGAGAGGAGACCACGAGGGTACAGCCCGACTTCTCCTCCGAGTGGCAAAGAACATTAGCAAGTTCCCTAAGCATCAGGTCAGAATCTTAATATCTACCATCATCGAGTGCCAGAAGAGTGGCCTCAAGGATAGTGCATACGAATGGGCCACGTTCATCTGCAGCAACACCGATTTCAAGAAGGAGTTAGAGGAGAGCAAATTCAAGAACAAAATCCAGAGTATCGTTCGTCGAGGGGGCACCAACCGCGAGGAGAAGCCCGAGGATATGACTCCTTGTCCGATCAGCAATGACATGATTCCTTGCACAGAGCTGGAATGCAAGACGACCAAAGACGCCATCCCCATGTGTGTTGCGACAGGGAGGCACATGGAGATCGATGACTGGTGCTTCTGTCCCGTGAGCGGGTTGCCGGCTCTGTATAGCGAGTACCTGAAGTACTTGCATGCCGAGGCGCCAAATGTGGTTGACAGCATGGAAGGTGCCGCGGATGCCATGAAGGCGGGGTCTCCTGGTGAACTTAGCAAGGGCAAATCTATGTTCAGGAATTTGGCCCAGAAAGTTGTGAGAGCATTGGATCCAGTCACGGGCCAAATGGTGTCAAGCTTGGACTTGAAGAAAGCTACGCACGACGAGGCGAAAGATTATATCAAGAAGTACAATAAATTCGTTGCAGACAAGGAGGGGAAGGAGAACGTGCCAGGAAACAGTAACGGCAATGCCAACAGTAATGTGAAGGAGATTATGTTGTGAAATTGAGTCTCAACGAGATGCAAATTGCCTACGATAACTCATCCATGATATGACAACATCCAAAATGACACACCAATAACCTGTGTACACTACAGCTTGTAAACTGCCGGCTATTTTAACAAAACCATTACAATCTCAACAGCGACGCTAACGCCATTTTTTTTACTTGATGGCAAAACCACCCCCAGTGTACCTCGTGGTACTGCTCTGTGCGGCATGCGCCTGGTTCCTCGCCTGAACTTTCCCCATGTTAGACTCTTCTTCTATCTCCCTCGCGAGAGTTTCTCGTCGCTTTTGCTCATAGTACTTCCGCTTTACATCCTGGAGCTCTCTTGTGAGCCGCTCGATCTCGTATTTGTATTCATTGACCTGTGCCTGGTACATATTTAGCTCGCTGGCCATGGCCTTCATTTGCCGCGTCTTGTCTTTTAGACTCGATTGGTACACACTGAGCTGCTCGGCAACCTCCGGACCTGGCTGCCTCGCCAGGATTTTCTTCAGCTCCAGGTACAACCTCTCCTTCTCCTGAATTAGCATATCCTTCTCAACCACCTCTTCAGTCTTCTTGATGAGCCTCTGCTGCAGAGTCTGTATCTTCTGGATCATCTCATATGTCGCTGGATCGCTTCCCTCCAATTTTCGCCATCTGTGAACGTTCATGGGGTTCTCAAGCTCCTCACTCAATGCCTTCACCTTGGTTTTCTCCTGCAGCAGCTCCTTGTTCTTGTGCATGAGTTCCTTCCTGACTCCGTCCACGTTCACAACGCTAGACTTAGCTATCGTTGCCTCTCTCTGCAAGTCCTTAATCTTAAGCTTCAGAAGCCTGATGTCTTCCATTCTCGCGCTGTATTGAGCCTCACCCTTCCGAAGTGTTGATTGCTGAATCTTGAGTTTTTCGTACAGCAGTGCCAGCTCGTCGTTTCGCCGGATGAGCTGCGTACCTAGGATGTCACGCTCGTTAATGACCTGGTCGTATTCTTTTCTTTGAGTCAACGCCTCCTCGTCCATCCGACGAATCATGCTCGCAAGACGTCGGATCTCAGCGTCCTGTTTGTGGATGATCGTGTCGTTCTGAGTAAGGAGCCGCTTCATGCGACTTATTTCGTTGCGCTGTTGTTCGCGTTGCTTCTGCACCTTCTGATGATCAAAGTGCTCTTTTACCAGTGCACTATCCTTTGCACTGATTTCCTCCTTGAGCTGCTCAATCTGGTGGTTCATGATCTTGAATTTTCTCTTCATTTCGGCGATCTCGTCCTGGGACTCGATGAGATTCTTACTGTACAGATTGCGATCACTACGCACACTTTCGTAGAGCTGTTGCTGCTGCTTCAACTTTGCCTCCCACTCGCTAATTTTCTTCTGAGCTTCGTTGTACCGCATGTCCCTGAGCTTTACCTCCTCCATGGCCTGCAAGTACATGGTTCGTTGCTCAGAAGCCTCAACCCCATACTTCTCGCGCTCTTTCTCAAGCTGGTAGATGATAGTGCGCTGCTTGATGACTTCACTGTTAACCTGAGAAAGCTCTGTCTCGAAGCTGTCGGCGATTCGTTCCTGCTGCTTAACCTCGTCCTCCACCTTTTTATTCTTGTCTTCCACCTTCTGAATCAGAGTGAGCTGAAGGTTCTTCTCGCGTTCCAGAACGTCCACTTCTTTCCTCGTCTGATCCTCCTTTCGCTTAAAGAGCTCAAGCTCTTTCTTAAGCGACTGCGTCTCTTGTTGTGCCATCAACAATGGCGTCTTGGACTCGTCATACATCTGACGGTACCTCAGCATTGCCTTGTGTTCACGCTCTACGGCACGCTCAGCGACCTGCTTGTCTGTGGACAAGCGGTTGCACTCGTCACGCTGCATTTTCAACTCCTTCTGCACCGTCGTGAGATCGCCATGAACGTTACTAGTCTTTTCCATTTGCTCTTCTAGATCCTCCGTGAGTTTCTGTGTTCGCTGGTATAAAGTGTCATAATCTCTCAAGTATTTCTCCATAGTAGCCCGAGCTTCCGTGAGCTGCTTCTCGAGCTGCTCGACCTGGGTCTTAGCAATGACAACTTCCTGCCCTACCACCTCCTGCTCACTCGCCTTCTTGTCTAGCTTCGTCCGCAGGTCGCGAAGCTCCTTGTCCATGCGCTCACGACGGCGCTGTTCACGGAGAATCTCAGCATCGCGGGACTGAATGGTCTCAGCATTTGCCTCGAGCGACTTTTTCTGAGCCTCGTTTTCTTCCTCGACGGACTCTTTCTGCTGATGCACCTCCCTGAGCTGTGTCTCCAACACCTTCACAGCCGCGCCTTGCTCATCAGTCTGTCGCTGCAGCTCATCACGGACCCGAAGAAGCTCCTTGACCATATTCTCCTGACCCACAGACAGCCCTGCCCCCTTCTCAACCAGCTTTGAAAGGTTACCGATCTCATCCTTCAGCTGGTTAATCGTATCCTTTGCCCGGACCTCCTTCTCATGGCTGATGTCCACCATGGCCCAAGCCTTCTCAATCTCTTTTCGAAGAGATGCAATAGTACTCTCATCTTCCTGAGAATACTTCAATGCGGTCTGAACCTTGGCAGCGTTGTTCACAATTTCAGTATTCAATTCTCTGCACGTCTTCACCAAGCGCTTTTCCTGCTCATGAGATTTCTTCAATGCTCGGTGCAGCTTTTCGTATTCCACTCTGAACTTCTCCAAGGACTGATCGCCGGCCAGCTCTGAAAGTACCTCCTGGAAGTCACGCTCGAGTGCCTCAAACGCGCTTGTACTGAACTCTGCCTCGATCTCACCCAGACCGTCCGATTTATTTAGGTCATCCATGATTTGCACTGGGTCGGGGTTGGAGTTGTTACTTTTGGGAGTTGGGATGGTTCAAGGGGAGGAAAGCAGGGGAATTAAAATTGGAACTCAGATTAGTAACCACAGAGAGTGTAGTCGTCGCTGGGGGATTTATTTGTCCCGATTCAGTCTGTCTTAGATTTTGCTCTCTTTTCCCCCTTCGTGAGGGCCAGCAACCAACTCAAAAAAGCATGAGCGGCAAACACTTAAATTCAATCGATTTTTCAGGTGAGATATTTAAATAATAGCCCGTCATTGGGTTCCTGCGGAAGAGGAGACGCTATTATCGGACGCAATGCTGCTCCATCCGACGTATTTGTGTCACAATATAGTCGTTACTTTGCCCTCTCACACAAAAGTTTTACAGACTATTCCTACTCTTACAGGGTACAAAATAACAATAATGCTTACCTCAGCGAGAACTTTAACAAGGACCATTCAGGCGACGCACTCATGCCGAATGATGAGCAACTTTACGGCTGTCCGTGATACCCTCGAAATGTGAGTAAAATCTGAGTCAGCTGTGTCCCTAGCTGCCCTAGCTGTGAATTAACCTTACCTAACCTAAACTCGGAACGCAACCTCTAATATAAACACAACCTGACCTTTTTTGATCGTTTTAGGATGCCTGAGAGGCCGGAAAAGGACCAAAAGGTTGCCGTGAAAATTAGTGAGAACACCAAGCGTCTTGCCGCCCTCTCCCGCTCCTATTCTTCTTCTTCTGGTGAAATCTCCGAGAAGAAGGCTGCTGCTACTGCCCCCACTCTTGCCGCCAAAAACCAGCAAGTGAGGGAGATGAGCACTACTGCTCGCACCATGAGCACTCTGGAGATCAGCAACGCTATGAAGGAGGTCAAGGAGCAGGATAAGGCTGCTGCAGACAGTCTTCACACCTTGAAGGCCCGCTTCACTGCCACCATGGAGGTTGCCGTGAGCAAGATCTTCCCAGCCGGTTTCGGATGGCAATCATCCTCTATCCTTGCCGACAAGGCCGGATTTGCCGACGACAGCTTGAACTTTGCCCTCACCACTGGGGCTGGAGACTTTGCTGGAGTGTTCCTTGGGCACAACTTATACTATGCTGTAAAGGGTGCCTTGGGTTTCGAGACTCCCGAGACGAGGGAGACTGCCGAGACTGGGTTGATGCTTGCATCTGCTGCCTTCTGCAGCGGTGCTGGGTGGCAGCCCATAGTGAACACCCTTCAGGGCTTTGAGATGAGCTTTGGTGGAGTCTTCACTGGAACCTTCATTGGATGCGGAACATTGTTCTACGCTGGTCTTAGGGCGAGCAGGACGCTTTTGAGCGAAACCTGCAAGTATATCGAGGAGCCCACCTACGAGAACAGCAAGGACGATGCTAGCTTGAGCATCTCGATTGGGAGTGCCACTGCCTTCTTTGTTGGCACTGACGCTGCTTATTTGCCTGCTCAGAACTTCCTCATCAATGTTGTTGGTATTCCTGAGGGAACCGGGGACCTTGCTGGCTGTGCCATTGCTGGTAGCAGTACCGCACTTGGATTTACTACTTGCCAGACTGGCATGAATCTTGCCTACCCCAAGGACAAGTGCTGGATCGACTAAGGATCCAACTTTTGTGTGAATACGCACACACACACACACACACACACACACACACAATTTTGAAAATTTTGACGACACATTTTTGCATACGAAGAACTCCACGACGAAAGCAGCAATTTTGATTTTCCCCAGCTGCCGGAGTGGAGAATTTGGAGTATTTTTGATTTTGAAGACAACATCGACGTCAACATCGGCGGCGATGCTTAATTCTACGAGAGAACGACGGCAATGGCCGATTTGAGACGATTTGAGAGAGTAAGTTGGTTGCAGCTAACCGAGCCTATCACCACCACTGTCACACCACTTTCTTGCGGTCCTCCCTATTTTTTCCAAGGGAGGAACCCCCTTTTTTTTGAATGGGGGTGGACAATTTTTGATTTTTAGGTGATGGGATTCGGGATCTTCCTAGTCTGCCAGTGACTCTGTAAGTCTTGACGATGTACCATTTTTTGTGATCCCGGTTAGCGGACATTAATACATTAATAATATATGGAATGGGAATGGAATGATGAATGATAAGTGATACATGAACAAACCCAGCACCACCTGCATGATAAGGCGGTAAATTTTTTTAGAGTTTCCGCCGAAAAGACAATTTTCTTCCTCCATTTACTACTTACTACTTGTAATGTATCAGATTTGTCCCTACATTAATCAATTAATCATATAACGGTACCAAAAAGTCTAATTAATCTTTAGACCCCACTCCCTCACCGCATTACCACATTTCAACTCCCTCTGCCTGAGCAAAACATTAACCTCGCTCTCCAAATCCACAGTCAAATGCACGGGAATATTCATAACAATTCCGTCGCAACCACACCCAAACAGCTCCGTAATACTGTCCCCGAACTTATACTGGAGCGCCCCATTTCCACTATGATCAAATGCCGGCCGAACAATCCCCATCTCAACAACCTCCAAAAACGCCTGGAATAGCGTTCTTTTCCCGTAGGATTTCTCTTGCGTGGCTCCGCCACCCCCTTGGGAACCCCTCCTCCTCCATCTGTCGTATTCTGCGTACGCGCGGTCGAACGTCGCGCACTCATAGGCCTCCTCCCTCATGATGTCCCTCTCGTTAACGCGCTTGATGGCAAGGACAATCACGACGTGCGGGGGACTGAGGGATAGAAGCGTCTGCAGTCTCGGGTCGCCGACGGCGAAGGACATGGTGGCGCCCGCGGGGGCCCTGCCGACAGTAGAAACGCCCATGGAGTTGAAGGCGGACAGCATGTGCTGGGGTGCGACACGCTTCGAGGGTATCTCGCCCAGGAAGAAGTCAGTGAGGCACAGACTCACGGCCACGTCCACGAGGCGGCAGAACCAGCCCACGCTCTTGCCCAGATTGTGGTTCCGCTTGATGAGGGCCGCGACGTCGGACGACTTGGACGATATGAGCGCCGAGAACTGCGTCTCGCCGATGGGATCGGGATCTTCAGGGTCTGACAAATCGCTACTCGGTAACCTGTAGACCCTCTCCAAAATTATCTCCCTCAGATCCTCTAGCTTTGTCTTCCCAAAGACGATCTGAACCTGGGACGACCGGGACCGTAGGCGCTTCTCGAACATCTCCATTATGGTGAGTCGGGAGGTGAGGCCGATAACGACGATGGAACTGCCCGGGTCGCCAACGGCATCAAGGAGGGTGTAGAGGAGTGTCTGACGACCGAAGGTGCTGTCATTTCCACTATGTTACAAGCGTTAGTTGTTACATCAATGTCATATCAATATGTCATATCAATATGTCATATCAATATATCATATCAATATATCATTTCCTTTCATCATCATCATCATCATCATCATCATCATCATCATCATCATCATCATCATCATCATCATCATCATCAACTCACCTTGTCTTGGCTCTCTTCCCCCCCCCCCCCCCCCCCCCCATCGCACTACTCCTACTTGCAAACGAGTCCAACTCATCCAAAACAATCACCGTCGGCTCATTACTCAACCTCCCCAACCTCAAACATTGACTCACCAACGTGGCGTTATCATGGAACGAGGAGGAAATCGTCTGCGTGTGCGACCCTGAACACAAAGGTCGTAGGACAGGGTCCCGCCCCCCCCGTGGGAGTGGGACCCTCACCTCACCCAAGTCAACCGACAGCTGGCTCGCCACCTCCCGCATCGCCCCGAGGTCGTCCGTCTGTACCAAACCGTTCAACGTGACGACTTTGAACTGGCACCCTCTCTCCCGGGCGTCTTGGAGGGACTTCTTCAACAGCAGACTCTTGCCCGATCCTCGGAAGCCGGTTAGGAAGACCAACCCGTTCGGGAGGGGGGGGAGGGGGGAGGGGAGGGGTGCACAGGGGGAGGTCAATGCGCCTGTACCGCCGGCTAAGTGACGGTCAAGGAAGGAGGAGAGGGAGGCATGCTGGCTGCTGAGACCTATTGGGGGGGTGGAGCTCATTGAAATTGTCGCGGAATTGTCGCGGAATTGTCGCGGAAGTGTCGTAAAAAAGAGTTGGAGTCTTAAAGGGGCAAGGTAGACACCTCTTTCAAAGTAGCGGGGGGATAGCTAGCTATCAACTTTGGAATGGGAGATTTACGTAGGGATTTAAGGTAAAAAGTCCTACCTCTTATCGCAAAAGCGATGACAATCAATTACAGGCACACTGTGATCAGACCAACATCTGCAGTTGTTTTAGTGGGTTTCAGAGGTCCCAAACAAAAATGCTAAGCCTTTGCAGTTTTAATTTTCAATTTTCTTCCCAGTTAAATCGTTTACAATTTCAAAAACCGTCTGCGCCCAATCGAAGATCCCCATGGTTCGGAATTCATCTGGTTTTCTGACCCTTCTCCTTCTGTCCCTCCTCATCCTCTCCTCCTCAGATGTTGCTCCTGTACAATCAACAGAACCATCGTCGACGACGATGACTGAAGACGCTACGGAAGGGGAGGACCGACAGGACCACTACCACCGGCAGCAGCAGCAACAGCAGCAACAGCAACAACACCAGCACCAACAAAAACACCAACAAAAACACCAACAAAAACAACACCAAAAACAACACCAACACGAAACTCCTCCCCC
>ERZ651776.4652-NODE-4652-length-12448-cov-4.752647_pt1 | contig 12448 bp, 13 predicted proteins | sample MGYA00514761_ERZ651776 | MGnify/ENA metagenome assembly ERZ651776 | reverse complement strand
CCCCTTACCCTCCCCCATTCCAAACCCCGGAAGAGGACAATGCGCACGAGTAGCAGACAGAAGAAGCCCCCTATCCCGTTTGATAACTCCAACAACCTGCTGAAGAGGTGAGTGCTTGGTGAACTTCCCCACCCTAGGGTATATTTGCCCGGCTTGTCTTGCACCACATGAAGTACAGAGGGGGCGATATGGTGAATATTTGTCTAATCCCTCTCTTGCCATGCAATTTAACATTCTCTGCACATTCAAAATGTCTCGAAAACAGCATTCCTGCTCGTCCTCGTCCGAAGAAAAGCTTGCCAACTATTGTGAAGGCACCTGTCATCCCTCGTCGTTGTCCCCCTGACGACTCTCATTATCTGGTGGCTCAGCATGCCACCGAAAAGGGTATCTTCACAGCCCACATGCTCAGCCTTACCAACCAGTCTATTCTCATCGGGGACGACTTCACCTCTGTACAGGAAGCCAAGAGTAAGTGCGCGGAATCAGAGGAGGATGTAGTCGGGCAGCGCCTTGTCTGCAGAAAGTGCAAAGTCGAATTCCACGTGCCTCTAAACTCACAGCCGTCATTCGCCGAGTTCGGTTGCCCTGAGTGCGTACAGTGGACCACCAGCATCAAGGTACCGGAGGAATTCTTGCCCGTCAAGAGGTATAAGGTGAGTTGATTTTTGTGAATTCTCTGCGGCCAAATGCACAAGACTCGCACCCTCTCTCCCCATATTTAACCCCACTTGTCACGCACGCATACTCGCACGCACGCACATTACACACCCACCTAACCCCTCCACTCACACAAATACACAAATACACAAATACACGTGCACGTGTCAGGCTCGTTGTGACAGCAAAACAGGCGTCCTGGGTGTCAACCCCTCCCGAATTGCAGGCAAGTACAGTGCCAAAATTTACGTCAACAAGGTAGAAAAGAACCTTGGAGAATCGTTTAATTCGATCCGAGATGCAGAGAGAGCCTACAATAAGGTAGAAGCGGACTATAGGGGACCCGTGCATACCTGTAAGATATGCCAAGAGAAGTGGAATTGTTTCCAAGAGCTTACCAGGGCGCTGTTCGATGCCTGCGGGTGCCCAAAGTGTGTAACTTGGGAAGTCGAGAAGGATGCTGAGAAGGACAAGGCGAAAGAAGCAGAGAAGAGGAGGAAAGCAGAGGAGGTGAGCTGAAGGATTTGCTAAACGTGTTAGTGTCAGAATCGAGAATCGAGAATGTCCAACTTAACTCACCATGTCAACACCCACAATCCCCAATTCCCTCATAAATAGGAGGAGCAGAAGCTCAATCGGGTCTACTACAACGAGGAGTATCACCGAATGCCCGTCCAGAGAAGGGTGCAGTCGATTGGACCCAGCGGTTTTAAGGGAGTTATCCAGAACCGGAGCAAGTACCAGACTCACATTTATGACGGCAAGAAGAAGTATTATTTGGGCACTTTCTTGACCGCAGAGAAGGCCGCCGAGGCATTTTTGGAGGCTGAGACAAGGCTATTTGGTAACACCTTTATCTGTCGCTGCGGGAGGGAGTGGCAGGTAAAAAGGAAAGTTCCACCTTTCGTTCAGGAGAAGAGGTCAAAGTTTCAATGGAAGTGTCCACACTGCGATCCCAAGCTCTACGTGAACAGTTACGACCCGAATAACCCCGAAACTCCCAAACCATCTGAGAACATCAAATCTATAGTTGGAGAAATCTATCTGAAGAGCGAGGCACAGGTCAAAGGGGCCGGCGCCAAAAAGCTGGAGGGGAGGAAACTTTTGAAGAAACCGAAAAACAGGTGAGCTCAGCGCCGTGAGAGGGCTCGATTCCTTCAACGCAGATTTTAGACATGGAGACTAACCTTCTTATTCGTACTTCAATTGCTTCGCACGTCGTGATTCAACTTGTGTGTGCTTTCTCACTAATATTTACTCTGCTCAGCGTATCTATCGAGGAGAAGAAGAGAAAGGCTGAACAGGACGCTGAGATAAAGAAGCAATTCGAGCGCGACAGAAAGAGGAAAAAAAAAAATGGTCAGTTACCGCCTAAATATAAGCAGCGTGAGTATACAGAGTTGTTCACCTCTTCTCCTTCCACAAACAAGCCCGACAACGGAGCCGGGCTCGCTGACTTATTGGTTGGCATGTCGGGGGGTGTCCGACCTGTCGTTGGGGGAGGAGGCCCTATGCCCCTACCCCCCGCTACAATCACAACTACCGGCCCGATCCCCCTGCCCATAAATCCTTCCTCACTTCCTCCGCCTCTTAACGATAAAGAAACAGCGTCACCCGGAATGAACATGAATGATGCCGCCCAACCCTCATTTGGGAAGGATACTTTGAGTACATCCGCTTTCATGCAGCCTATGATGCAGACTTATGGGAGCATGAAGAATACCGCTCCGACCCCCCAAGACGCGCCCTGGAATGTCAACAGCAACGGTATTAACAATATCCTGGCCTATTCAAGCTCTCTCCCTTCAAATCCGTTCGGGAAGAAATGAGACGCCAGCCAAGTTGATGCTTTTGTAGAGTCGGAAGGTTGGAGAGATGTATCTAACAGTGAAATAAATGAATAATTGGCTTACCACTACTACGAAAACTTCTTTTTGTCACTACATATGTTAATAAGAGTCGCCATAGTCAACACACGTCTTCTTCTTCTTCTTCATCTTCATCTTCATCTTCATCGTTAACTTTCCACCACTCAACCTTGGCCTTTGCCAATGTCTGAATTATCTCTTCATAGAATTCAATAGCCCCGGCCAAAACCGGGTCGTTCTTCAAGATTGTCCCCCCGAAACCCCCAATCTTACCGTCATCGTCAGCATCATCATCTACTCCACCAGCTGCACCGCTCACCATCCCACTCTTATGTGTGCTTGTCATCCCCAAAACAGGCATGTCACAACCTTCCGGTAGGGGACAATTCCAGTTGTCTGCAAAGTGGCTTTGTAGACAGTCGTAACAAAACGAATGGCGGCAGCTCCTTATAGTGCACGGCGGATTGTACCTTTTCTTTTCGGTCTCAGGTGGGCGGCGAGCCATTGGCATTATTCCGCAGAGCGGGCAAAGAAGGGACTTCCGTAATTTTTTCAAGGACTTTGACTGGGAAAATGACATTGTGCAGTCAACTAGTTGTGACCAATCGGACGTAAATATGAGCGAACGGTCTATGGACAATGTCGTCGGAGACGACGGCGAAGAAAACTGTTTAGTTGTCATTTGTGAAGATGTTCGAGGTGACATTTGTGATGGTGGTGACAATGATCCATGCGATGAGGTTTCTGAGGAGGAAAATAGTTGAGGTGAGCCGATTGTAGTGGTCAGCGAGTCAGCAATCTTAACGCGTTTCTTGCGTGGGGGTGACTGGGATGATTGCATTTGAGCCTTTCCAGAGAGGGTCCCAAGAGGCAGTCGAGTGTGCTGGAGAGGAGAGTAGGCAGAGGCGGACTCCTCCATGGATTTTAATGGGGTAATCGGTGGCGTTGGAAAAGTACTCAAAAGAGGTTGTGATAGCGACTCTATGGTCGAACAGTCGGAGGGAGAGGCCATGCTCTTCATGTGGCGGGACCCCGCTCAGCAAGCCAAGTTCTTCCAACGTTCTTGAAATCTCGACCTCGTTTTGTCTTTATTCCACCCACGTGTATGCGTTTCAATTGTCAGCTGAGCTGAAAGCGTCCTGCCTTAGAGGAGTTTTGAAAATCGAAAGATAAAACATAAATTGTGAAGATTTTTTGAAGATTTCGATTGTAAAGTAGTAAGCCAGAAACCCCACGCAAACTTGTTTTTCTGTCCGTTCTTCACTCTCTCTCCCCCCTTCCCCCCTTCCCCCCTTCCACCCCCTTTTCTTTTTAAAAAACTCTCCCACCCCTTTCTGTTCACATCTTCAAATTCTGGCAGATTCTGTTTTTATGTCTCTCTACTTCACGCTCCGCCTCCTCCCTACGAAGTCCAACGACGAAGACGAAGATGAAGGATATCGTGACGATGAAGGGAACCTTTCAGTCATACGTTCTATGAAGGAGATCAGGTCTTTTGCTGATGTTCTTTCAAGAACAATTCCAACGAGCCCAAGCTTTCCACTTCAAGGCGACGGCGATGTCCCCTTCTCTCCGAAAAAAGGGCGTATTTGTATAAAGCTCAACTTGTGGTTTCTGGAGCTTTTAGCTCGCAATGACGTTGTGCAGAGCGCTTGTTTTGGCGAATTCTTTGCGGACGATGAACTTGATGGGAAGGAGGATTCCACCTTTGCCGAGGAATGCACGTCGATCGTAGCTGATGACGGAAATCACCCATCTAAATTTCTCCTCGCGCCGCACGAGAAAACTTACCTCACACTAAAGAAAAAACCACATTCTTGGTCTCAGATTGTGCAGCCAAATGAAACACTGTGTTGGATATTTGAGGTCCAGGGTTTTGTGAGTTTCAAAGTTGTTTGCGTAGAATTAGACGGAACTGATGGCGAAGACGGAGACGTGGTCCAGGAGATAAAAAATGCGCGTGGTGGGGTGACTTATGCGTCGCATTACTCGAATGAAACGCGAGCTCCTCTTCACACAACTTTGATGTTCATGCCGACTTCTCTCTTTATGTCGACCCCCCTCCAGCTTTCTTGCACGACGGTCTTGACGGAGTCATTTGAAACGGCCCAGCAAGTCGTCAAAGAGGAAGGCAATCAGAAGAAACGCGTGGGAGGGAGCAAAATTTTACGCGCTCTTGTCGAGAGGGAAGGTGGTGTTGGGGGCGAAATAGAGGTGAAAACATTTGATGGGGTGGTGGAGGAGGAAGTGGACAAGAGAGAAGAAGAAAACGAAGAAGAAAATGGAGGAAAGGAGGAGAATTTGATCGCCGAGGACGAGCAGAAGCCGCTCATTACGAAGATATGGTCAGCGCTTACATCACCGTCAGCAAGTGTGACTTCGGCAGAGGTGCCCCACCAACCAACTGAGCTTCTACGGCTGGAGAAATCTCATGAGGTGGACAAAAATGAGATGAAGGCACGCATCACTCACCTTGAGCAGCAACTTGCGACAGAAATTTACTACAACACCCGGCGCGAAGAAGAAGCGGAGAATTTTGTGTGCCACTGTGTTGCATACAAAGGCGATATCAACAAATTGAAGGATGAAGCGGTCGAAGCCAAGCGCACTTCTAATCTAGAAATAGCAAGGCTGCAAAACGTAATACGGAGGCTGGAGGAGGAGAAGGAAAAGGTGAGATAAACGACCATCAAGATCCTTAAAGTAGATTAGATCATTAACACCACGCCTAATTCCACCTGACAAAATTACTTGGTTCAAGCAGACTAGGGGCGATATCGATGGGCTCAAGGGTAGCCTAGAAAAGCTTATGGGAGAAGGGGAGGCAAAGGGGAGCAAGTACGAGAAGGTCAAGGGCGAAAGAAGGATAATAAAAGATGAGGTTAAGGAGCTAAGGAGCGAGATCACACGGTTGGAGAGCCAGGTGCGATATTTTGAACGGGTGAGCTTGGAGGAGGAGAAATTCGATAGGATGATGACCGGTGCCCATTTCGAGGAGGCCAGAGAGAGCTCGGCAGTGGCAATCACCTTGCAGATCAAGAAACTTATAGAAAGGAGGGAGAAATTGAAGGGGTTGATCGGCGGTGGCAGTGGAGGCGGAGAAGAAATGAAGAGAGTACTTCTCGAGATAGAGAAAGCGGTGGAAGCTCTTAGGGGAAGGAGGAGGGAAGTTGAGGAGGGGAATGGAGAAGCACATGCACACCTGTCCGAGGTATAAATTAGAAGAGTAGTTAACCTAAAGCTTCTCAATGCGGTTTAAGAGCAAATTAATACCCCCCCAATTATGATCGAGGGTGCTCTGACAGACCTCCTTGCCGTTTCAACTCTTTCTGAACATCATTCATGTTCACAAGGCTCGAATGTTCATTGTGTTCAGAGCAACTCCTCAAATTTCTCACGCAATATACCCTCTCCATCAGAGCCACCAAGCTCCCCGAAGACAACCTCAATCTCATTCTCAGTCATTGCTTCTTCCGCTCCAATTTTCTTCAACATTTCGGACACCTCATCCTTTGTCAATACTCCATCACCATCAGCATCAGCTGCATTGATGAATTCCTTCCTGAATCTTGGCGGAGTAGTTTGGGAAAAATTGTCAGAGCGATACTGCTCAAAGATACTCTTCAGCTTCGTTATAGCTGGATTATGCTCCGAACAAAGGAATCGAGGCTTGCTTGCACTCGCAAAAAGGGAGTGGGTAAGAACTGTAGATCTTCTTAAACTGCCTCGAAGTGCTGTGGAGAGCATGGTGTATTGTCTAGGTGGCAATGCCGTCCAAGCTAGAAAGAAAGGTACTGGGAAAAGCCCTTTCAGGCGAAAATGGTGTTGTGATTTTAATTTGAGGCAAGCTGAGTTAAAATCCTCAGCTATTCGTCGTTCGTCGTAATTCTTATCCTCTTTGTCTTGGCTTTTTGGCTCCAATATTACGGAGGCACTACACAAGTACCGATCGTAGGCCAGTTCTACTCCATAACGCAATAAAAACTAAATTCAAGATATTCTGTTTCACTGGAAACCTCCCTCACTTTCACTTCAACTTACTTAAAGGGGTAATTCCCCATTTCTAAAATCTGCTGCAATGTGGTGATCGAGCACATCAACGAGGAAATCGCACTCCTCTTGCTTTAGCCTCGATTCCACTGTGTTTGAGACGTCAATCACGAGCAAGCGATCGGATTCTTTGTCCCATTTAACCCAGTCACCTTCATTGTTAGCATTTGGCGACCCTGTTTCAATGAAATTCTTCCAGCTTTTGCTCATAAAGTCAGCGATGTTTTCGTTGTTCTCGCCACCTGCGACCGCGTGAAAAACATATTGGATCTCACTAGCGTGCGTAACAAAATTTTCCTCACTTTTCTTGTAGCGGAAGTGATACATGTAAAGATCCTTGCCATTGCCATCGACATTCGTTGATAGGAACTTTGCAGGGCAGGAGAAGCTGAAGTCACCGTAGGATCGCTCGCCCGCCCAAAAATATAAAGACGTGCCATCAACTTCAGGATAGGACCCCTCGTTGTCAATGACGTAAATCTTGATCAAGCTCTCAACCTGTTCTTCGTCAAACTGCTCAGACCACATCTCGCGCAGTTCACCCTCTGTACAATTTTGATCGAGAGGAGTGAAAGAGAAGCCCTCGTCTCTGTTTGTACCGTGCAAAATCGGAACATCCTTTGCTCCCCCATTCTTGAGGATCTCCCAGGGGTGGCTTTCGATCTCAACCCCATCAGCAGTTGGCGCAAACCCGATGTAGGAATAGGTCGTATAATGTGTCATGTCAGCAACGGCATCAAGCAAATCTTTAGCGTCGAGGTCGACGAGACACTGAGCATTTTTGCAAGCTGTCTTTTTTAGAACTTGGTCGTATATCGACTGCGTTACCCACATTGGTTGCGTGACCCACTGTGAGAAGCTACCAGACTCAATGATGACCTGATCATAAAGGTCGAAACTCCTCTTCATCGTGAGATGGTTCGACATGCTGCCACCGCCAGCGGACTCCCCGAAGATCGTTACACGGTTTGGATCGCCTCCGAAGGCCGCTATGTTGTCCTTCACCCACTGCATTGCGAGGCGCTGGTCCTGAACACCTGCATTGCCAGTGCTCTCGTCCGCGTTAAAAGATTTCAGCTCGTCACTGCCGAGAAAGCCAAATGCGTTCAACCGATAATTTATCGTCACCATGATTGCTGCTCCATCCCAGTACTCCACCATCTTACTCCCATCATACCACGAGCCTGCACCCTGGACGTAAGCACCTCCGTGAACATACAACCCGACAGGAACCAAACCATCCATCGCGCTCTTCTTATTCACCCACACATTAAGCGTCAAACAATCCTCAGACATGACTGCGTCGAGTTTGTCACCAACTTGCCAGCAGACATCACCTGCTTTCGAAGCATCTATGACTTCTTCCTCAGTGAAATTGTAAGGCACAGGCGACTTGAAGCGAAGGTCTCCCACGGGAGGGACTGCGAATGGAATTCCCAAAAAAGCGTTTACGTCCTTGCCAAGAGGATCGGCAGTTCCTATGATTACAGTCCCTGACTCAAGTGTCACAGACGGAGATCCATGTGCTATGTTGTATGCCAACAGAAAGTTTAGAATGAACTGTTTCATTTTTCTTCCTCACGGATGATCACAGTGCGGGTCTACGGGCAACAGTAATAATAAAAAAAAAATCGAATGGTGGGAGTTGAACAAGAAGTTGGTTGTCGGAAGAGAGAGAGAGGCAATATTAATTACACAAACACACCAAAAACAATGGATGAACCCATCGTTAACTACAGCGACGCCGAGGAAGAGGAAGATGTTCCCACTGAAGCATCGGTTAACCCGGAGAAAGAGAATTCACTCCGCGCGCGCTCGTTCGACCCCGAGTGCAAAGGTGCAGAAACGAAAGACCCGAGAGGAGAGGGGAACCGGATCACGAAGAAGGCCAGGAAGATGGGAACCGCCAGAAACACGGAGTCTTTTGACCCCCAATCCACATTGGTTCGCCCGGACTTCCGCGTGCAGTTCGGGAGCAACAAGAAAGAAGTTTTCGACAAGAAACTGAAGCACGACGATGTTATCATGGTCCCGGAGTTTTTTTGCGCTGAGGACGACTGGGGTTTGTACTACAAGCTTGTTGAGGAGATCGGAGAAGTTCAGAAGAACGAGAAGAAAGCTGAGTGGATTTCTTGGCATGAGGGTGCTCATTTAATTAGCAAGGCGCCCGAGGGGTCCTCGACGTTCGACTCAATTGTGAAGAAGATGCTGAAGTACTACAACATTGATGAGAAGAAGCCGTATGGCACCCGGTTCAATTGGTATGTAGATAGCAGCGACTGGAAGCCCTTCCATCATGATTCTGCGGCGTTCAACCCCCAGCGAGCCAGGAGCCAGGACATCACAATCGGTGCAAGTTTTGGAGCCACGCGAGAGCTCGCTTTCATCCACGCTACTCCTCAGATCAACAACAACAAGGTCAGAGTGTATTTTCCAAACACTAATGGGATGATGATAAGTTTTGGAAGGGACGCCAACATCAACTGGAAACACGGTATAAATGCTTTGTCAAAGAAAGAGAAGGAAGAGAGCGGCAACAAGGGAAGAATCAGTATTATTCTTTGGGGCAAGGCCAAAGATGCCATTGACGAAAATGGCAGCCCTCCCTTGTTAGGAAGTGACGGACAGGGGCCGCACAGTCGTGATCGGGGAAGGGGTGGTGGCGATCGGAGACGTGACGAAAGGCGCCGCGACGACAGGCGCCCCGACGACAGGCGTCCCGACGATAGGCGTCCCGACGATAGGCGCCGCGACGACAGGCGTCGTGACGACAGAAATTTTGATCCGGACAGAGACCGCCATCACTGGAGGGACGACAGGATGCGCGACGATAGGATGCGCGACAGTAGGAGAGACGACCGATACCCTGGCTCTAACCGGCTCTCTGACTATGAATTTGATCGAATGAATGATAGAATTGGGGACGACAGGAGGGGTGAGTGGAGGGATGAGAGATTTGGCGGTGGTGGAGGTGAGCGGAGGGATGACCGACCGGACTCTCACCGAGATGAGAGGAGGCGAGATGACAGGAGGGAACCAAAACCTGACAATCGGCAGGGGCAAAAGGAGGGCGGACGCAAGAGGAAGAGGCCGCGACAGGAGGGACCCAAGAAATGTTTCAATTGTGGCTCCACCGAACACATCAAGGCAAAGTGCCCGCAAAATGCTGCGGCTAAATCTGAAGGCGGGAAGACTGACAGCGCCGGAGACGATAGCACAAACAACAACGGCGGCGGGAATAACAAGAGCGAAAATGGCGATAAAAAAGCCAACCAAAACACCATTGCCAACACAACCAACACCGGTGACAGCGCTTAGTAGCTTTTAATATGGTTGGCCACTTTTACATATTATTTCACTAATTCCTTGCACGCGTCGTGGACATTGTCTATTTTACCACGGTCTTGTGGCCAGCACCGGGACATTCGGCCTCTTCAAACCCTCAGCCGTCGGTTGAGGCGGTGTTTCATACTTCTGCTTCGGTTTACCGGTAATGATATCCCTCTCATCCCTCTCGAATCCTGAGCTATACCTGTAATGGTTATTTGCCCTGTCCTGACTGAGCCTGGCCCCCGTCCTCGCCAGCACCCTTCCCCTCGCCTCATTATCCTGCTCCCCCGTAATAATATTAAAGTCAACCCCGAGGGTCCCCTCCCCCCCTCCCCCTCCCCGATCCAAATTCCTGTACGTCTCAATATCCTTGAAATAAGAGTTCTTACCAGTCGTCCCGTCCAACGGACCGGTCATCCAACCGCCGATATTCGGCTGGTCGGGCTGATCGGGACGTTGGAGAGGATCCTTCATGTGTGCGTGAGTCGTAGATAAATACTCCCCCTGCTCCCCGGGCATACCCAAATCATAGTTCGTACGATTGCTCGTCTCCCTATCGAATCCGGGGGCAGGCTGAGCCTTAGAATAGCTACCGCTCTCAATACTATAAGAAGGATGGAAGTTCTCCCTGCTCTCCGTGGTATACTGGACACTGGTCGGCACGCTGGCGTCCCCGAATATGGCCTCCGCGTCGCTGGCATTCTTGTTGATCCTGGGGAAGGGTATCGTTGGCTCAGCGTTCTTGACAAACGACGTCTGGGTCTGGTACGTCGACTCGTAGACTATCTTGTCCACCCCGGGGCGCCAGTTTGTCTGGTTCAGCTGGAATGAAGCCTCCGGCTTCAGCTTCATCGAAGGGGCATATTTACCCCCTCGGATCGATATTGACATGTTTAAAGTATTATCAGGAAATGGTGCTGCCAAGGAAATGGGGTTTAATGAAACGATATCCCTTTGGACAGGAGAAAAATTGATTTGTCAAGAGAAAATGAAAAACGACAACTCCCCGATCAGTGATCAGTGTGCTAAAAGGACCCCGAGGTATTTTGTGAAAAGAGAGGGCTTCAAATTATTGACCCTCTGAGTGCCGCTGCTCTCCTCCATCTCAACGGCGTCAACCTTCTCGGCTCCCGCCGCCTGCCTTCCCCCGACCCGGCCGCAGTCTCTTTTTGATGCCCAAGGAGGAAAAAAAGAATCGTGCCAATCGACTTACTCTGTGAAAAATCCAGTTGCCCCACGCTTCGTCCAGTTCTTCTTCGTCGCTGGGCGGCGTTCCCCGGGGGGGAAATTCAAACTAAAAAAAAACCAAAAAAGCTTTGTGTTGTGGTGTGTGTGTGTGTCCCTCATCATTCCATAAATTTTAATTTTATTCAATTCCGCCAAACCCTCCTGGTGTGGACCAAGTCCGCGTCCTGCATGATCTTGAGTGCGACGATCTCGTCGTCGGTGTAGCTCGCCTCGTCGTCCTCGAACCCTTGGTCCTCCTTCCGTTCGGTCGAGGGGTCGCCGGAAGAAGATTCGTCCCGCAGGCTCCTCCAGAACTCCCCCCCGGCCGGCGGCTTCCCCCCGTCGCCGTCGCCGTCGCCGTCGCCGCCGCCGTCGCCGTCGCCGTGTCCCCCCGAGCTGCCCTTCCCAATCTCCGACACATTGAACGTCCACCTTCCGACTTTCTTGACAAGCTTCTCCTTCTCCTTCTCCCTCTCCTCGTCGTTGGCCTTGCGTTCCCACCGCTCCCTCCTCTCCACCCTCTCCCTCTCCGCCATCCTCTCCTTAATCTCCTTATTCAACCTCCTGATCTCCCCCTCCGTCTTCCCCCCCTTGTCCGGGTGTTCCTCGTACATCCTCCTGAGCTCCTCCCTCTCCCTCTCCACCTCCGCCGCCTCGGCCGCCGCCAGCTCCCCCGCGTCGTACATCCCCAGCCTGCCCTTCAGCTCCCCGAACGACTCGTCCTGCCCGTAGTACCGGGAGAGGAGCGACGCGTAGTCCGGGGCGGAGTCGTAGAAGCTGCGCTGGGAGAAGTGCGCACGGGTGAAGATGGACGCGCCCGATGACGAGTCAACGCTTCCATTTTTAACATCAGTTTCAGTTTCAGTTTCAGTTTCAACTTCAGTTTCAGTTTCAGTTTCAACTTCAGTTTCAGTTTCAACTTCAGTTTCAGTTTCACTTCCAGTAATTTCACCTTCAGTCTCCCCCCCCTTCCCCCCTCCCCCCTCCCTCTCCACCATCCTCCCGTACTCCCTAAACTCCATGCATCCCAAGCTGACGATCGCCGCCGTCTGCACCAGCGGTATCCTCCCCCCCTTCTCCCTGGTGTGCCTCGCGTTCCACTCCTCCCCCACCGTCCTCAGCGCGGTGAGCACCGAGCTGGCCGGGAGCCGAATCGGCACGTCCATGCCCGCGTACTTACCCCTCCCACCGCCACCCTTACCACCCCCCCCCCCCCCACCCTCCCCCCCGCCCCCACCCCCCCCCTCACCCTCCCACTCCACAAAGGCCCCCCCCCCCCCCCCCCCCCCCCCCCCCCCCCCCCCCCCCCCCCC
>ERZ651776.4651-NODE-4651-length-12450-cov-3.733452_pt1 | contig 12450 bp, 9 predicted proteins | sample MGYA00514761_ERZ651776 | MGnify/ENA metagenome assembly ERZ651776 | reverse complement strand
AAAAAATTGGCAGTAATAAATCGCGTTAGACTTTATAAATGCCCGCAGGAGGCCGCACGCAACATGAAGGGGGCCCGGCAGAAATGGAACCATTATCACCCAGGAAAAACACACACACCAAACAACAAGTGAAATAAAAAAAAACTGAATAAATTGCGAACAATTGACAAACAGAACGAAGCAGTAGGGACTAGGGATCAAGTGTGCCAGGTTCGTGGATTGGGGCTAGCAGGTTGTATTTTTTGCGATGACATCGATCGCCACACTGAGAGAATACAAGTTAATATAGGGTACACTAATCATATTATTTTGCATATTTTTATTATATTGTCAAGGTTGGGGTTGGTGGAGACAATATGTGTGAATCGTCGACAGAGCTGTCAGTATCATTGTCGTTATCCATCTTGATAAGGTCTTCGTCCTCACTATCAATCTCATCGCCATCCACAACAGAACTTTTTGAATTGAGTTTACTACCTGTATTGGCGTCGATAATGTTCAGAAAAATACCCACAACAACGCCACAACAGGCACATGCCACAAAAAAATACTCAACATTGGGTATGTAGTGGGAGTCGTCTGAATTGTAAATGACGGAGATGATAATGGGGAACAACGCCAACCCAGAGTTTTGTATAGCAGTAATTAAACCATAAGCAGTCCCAATGCTCTTCTCGGGAACCGAATAGGGGACAGAAGGCCACAATACTGCCGCAAAGCAGCTGTAGCTAATGCCCTGACCAATAAGAGGTAGGTAAGGAGAGCCGTCACTCAACCCAAGCGTCAAATGAACAGCAATCAGGACAAGTGGGGCGATTGAGGCGATGACAGCCCGCATTCCAATTTTGTCAACAGCAAAACCAAGGACAGGGGAAAGGCAGGCGGAGAGAAGGTAGGGAATAGACATCACTTTCCCGGATTTTTCCGTGGCATCATCCTTTTCGTTGCAAAAGGACGACACGCATCCAGTGCTGACGAGATTGCCCGTCTTATCTTTGTCATCGCCCCAGAAGGGGTCACTACAGTCAACGTCGTCCTCCTTGATATTCGTGAGGTTATAATACTTGTCGTTGCAGTCGACACCATAGGGACACTTGGCGTTGATAGTCGTTGGCAAGACCGGCGCGGTATTAGAAACATCGCCACAGCTATCGGGATTCCCATTTATGGGAGCAAGAGGGCCATCAGTACACATAGTGGGGTAGGTGAGTTGGCAGCTACTCGATGGCTCTTTGAAATAATTGCGTTCAAGCAATATTCCACTTGCGACGTTGTTGAAGGGCAACACACACCCATAAACAACAAGACAGGAGAGAGCAAGGGTCCAGAACATTTTGCCAAACTTGAAGACATCCCTCAAATCAATCTGCTCAGACTGCCCGACAATGGACAAGTTCAAGCTACTCAGACGCTCACTGCTCACAGCCCGTTCCCCAAAGCTTGATCTGATCGCCTTGCCGTTGCCGTCAGTATTGTTGATCAATTTTTTCGTGAGCTGATTCGCATCCTCAATGTCGTCATTGATATCACCATACTTTATACTTTTCTCCGCACTTGAGTTTATGGGGGCAAGCAGTACGGCAGTAAATAAGCTCATCCCACAGACCAAAACTCCAAAAAACAACGCAAAAGAAACTCCTTGGTTGTTGGCCAGGGCCGGGCTGATAACATCGTTGATAACACTTCCCAGGCGGGAGATGGACAAATTGATTCCAAATGCAAAGGCAAGTTCTCCACCAGCAAACCAGTCGGCGAGAAGAGCAGATTGCGCAACAGTAATGCTCTCCCCACCGAAGCCGAATATTACCCTGCCTAAGAGCATCACTGGCCAAGACTTTATACTGGATCCAAAGGCGAACACTATCTGCCCTGCTAGGATGAAGGCACTAAAAACAACAAGGCAGACAGAACAGCCAAGCTTGTCCACAAAAAATCCACCAAAAAATGGGAGTACCATGTTTGGGATAGAATATACCGTATATAGGAGGTTGAAATATGTTCCAAACAGAACTCCGCCAGATTTACTCCCCATCAGAGACTTCATCTGAGATTGGAGAGCGCTTGGGTTGTCATAGCAATAGTAGTTGCCTATCATCATCACACAAGCAAGGACTAAGACAATCCAGCGAACCGTTAACTGCGATTTTGCCGTGACTTCGGCCATATTAAGCTGGAAGGAGAGGCGTATTGGCGGAGACAGCTGATTAAGGTGGGAGTGCAGATGAGGGAGTCAGAGGGGGTTTGTCGCTTATAAATATATACTACGGCAAAAATATCCTTTCTGTGCGCCCTTTTATCGAGTTTTAAAAGATAAAACAGTGTAGTAGTGGAGGAAGAACACTGTTATCAAAGAGGTTTCTGAAGAATCCACAATTTATTGTGAAAGCACGAAAAATATCCTTAAACAATTAAAACGCGACATGTCAGCATTTGATGCAAAGAGCGATGGAGAAAAGTAAGTAATATTGATTTCATGTATTGCAAGGAGTATGAATCCTTGGATCTTCAGATGTTATGCAATTCATTTTCCTTGCGTTGGTAGCTTTTGTCCGTCGTTTAACGTCGCTGAAGGGTCTCAAACCCGGTATGTGTGTCATTGGAGTCACACGCGCACGCGCAACTTGGTGTTTGTACTCATGGTGTCATGTCATGTCATGTCATGTCATGTCCATAGTCATGTCATGTCATGTCATGTCATGTCATGTCATGTCATGTCATGTCATGTCATGTCCATAGTCAATATGATTTTGACTCTCCTTCTCCTTTTCCCTTTTTTTACTTGAAATCTTTGCTCTAATCTAACACACACACACACACACACACACACACACACCACACTTTCCACTTCCCAGACTTTCTCACATCAATAGCCTTGTCTACAAGGAGCAGGCTATTTGGTTCTTGAATGCCTATTGGAAATCTGGTCCCAACTTCTCCGAGAACAATGCCGAGTGCGAGAATGTATACGTGTACCACCAGACTTGCGTGAAGCTTGACAAGAGAAGAGAAGACGGGAACGAACTGGACGAATTTGAAGCCCATCAGCTCATCGAAAAGGTTTGCGATGATGCCTTAACGGTGCAGAAGATGAGAGAGGTTCTGAAGGAGATCGATGTGGATTTTAACAAGAGGGTATCCCTTTGCGAGTTCATGATCTATAAATATGGAATCGATTGGAAAGAGCTTGTCAATGCCCCCCAAGGGTGCGACATGAGGGCCATTAACGAAGCTCAGGCTGCTCTTGACAATGCCAATGCCAAGCTTCAAGATGCCATTGACGCCGCTTCCAAGGCAAAGGATGATGCACATAACAGCAAAATTGCAGAAGAGAAGGCGAGAGAAGAAGAAATCAATAGCAAAAAGGCAGCAGAGGATGCAAGGGTTGCTGAGGCAAACCTTGCTGAGGCCAAGAAACAGAGCGAAGCAGCCCTGAAGGAGCTTGAAGATCAGGAAAAGGCGTACAAAGACAAGTGCGACTCTTTGGAGGCAATAGGAAATGACGCAAGCTTAGGAGTCGTGAAGAAGAACAAGGCAAAGGCAGAACTTGCAATTTTAAAGAGTGAGGACCCAATGCCACTTCGGATGGCAAAAATTCATCAGGAGGCAGCTCTGAGGAAGGTTACCAAAGCTACCGTTAAGGTAAGTAGACAAATAGGAAGGGAGCTGTGTATGCGTACCGGGATAGAATACCGGACATTGTGGGTTGTGCTAACACACAAAAAATTCTACTTCTTCTACTTACTTGCCTTCTCAATGTTCTTTCTGCGAAGGCTGGAGCTGCCACCGCTGCTGCTGAAACTGCTGCCAAACTCGCCGCTGAAGCCAAGAATGCTGCTGAACAGGCATACGTGGAAGCAGCAGCTGCAGCAAAGGTCGCAGAAGAAGCCATTCCCATCGCACAACAGGCTTTTTTGGACGCGGAGACTATTCTGGAGGAAGTAAAGAAGAACAACAGCGGCAGTGGGGAGGGAAATATTTGGTACATTGACCGTGAACTTGAGGAGCGCAAGAAATACCTGCCTAGGAGTCGGCTCGCTAGCGCAGAGGCGGCCGCAGCAGTGGCTAAGACAAAGCTGGCAGAAAAGAAGCAGAATGCATAATTGTGTGTTTGTTGTGTTGTTGTTGTTGTTGCGTGCATCAAGGTCGGCAGATTGAGGTCGTTTAATGATTAAATTTAGGTGAAGAAGAACAGTTCTCGCCTCCCAACAAAAGATGCCCCTACTTTGCGTCGTTACTACTATTTATTATTCACACGGTCAATTCGTCGCAGCTTTCCCCGCTGCCAGCGCCCCATACCATTTTACCCTTATCTCCGTCTCCTCGCACTACTATGTTCTCCACGCTCAAGCTACAGTTAGTGTTCATGTTCGGCTGCCCCGCGGCGAGCCCGATCTCAGGAACCTCGACCATGCAGCCCTTATAGCCCTCGTCTCCGTCAACCCCGTTCCAGATATCGCTCACCAGCGTCCACATGCAGTCAGTGCCATCCACACAGCCGCCGGATCCATAGATGTTGGCCGGGTTGTCGGGAGTGCACCAGCACGCAAAATTAGGAGAGCTGAGACAAGAGCTGCAGTCCGCATACATCGGCGGCTTGCATTGCCCATCATCCGACACCTCACCGCTGGCACATGCGACAATGGTAACAATGCCATTCTCATCCTTACGGACAGTAACGTGAGCCGAGTCGGTGGAGTCAATGCTAAACTTCTTTGGGTCTAATAAGATTTGGTTCCCTCCGCCAGCAAAGTTCAAGCTGATGCCACTCCTAGGGCACATCTCGAGAGAATCGATCTCGCCACTGCCACCCCCCCACTGCCAAGTGTCCGGTGTCATCCAAAGTGGGGCTGCCCAGACACCCATGCACGAAGAGGTGGAGAAGTCATAATCAAGGCTATGGAAGCTCTGCATTGGGATTTTGCAGTCAGATTTGGCCAAGAGGCACTCAGCACCAAGGGAAGGGTTCAAACCAATGCGGACGGAGTTGGCGCTGCCTTCGCACGAGGTGGGAGCACTGCCAAGGTCGTTGGTACCTCCTGCCGAAGAGGAGCAACTGAAGGCGGAGCCAGGATTTGCAGAGAATGGCCAGTTTGTTTTATTGGGAGATGATGTTGGGTGGCATACCGTAGCGAGTGTTGGGGTGAGAAGTATGGTTGTTGCCACGAGGGCTTTTGCTGAAGTCATTTCTAGGTGAATAGAAGGATAAGAATGAGATAAAGATAGATGGTAAGGAAGTATCAGATCCTAACTTTCCGTATGTTTTGGTTTTATTTAGTTCCTAACAAAGAACTCCAGAATCTCTTCATTTTTTGGAGTTTATCTTTTGGTTTCAACCCTTAATACCACAAGCAGCAAAGAATTCCCGTCCGTATTACCCATTCTTCAACCTTACCTACTTAGATACAATCTTATTCTCATACGTAAAAAAAATTGACGCTATTGGTTGAAACAATCCATCCACATCAGTTACAGTCGAAACCAGTCTAGCCTGTCCAACCAAAACTATCCCTAAGGTATCAATGATCTCTTCTACCCATTCGCCCTCTAGTTTCTTGACCCCGACACCGACAAGACCACCGCCTACTGATGCATCGCAGCGCCGTTTAAGCTCTAATGCCGCTCGTCGCCTGTCAGCCCAGCGATCACAGCAAATCCTCTCTGTGAACGCTTCGTCGTCCTCGCTTAATAGCAAAAGTAGCGGGAAGAAACAGTTCCAGCCAAGCCTCGGGCGCGGTGTCCCTTTGAAACCTGCGATGGAAGCCTCCTTCAGGTACATGCAGCAGCATTATGAGAGAGGTACTCTGTCTTGCCCTTTTCCTAGCAAATTCACTCATGTTTATAAGAGTGATGTCGTAGTTTCTTTTCTCGCTTCGTTGATATTATATCTGAAGGTAAGTTTTGTAGGCGGATCCTTTTTTGTTGCAGTTTATGTTGAAGTTGAAGCCCAATTCGAAAACTTCTTCTGAACTAAACGAACTAATCCTTCCCCCCTTCCCCACCCCTCCCTACTAGGACTTCTGCCGTGAGCGTGAAGGTCCGTCACAGTTCAAAGTCTCTCCCAACAGAAAAGATTCGAGCACGATCCAGAACGATCGGAACGATCGTGAGTCTCCCACAACTACTCTCGCTGGTCATGACACCCCTGTCAATGTAGTTATTGGGGTGGAGACTTCTCCAAGTCCACCATCCTTCATCAGTGGACCCGTAAAGTTTGACTCCGAAGAAAGCCACAATACCGCCACCGCCACCACCGCCACCGCCACCGCAAGCAACACCACCGCCACCGCCACCGCAAGCAACACCACTACCAATATCAACAATATCACAGCATCTGCGTCAGCCCGTCTTCACCTTGGAAGTGGGTCACCCGAGATTGCAAATATTAACAACACTCACAGCCCCCCCCCCGCGAACGCATCTGCAACGAATAATTTTTGCGACGAGACCGTAATCGCTAATGGTGGCAACCCCAACAATATATCAAATACTGCCATATTGACCCTTGACAGTATTCAAGTCGAGGCTCTCCGGAATGAACAGAAGCAAAACGAAGAAAATCTGAAACGAAGCGTATTGCTGCTTGCGCGCAGCTACTCTAGACTTGTACTATACTGCAGCAACTTCGAATCGACAATAGAAGATCTAAGGTTTTGGGAGTGCCTGGTACATTATGTTAAGGTAGTCGTTCGGCTTACATTTGGTGTCTTAGGAAATGAGCAAAATCTTGGACCTTGGTGGGATGTAGTAGAGGGAGAAGTAGAGAGAATGTTTCGTGGTGGTTTCAAGCGGAACGTCAGCAAACAAGAAAACACGTTACTGTTGGCTTCGAAGGAGGAAGCCGGCACCAACGGCGAGGTCAATGAGAGGAGCGGCATAGCAGACAAAAATCTATCCGCATCTCCCACAAATGCGAAAGCGATCAACTTTCTCGCCCAAGACGACAAGATTCCACCAAAGAAAAAAATTCAGAGCCGTTTTCAGGCTGTTTCTGATCGCGTCAACACAAACTTGCGAGCTAGCGAGATGCTGAGGATGTACATTGAATCGCCGCGACGACAGAAATTGACCAAGACACCAAAGAAAGAAAAATTCGAATTGAAACGTAATTTGGGTTTGTCGCCATTTGTCAAGTTTGTAGTACGCCCCGATAAGATCAAGTCAAAGAGCTCAGCAGCTGACAAGAGCGCATTTATGTCTCCCAGGAACGCCACTAGGTCGGCTTCTGTTGTCAGCCCGATTAATTTTGCTGGATGGAAGAGGAAGAGTTTCCTTTTTTCGTAGATGTAAAAAAGCCAGGTTTTTTTTATAAAAAAAAACAATTCTTCTTCATACATTGTTATTCTATTCTGGAGGAGACAGTCTGCCAATCACTCGCAGCCGATAGATGCAAGTGTTTTCATCATCCTGCTTCCCCAATAGCTTTAACGTTAGTCTGTCGACAGCAGGTAGCCCCTCGGTCACAGGAAATTTGCGGATGACGTCCCTGAACCCCCCCCGCTCACCCTCAGGCGCGGCATTCCAAGCTGCCTTAAGCAAGTCTACATTACTACCATCGACCAATGATTTCGATTCAATTAGAAACTCACCCAGCGGGGTGACACTGTGCGGATGATGCTGAATTTCAATATACGAGACATTAGCGACGGCGGATAGTTGCAATGAAATTTCACCATTTCCTACAATATTGAAGCAACTGCCGAGTGAGCCAAAATTTCGAGACAGCAAAACGTCAGGCTGATGCCCGTAATGCCTCAAACCGAGCGAAACTAATACACGGTGTAGCCAGGGTAATCCGCCGTCGGTAACGCCATTTTTTGTGGACGAAACTTTTACCGCAAGATCAACGAGTCCTGGGGGGGTAGGCGGGTAAGAAGAGGTAAATACCGTTTGGATGTGACCATCCACAAATGACTTCACCACATCTTCTGATAAAATCCCTCGTCCGTCAGCAATGTCGGAGAGGTAGGTATCGTCATTTGAGGATTTATAATCTCCCTTTTCGATCTTGTCGACTTCCATTCTACCATCAACGACTTCGGAAATAATCTTATCGATAACTTCGTCCAAAAACTCTACCTCACGGTTGACCCATTGTTTCCTGCCCTCTTTCCTAATTTGGTTCAGTTCGTCAATTTTCTCGCCCAACGAGTCCGATTCCAAGCAGTCAAACGAGACATTGAATTGTGGGGCGGATTCGGCAGTCTGTGGCACTGACAGCGGTGATGATTGCTCTGTTAACGCAGAATGGTTTGGGGTCGCCATCTTTTTCCGCACAATTTTCCGTGACAACTTGTTGATGACCTTTTTCTTCTTCTTCTTCGTCTTCTTCTTGGTCTCGAAAGGGGTGGTGCTGGCATCAGTCTCCACGAAGACATCGTCACCGTCGATTTGCATAGCGCCCATACTATTATTAACGCAGCCAACGACATCAATGTCGCTAAAATAAACGCCAATGCTTCGACCCCAACTTTTCACCCCTTCCCATTCCTCGAGTATACCTTCCCCTTCGGTGTGCTTGGCTTCAAGAAGGAGGGATTGCTCCTTCTGGGAATTTACCGATTTGAGGTAACTTAGTCGGTGTTCGATTGAGGAGAGAAGGGGAAGAACAGTCGACAAAGAGGCAAATGATTCATCTAGCATGGCCGAATATTGAGAAATCATCGTTGTAGCCGGAACATTCTCTATTCCACACTCGTGGCTACTAGTGACAGTAACTAAAACTTCATCGCTGCCATCGCCATTGTCCCTCAGAATGTTTTCTACTGTTCCAGTATCATCATCATCATCATCATCATCATCATCATCATCATCTTCGTCGGCTGATCTAGGAGATATAAACGGGATACTGCCATTCGCAGCACCTCTAACTTCTGCAACCTTCACTTTACCTAACTCTGCAAACTTCCCCTCTTGATGAACAGCAAAGCTTTCTACGATCGATCCCCCAACCTCCCAAGTGGATATCCAGTCGAACAGTGCGTTTGGGACGGATGGGACGAGCAAAAATACAAGATTTAACACAAGAACGAGTTTTGTGATTGTATATGGTTGACGGCGTCGTACCTTGTCAGTGTTGACAGTTGTGCGGGACTCTCTTTCAGGAGTGTCGTCTCTTCGCGGTCGTCCTCCAGCCTCCTCCACACCAACTGAGGAGCTTAACTGACGAACAGGTGTCGGAGGAGAAAGTGAAGGGCTGGCTCCGCGTCTTGGACGTTCGCTGTGGCGAGAACTATTCGGAGGCAAATGGGGATTCGGATAGGGAGCTGGGATTGGTGTCGGAAGCGGTCTAGGTGGCTGACGAAGTTGTTGACTATTATGACCATAAGATCGTTCTTGCGCGGTTGTTGCATCGAAAAACGTCTCATCGTTGCTGTCATTGCCGTCATTACCGTCATTACCGTCATTGCCGTCATTGCCATTGTCATTGCCATTGTCATTGCCGTCAACACCACTGTCACCTGTATTGCCATTGTAATTGTCATTGTAGTTGTCATTGTTATTGTCATTGTTATTGTTATTGTCATTGTTATCTTCACCTCGTAAAAAAACCATACCCCTCAGAGCAAAATTCTCCTCCGCTTCCCTTCGCAGGTCACGCTCATCACGACGAAGCTCTCTCTCAAGATCAAGGACATGCTGGTGCTCGTTCTGATAATCCTCTTCGTTGTTGTCGTCTTTGTTGTTGCTCTTGGTATTTTTGGTGGTTGTGGTAGTGCTATTTTTTGAGACCCTCCCCCTTCCCTTCTTAGCCTTCGACTTGATAAAAACCTCATCATCAGACGTTTCACTGTCTTCGTAATCTGCTTTCATCGCGCTGGTCGCTTGCCTCCGTTTTCGCTCGCTGGCAGTCATCGTTTTTCGCCTTGTCTTGCCACGAACACTCCCACCATCCTTTCGTTGTTTCTTATCATCGGTATCCTGCACGCTTACCTCGCCTTCACTAGAGCTTGATGAGAGCTTTCGTTTCCGCGCCTTTTCTCCACGGCGGCGTTTCGACTTCGACCTTACAACGGTTTCTGAACTGTCATCTGATTCAGACGATACATCCTCAAAAGGTTTGGATTTTCCTTGGCGCTTTCTCTTGCTTCCAGTTGTTTTAGTCGCTTTCTTTCGGTTCGACTGTTGTTTAACCCCCGAAGACGAAGTCGAGCTCGGCATTTAAGAATTAAATTGAGCCTAGGGCCGGAACTATTCATAGCCCACAGGGTGTAGTCCGGGCATTTTGCCTCATCAGGTTTAAAATACAGCTAATTGTTTCTAATCCAGTTGAAAACACCCCTACTCCCGCCATATATATTGGCTCTGTCAGCACAAGTTTTAAAGTGGCATCTAGTTTAATCTTGTTGTTGAAAGAAGCCTGACGTCAGCCTCTGAATCTGACACTACCTCCTCCTCCTAAACGCTTGACACCCCATTAGAATGTCTTTCTGGGGTCGCCGCGCTGTGATATTGTCGGCGTCCATTGCATCTGGTGCCGCCAATAATGTTCAAAAGGCACACTGTGACTCTTCTTCCCCCAAACCCCTAGCAAGATTCACCCCCCCAACAACATCCCAAGTAAGAAATCGTAAAACTTCACACCCAGTTCGGCCTGCACCCACTGGCAAGATCGACTGCAAAGTACCTGCATGCGAAGGGATAAAGGAGCGCTTCGAGCGATTCGATCAAATGTCCACAAAGGAAAACTCCTCGTATGAAAAGTACAAGCGGAAGAAAGCTTTAGAGAGAGGTCCTCGAAGTAGCTGCCCGCTTGACAAAGATGAGGTCGGGAGGGCAACTTGGGGTCTACTGCATACAATCGCAGCTAATTACGATTTTGACCATCCCATTCAAATAGACCGCCCTGAGATGGATGAGGAATTTCGCCGGAAGTATCGCCAAGATCTGAAACTTGCGCAAGAGGAACACTTCACTAACCTAATTCTCGGCATAGCTTATTTATACCCGTGCGAAGCCTGTCGTGTCGAATTTTCTGCTCGGGTTAACTCTCCAGAAGGACGTTTAGGGTTACAAAATGCTGTCGAGGGTGGTAGGGAGGCACTTGCCAAGTGGGTCTGCGAGGAGCACAATGAGGTAAAGAGGAGAATTGGTGGAAGGCAATGGAATTGCAATGATTCGGAGATGCTGCATAAGCGATGGGGCGAGAATAAAGACTGCTAAGGAAGGGAAAGTTACACTGCTTCTGTTAGCAGGAATATAATAAATTACACGGCTTTGAAAAAATTCGGTGCTTCTCGACTTCGGGTTTCGGGTCATTTTCAATGGATTCTTTGTAGCAGATGAAAGATTTTTTTGATTATAAAATACAGCAGCAGATGACCCATACGAAACAATAAAACGTTTGCGCCCCCCCCCCCCCTTTCGTTCCCCCATAATTTGTGTTTTTTTTTATGCCCCCCCCCACGAAATACAACAAGCTGTCGAAATTCGAGGTGGAAGACTCTTGCCAGAATGATGGTTTAGACTTTGCTGAACCAACTAAAACATCGATTACAGTATCGAATACTACTTGCAAATCTACCTCAGTGTTGAGAGTCTTGGGAGCACTTACCCTTTTTCTAATTGTAATGCTCTGCACTTATTTTGTGCTTTCGCTGAGATTTGCTGCCGCAGGAATTGACAATGGGAATGCAGATGAATCAAATGGGGACTCCTATGAGTACGACGATCAATACTTTGATATCTACACAGAATTGCGCCAGCGGAAATGTTTTGGATTGTCGCCTGTGGGATGCCTTCACACATTTATGGAATTAACCCATCTCAACTCCTCCCTGAACATCTTCAAAAAAGAGCAGGAAAAGGAGGCGGTTTGTAGCGACGACCTCAGATCAATGATGCACACTGGAGACTCCCCCCAAATAGATGGGGAACTCTATACCTACTTTGATATGCTGGCTTGCGCCACCACAAGTCCTGATTCTGACCACGACAAAGACGATTATGAAGACGATTATGCCGACTCATTTCACAGTTTTGGAATAAATCTGTTCCATAGTGTTCTGCAAAGGAATTTTGAGGGGAAAAATTGTAGTCTTCTCTCAGTTGTATTCGATGACCTTATTCGTTTGTTGTGGCACCCTTTCACCACTCCCGTGATGCACACCTTTGCTGCAGGCATTGCAGTAAATTCATTCGAAAGCGACAGAGAGAATTGTGAGTACAGTAAGAGCAGGAAATCGAACGAAAAAAAGTCGTTGTAGTCGTTTCCCCATTTTAGTAGTTCTAACAATCGAAGTTCTCTCAATAATTGCTGCGCTCGTGTTGCTCTGCAAGAAACAATCAACACATTGCCCCCAATGGATTTTTCTATTCTATTGAACTTCGCCGATGGCTAGGTCAGGTCAAACGACAGCTTACTTCGGCTACCAGGCGGTGGTACTATAGCAATCCAACAACGAAATCGAAGCACCCGGCGGTATTTGTTTTAAATGGAAAAGGCGGTTAAGG
>ERZ651776.4650-NODE-4650-length-12451-cov-3.228463_pt1 | contig 12451 bp, 15 predicted proteins | sample MGYA00514761_ERZ651776 | MGnify/ENA metagenome assembly ERZ651776 | reverse complement strand
ATGTTCGTTTCTTTGTATCCATATTTCTCTAGGAACATCTGCATTCTTATACTCTTCATGTTCCGTCATAACTTCTCTCGAAGTAGCTTCATATAGTTCGTCTGTCACTTTTTCTTACCTCCTGTAAGTATTTGTTTTATTACTGTTCCTGTTGGATCAAGTAAATCACCTGGATCCATAGTTTTACTGCAACTTGTTAATGTCAACACCACTATAATCATAACTAGGCTCTTCATTTATTTCTCCTTGTGACTTACACATTGTACATTGTACAACAATGTCTTTGTTAGATCCCACTTCTTTTTTCACTTTGATGTATCCGTTTCCCGTACATCGAGGACATATCTTGTTTCTCATCTCTATCCTTTATCTTTTTTAACATTTTTTTTCTTACATACTTTGGGTTGTACCCTGCAAGTTCGCAAACTTTTCTAAAGTCTACGCTATTGTTTATAAACCAATTTCTTGCAGCTCCTGTATCATTATTAAGATATATATCGTCACCTTTAAATCTTATAGCATCACATGCTGCTATTAATAATACAGAATGCCAAAGTTTCTGTTCTGGTTCTTTATTTCTCTCTAAATAGACTTGACTATTTGCTAGAGGATCTCTGTGCTTTGCCATTTAGTTTTTTTGCTTTCTCATTTACTATTACTTCTACTGTTTTACTTATTGATAACTCTGTGCCAGGAACTATAGCTCCTGAAAGAGATTTTAGCTTATTGTATGTTACGTGTTTTAGTGATACATTTTTGTATTTACTAATGTCTGTCATATTTCTTCCTTTGTTAATGAAACTCCATTGTGATGGTAAATTTCTATATCATTGAATATTTGGCTTATATACTTCTCAATTAATAAACCATAACTTGATAAATTAGCATAAATAATAGGTTCATGTTCAGGAAGAAAATCCTTTAAATTAAAGATTGAACTTAGTGATGCCTCAATACCTAATTTTTTGCTATGGATAGGAACGGCAAAACCAATAAGATCTCTATCTACTTGTCCTTGGGTACAACAATAGCCCTTTTTTTTATCATTTTTTAAGCTCTTTAAAAAATAATCTTTTTCATTACCTGTTTTGAAAGTTTCAGAACTTAAAAGATCCTCCAACCGTTTTCCATTAATCTGCATAATTATTGCTCTTGAAGTTGCACCATACATTAAAGGCATTAATTTACCTTTTTGATAACTGGTATTATTTTTAAAAGATTGGCTTTTAAAATCAGCCACACACATAACTTTTTTACTGTAAAGCCTAGCTAAAACATTAACGCTAACAATTGGATTTTCATTAGCCAATTTTTCTAAAAAGGGTTGTCCTGCTCTGACTAAAGGATCAGACAAATTTATTGTACGATTAAATTTAATAAAGGCTGGTCCTAGCCTAAAATAAGCACCAGCTGCACTTTCAAGAAACTCTGCTAAAACCATTTCACGTACAATTCTATATATTGTACTAGATGGTGTTTTTAGTTTTTCTGAAATTTCTGCAACTGTCCAGGAACTTCTATATTCTGAAAATAGGTTTAGAATTTTATTATACCTTAGAAAACCTGACATTTGAAACCTATGGACTATAAATTGGACCAAGGTGATGATCACAAAATGTTTTTAAGTCATCACTTTTAGTGCTAGCAAGAATAAATCTATCTGGACGAACAATTAAACTACTTGTTCCAAATTTTTTTAATAATGTCTTAACTTCTGGCATTTCGATATGGTCTAAAACGCCAATTTTAATCTGTTTTTTGTCTATTTTCTTATTTGTTATTAGAATAGGTTTAACAGAATATAAATTATCAATATCGTTTCTAAAATCTTTATTTAAAGATGGAAAAACTTTCCCTCTATTCACATCTGTACAATCACCTAAACCCTTTCCTAGTCTGGGTTTAATTGTATTCATTTTTATTGTACCATCTGGTTGAATAAAAACAGTATCTGCTACTTTTGAACCACCAATAGAGTTAAGTAGTTCACCCATTTTCATGGCAGTTTGAATATAATCCCTTACATTTGAAGATCTCTCTGTTTGATAACTATCGAGTAATTTTTCATTGTTTCCTCTTTTACAACATATACTTATTTTCCAAGCTAAGTTTGAAGCATCCCTTATTCCCGCACACATTCCTTGACCCATAAATGGAGGCGTTAAATGCGCAGCATCTCCAACTAAAAATAAACGACCTCTTCTCCACTGTTTAGCAATAGCAGATTGAAATGTGTAAATAGTTTTTCGTTCAATTTTAGCTTCACTTGGTAATACCCATTGACTTAAGAACTGCCACAAGGTTTTTTCATTGAAAAATTTTTCAGGGCTTTCATTATCTTTAAGAGCTATTTCCCATCTTCTTCTTTTACCTACGTTCCTACAGTATGTCGCTGGTCTGTTAGCATTACAATATTGAATAGTTCTATCAGGTAAGTTATTTTTATTTTTATTTAATATAAGGTCAATAACCACCCACCTCTGCTCAAAGCCAAGGTGTTCCAGTTCTGATTTAATATGTTTTCTGATAAACGAATTAGCACCATCACAACCAATTACATATTGAGATCTCACTGAATAATTTTTATCGGTCCTTGTATTTCTGAAACTAACAGTAGTAAAATTTTCATGATTGATAGTTCCATATACTTCCGAATTTTGTAAAATTTTAACTTTACTAAATTTCTTTAGTTTGTAGCGAAGACTTCTTTCTAAATCAGGTTGATGAAAGCGATAACTTGGAAACCAACCATTTTCTGTAATTATCTTTGGCCTTGGCCAATCAAGAAGTATTTTCCCTTTTTCATCAATAAATTTTGTTCCTTTATTAATAATTAATTTTTTAGACAAACCTTTTGCTATGCCTATGGTGTTAAAAACTCTCATCACTTCATCATCAAAATGTACTGCCCGAGGCAAATCATATAAGCCTGCTTCTTTTTCTAAAATGAGAACTGATAAATCATTCATAGCTAGCAAATTAGCTAAAGTAGCTCCCACAGGACCCAAACCTACAATTACAACATCGAAATTTTTATTACTCATCTTCTTTTAAATTTCATTCTATTTATCGGTTTATTTAAATTCATTTTTTCTAATATTTTGATAAAGCCAAGGACAATCAACTATCATTGGAGACTGTTTTCCTTCCTGAGCCGTTTCGAAACGTTTTTGTCTGAATTTTAATCTCTCTTTGTCAGGTAAGTATTATCTTTCATGCCCCCAAAATCTTGGCCCTGAACTTGTTTCATGGGGCATCCACGTGCTCGGATCAATAATCCTACCTCCCCAACCATTTTCAATAAAAAACCCAGAAGGTGTATGGGCATAAAATGAAGTCATATAATCATTTGTGTGCCTTCCCAATGTATAAGCAATTGCACCTTCATTATATTGAAGTAGATCATACCCTTGGCCAACATCGTCAAGATTTTGATATTCTACCATGAAGTGATGAAAACCTTGTTGGCCAGTGCCAATTAGAGCAAAGCTATGATGACGTCCATTTACATGAAAAAAACATAATGAAATTGGGTCATAACTATAATCACTTATTTTAAAATCAAGAGTGTCTCTATAAAAAGGTATTAAGTCATCAATATTTGAAACGTGTAATACTGCATGTCCTAAACCACAAACATCAGTTTTAAATCCTGATATAGGACGTCCTGGTATAAAAGGATTTTTATCAATTTGTGGCTTATATACTAGTTCAATCCTGTTACCTGCCGGATCGTCAAAATAAAGCAATTCTTCGACAAACCTCATGTCACAAAGATTATTATCCCCTGATTTTAGAGAAACACCAAGAGAGTCTAACCTTTTTGCATACATTTCAAGATCAGATTTTTCTTCAACTTCCCATCCAAGGAAAGCAAGTTTGTCTCCTGGCTCACCAGAAATAGTAAACCTTTGTTTATGGTTATCCATCCTAAAGCATAAAGATTTTTTAGTATAATCTACTTTCTGCATACCTAAGTTTTTAATGGCAAAATTTTGCCAGTCATCTAATTTATCAGAATTTACTCCTATGTAACTCAATGCATTAATAGACATTAGACATACCTTTACCTAAATATAATTAAATTATATATTATATTGATAATTAAAGAAATAATTAATTCTAAAATTATCATATAATAAGAATTTATACAAAAAATTTTAAAATACAATTTGATTTATTAAAATATGTAGTTAATGATTTAGTTATTAAAACAAATGTATTATTAATTTTTTCATATGGAGGAATATAAATGAATAAGTTTATCGGCTTATTAGCCACTTCAATAATCGGTGCAGGATTATCATTTCCTGTATTAGCCGACAAGATCACTTTAAAATTTCATACAATGGTACCGATGCCTGCTAACTCTAATGCAAAATTTGTTAAACCTTGGGCAGATAAAGTACAAAAGGAAAGTAATGGGGAAATAATCACTGAAATGTACCCTTCGATGCAACTTGGTGGCAAGCCGCCTCAACTTGTTGATCAAGCCCGCGAAGGTGTTGTAGATATTGTATGGACAGTAGCTGGCTATACACCTGGAAGATTTCCAAGACTCTCTGTTTTTGAATTACCGTTTATGCCAACTAATGCTAAAGTTACTGCTCAAGCAGTTCAAGAATTTGTAGAAACAGCAGGCGCAGAAGATCTTAAAGATTATAAAATACTTGCTGTACACGTTCACTCACCAGGAATGATCCATACAAAAAACACTCTAATCAAGTCAGTTAGTGATTTTCAGGGACTAAAATTAAGGGGCCCTACTCGTTCTGCAACAAGTTTATTAAAAAAATTGGGAGCTACTCCAGTCGGAATGCCAATTCCAAAAGTTGCACCATCATTATCAAAAGGGGTCATAACTGGTATGGTTGTGCCTTGGGAAATAATGCCATCTTTTAAACTTCAAGAACTTACAAAATCACACACTAACGTAGCTGGTAATAGGGGACTTTACACAACACCCTTTTTATTTGTAATGAATAAAGCTAAGTATGATTCATTATCACCAGCCCATAAAAAAGTAATTGATAATAATTCTGGAATGTCTCTGGCCAAAGAAGCTGGTGTCTTATGGGATGGTTTTGAAGGCCCTGCTCGTGATTTAGCCGTTAAAGCTGGTGGCGAATTTCACGTTCTATCAGGCGCACCATTAGCAGAAATTAAAAAAGCTGCTGATGAAGTTATTCAAGATTGGATTAAAGATGCGAATAGTAAAGGTCTTAATGGACAAAAATTATATGATACAGCTAAATCATTAATTTCAAAATATGAGAAAATGAGCTAAGCCTTAAGTATATGGGTTTTGTAAAAAAAAAAAATTCTCTTAAAATACGTCCAAATAATAATTTTGGACGTATTTTAAATTTAACATCAAGGTATTTTGCAATATTTGGTGGTTTTGTTTTATTAACAGCCGCTCTTATTAGTATTTTTTCTATTTTTGGGAGGGTTGTTTTCTCTTCACCACTTCTAGGTGACTTTGAATTAGTTGAAATTGCTTGTGCTGTAGCCATTGGTTCTTTTTTACCACTTTGTCATCTAAAAAATGGTAATGTTATAGTTGATTTTATAACGGCTAAATTATCAAAAAAAAAAATTAATGTTTTAGATGCAACTAGTTCCCTAATCTTTGGTTTAGTAGCTCTTTTCTTTAGCTCTCGTATGATATTAGGGGCAAAAGATATGTATGTTTACCAAGAAGAAACTATGCTTCTAGCTTTTCCTATTTGGATTCCGTTTTTACCTGTCATTCTATCGTTTTTTCTTCTTACTATTTGTTGCTTTTATACATTTATTTTAAAAATTAATGAAATATTAGGAAATTAGTTCTTATGGATAAATTTACTCTTGGCATAATAGCTTTTCCAATATTATTTTCCATGCTAGCCCTCAGGATTCCTATTGGCTTGTCTATGCTTATAGTAGGCTGTTCAGGGACTATTTTAATAGCAGGTTGGCTACCAATTTTGTCTCAAGTCAAAACAAGTGCATGGCATCTATTTTCAAACTACTCACTATCAGTTATTCCCCTTTTTTTATTAATGGGAAATTTTGCTGGCAAAGCCGGCATGAGTGAAGCTTTATTTAAGTTTACAGGTGCTTGCTTGGGTCATCGAAAAGGTGGAGTTGCAATGGCGGCTATAGGAGCATGCGCTGGCTTTGGCGCAATTTGTGGATCTTCATTAGCTACCGCTGCTACTATGGGAAAAGTTGCTCTTCCAGAATTAAGACGTCTTGGTTACTCTGGCGCACTAAGTACTGGCACATTGGCAGCTGGGGGAACCTTAGGTATATTAATCCCTCCATCAGTTATTCTTATAATATACTCTATTTTAACAGAACAAAATATCGCCAAAATGTTTTTAGCAGCATTTATACCAGGTATTCTAGCGGCACTAGGTTACATATTAGCGATAGCATTATATGTAAGGTTTGTTAAGGAATCTGGACCTACAAAAGCAAGAATAGGTTGGAAAGAAAGATTCTTATTATTTAAAAATATATGGCAAATTATCCTTATTTTTATTGTGATGATTGGTGGCATTTACTTAGGGTGGTTTACGCCAACTGAAGGCGGAGCAATTGGCGCTGGTGGCACAGGTCTAATTGCAATATTAAGTAAAAACTTTAAACTTAATGACTTAATAGATGTAATTGAGAGTACCGCAGTTACGTCTGCAATGATATTTCTAGTTTTATTAGGTGCTGAGTTTTTTAACTCTTTTATTGCTCTTACTCAATTACCCAATCAGTTAGGCGAAATTGCATTAAAAAACAATTTATCTCCCTATTTAATTGTTGCTTGTATTTTGATATTATATTTATTTCTAGGCTGTTTGATGGATAGTTTAGCAATGATATTATTAACTATACCTGTTTTTTTCCCTTTAATTATGAATCTTGATTTTGGAATGACTGCTGAGGAAACAGCAATATGGTTTGGTATTTTAACCCTTATTGTTGTTGAGGTAGGATTAATTACACCACCAGTTGGCTTAAACGTTTTTATAATAAACAAAATGGCTGGCGATGTAAGTATCTCAGATACATTTAAAGGTGTTTTACCGTTTTTATTTAGTGATATAATTAGAGTTGTTATTTTATTCCTGTTTCCTGGAATCACACTTTTTTTATTAAAAATATTTTAAAATGAATGATCATAACAAAAAACAGCTATGGAAATTAATACAATTAACAGGAGATTTTTTACTTAATAAATTACCCGATCATCCTAATCATCCAAATGGCAGGAACCCATATGCTCATGTCGCCTTAAAAGTTAAAACTAAATTTGGATCAAGTTACAAAGATCTGCCTGATGATAAAATTAATGAAGTGATCGAATATTTAAAATCTATCAAAAACACAGAAGGCTGAATTCAGCAGCTGATTTAAAGATAGGATTTTACTTTTAACAACAGCTCTTCATTTATAGAACGAGTTTCATTTTTAGATCTTTTTTTATGCCTTCGAGAACCAGGGAGTCTAACACCGTCAATTGACAATAACTTTTGAAAAAAATCTTCACAGTGTTTTTCCCAGTTAGAATCACCAATTATTTCTGGATTTAAAGCCATTATAAACTCACCACCACTTGGAGGACCTCCATCATTATTATCATTTTCTTGAGCCTCATAAGAAAAAACGTCCCCAGTTAAGCCAGCAGCAAATAGTTCAACCATCATAGAAATAGCTGACCCTTTATAACCTCCAAAAGGTAGTAGAACCCCTTTTAAAACTTCTTTAGGATCGTTTGATGGCTCACCATTTTCACCAAGTCCAACGCCATCTGGAAGCATATGTCCATCTCTGGCAGCAATCATCACTTCACCTTTAGCCATAGTTGCTGTAGCCATATCAAACACTACTGGAAAATTATTCTTTCTAGGCCATGCCATTGAAATAGGGTTTGTACCAAAAAAAGCTTCCTTAGCTCCTGCTGGTGCTACTGATGGCTTAAATGCAGTGCATGCAACCCCTACTAAATTTTGTTGAGCTAAATATTCAGTTTCTGGCCAAAGGGCTGCAAAATGATAGCATCCTTTAATACTTAAAACAGATATTCCATTAGTTTTTGCTGCCTCAGCAAGCATAGGTAATGCTTTTTCATGAGCGGTTGATGCAAAACCATTATCGGCATCACATTGTAGAATTACAGGTGTAACATTTTTTACTTTTGGAGATGCTTTACCATTTACTTTCCCTGATTTTAAGGATGCCACGTAGCCTGGCACTCTAAAAAGACCATGTGAACTAGCTCCATCTTCTTCTGCTTTTGTAATAGTTCTTGCAAGAGCTTCTGCATTTACTTTGTTACATCCTTGCTTTAAAAAAACGTTAGTTACTAATGCCTTAATTTCTTCTAAATTGATTTTAGTAACATCATTCATAATTTAATCCCTTTCTATTTAATAGCAGCTCTAAGATCAATCATAACAGGGGCATTTTGAGGCAATCTCAAAACTGCCAAAACTGATCTGGGGTGCTTTCCTTTTTCACCCAATTGTTTTATGAAAACTTCTGAGGCCTTATCAGCCAACCTAGAAATTCCATCAAAATTTTTTTTACAAGAAACATATACTTTAAGATCTAATATTGATTCCAACTCACTTCCATTATTTTGGGCCGCTATTTTTAACCAACTTAGAGAATGTTCAGCACAAAGCGTCATCTGTCTAGAAGCCTCATCTTCACTAATTTCTTCTAGAACTCTACCTATATTCTTAACTAATCCATTTTCTTTAGCTAATTGGCCTGCTAAATAAACAATTCCATTGTGAACTTTAAAGGGTAAGTAGTTAAAATCCGGTTTACCTGGTTCCATTTTACTCCAAACTTAAAATATTATTTATTAGTTAACTTGTTCTTAACAAATAAATATAAATTACTTTTATAAATTAAATTATATATATAAAGTAGCATATAAATTTATTTTTCGGAGGAATTTAATGAAGAAATCACTACCATTATTAACAGTGTTATCTGTAGGACTAATATTTGGCAGTCCTTTTGATAGCATTAAACAAAGTGCAATAGCCGCCAATCATGGTCAAAAAGTAAGTTGGAATTTATCAACTTGGGGAAAGAGAAGAGCTTTCACAGAGGGCATTGAAGCCGTATCTAAATATGTTGCAGATAAATCTGATGGACATTTTACTATTAAAATAAACTACGGTGGAACTCTTTCAAAACCAAGAGAAAACCTTGATGGTATATCCCTAGGAGCATTTGAAGCAGCAACATTTTGTGCCTCTTATCACGCTGATAAAAATAAAGCAGTAACAGTTTTAGAGTTACCATTTCTACCAATAACAAATGGTGATGTACAAAAGGCTGCTGACTTAGCTGTATACAATCATCCTGCAACTATTAAAGAAATGAAAAAATGGAATGCTAAACTTTTAATGTCTGCTGCTTTACCACAATATGAGTTTATGGGAAGAGGAAAAGAGCCGAGAACGCTTGCAGATTTTAAAGGTATGAGAGTAAGAGCTCTAGGTGGTATCGGAAAAGCAATGAAAGTTATTGGCGCAGTCCCTACTACTGTTACAGCCCCAGAAACATACAGGGCTATTGAAACAGGAACTGTTGATGCGGCAGCTTTCGCTTTTTATTCACATTTTTCTTATAAAATCAATGAAGTTTCAACATGGAGAACTACAAACCTTTCACCTGGTTCTGTGAATTGTCCATTGGTTGTAAACATTGATGCTTATAATAGTTTATCTGACAAAAACAAAACAATCTTAACTGATGCTGTTAACGCAGGTTATGCAGCCTTAGATAAAGCTTATTCAGCTTCTATTGATAAATATACCCCTGTTGCAGAAAAACAAGGCATCAAGAAAATCACTTATACTGAAGCTGAGTTAAATGCTTTTAGAAAAGCTGCAGCTAAGCCTGTATGGGATCAGTGGATTAAGGAAGCAAATGCAGTTGGTTTGCCTGCTCAAGAACTTCTTGATCTTGTTCTAAAAACAGCAAAAGAAGCTGGTAAATAATTAAATTCTAAAGAAGGATGATAATATTTCATCCTTCTTTTTTAGGTTAAAAATGATAAATACATTTGATAAATTTTTAGCAAAATTTGAAGATTTTTTAACTTCTTTTTCTGCTTTTGCAATTTTCTTTTTAATGATAACTGCAACCATACAAATTGTTAGTAGGAAGTTATTAAACTTGCCTATTCCAGGTTATATTGACTTTGCAGAACAATCGATAGCTATTTTTGCTTTTATTGGTATTGCATACTGCCAAAGACTTGGGGGGCATGTTAGAATGGAAATTTTTCTATCTGCAATAAAAGGACGCTCGAAATGGATTGCTGAAGCTGTTCAAACAGCAGCCACAATTTTCATTATAGCAATTTTAACTTACTACTCATTTAAGCATTTTCAAAGAGCATGGGTGATAGGTGACAGTACGATTGATATACAATTACCGACCTGGCCGTCAAAACTTATGATCCCAATAGCATTTGCTACTTTAACTCTAAGATTATTAGTTCAGTTTGCAGGATATGTAAGATTAATTATTGATCCTAAATTGCAACCAATTGGGGTGCCTACAATTTTAGACACTGAAAAACAAGCTGAATTAGAAGCTTCACAAATCAATAACATTAAATAGATCAAGGAATTAATTTTGGATCCTCTTCAAATAGGAATAACGGTTACATCTATAATGATGTTAATGATTTTTTTTGGAATGCGTGTAGCATTTGCAAGCGCATTGGCAGGTACAGTAGGATTAGTTTGGATTCTATCTTCTAAATTAGGTCTTGAAAAAGCTTTGCATGCAGGTCTTGGAATGGCCGGAACAATACCTCATTCAAAGGCAGTAACATACGCATTATCAATTTTACCAATGTTTATTTTAATAGGATTTTTAGCCTTTCATGCAGGTTTAACAAAATCGTTATTTGAAGCTGCTAAAAGGTGGTTAGGAAGATTACCTGGAGGATTAGCTGTCGCAACTGTTTTTGCTACAGCTGGTTTTGCAGCAGTTTCTGGTGCAAGCACAGCGACGGCTGCAGTTTTTGCTCGAGTTGCTATCCCTGAAATGCTGAAAGATGGATATGACAGAAAGCTTGCTGCCGGAGTTGTTGCCGCAGGAGGAACTTTAGCAACATTAATTCCGCCAAGCGCAATTTTAGTTATTTATGCCATTATAGTTGAAGAATCAGTTGGACAGCTTTTACTTGCAGGCTTCCTTCCAGGTATAGTTTCTGCATTAATTTACGGTCTAATTATTGTTAGTATAGTATCATTTAAACCAAGCATGGGTCCTAAAACGAGGGTTTACTCTTTTAAAGAAAAAATAGTTTCCTTACCGGCCACAGTACCCATATTTTCTGTTATTATTATAATTTTTGGGTCTATGTACTTTGGTTGGGCAACCCCCACTGAAGCAGGAGCCCTTGGAGCGTTCGTTGTATTTGTAATTGCTGTTTTAAAAGGGATGAAGGCAAGCGCATTAAAATCAGCACTTTATGAAACCGCAAAATTAACTGTCATGATCTTTTCAATCATATGGGGTGTTTTGGTATATGTTCGTTTTCTTGGTTTTGCAGGCTTACCTAATGCTTTCAGTAATTGGATTACATCATTAGATTATCCTCCTTTGGCAATATTATTATGTATATTATTAGTTTATGCAATTTTAGGAATGTTTATGGATGCTATAGGTATGTTACTTCTTACATTACCTGTAGTTCAGCCAGCAGTTATTGCATTGGGATATGATCCCATTTGGTTTGGTATAATAGTTGTTAAAATGGCAGAACTTTGTCTAATAACACCTCCCATTGGTTTAAATTGTTTTGTAGTAAGCGGGGTTCGGCCAGATATCCCGGTACAAGATGTTTTTAGAGGTTGTGCACCATTCTTTGTAGCAGATGTTATAACTGTTGGTGTTCTAATTGCTTTCCCAGGTATTGTTTTGTTTCTACCTAACGCTATGCAATTAAGTTAGCCAAATTTACCAATCTAACTTTCATTGAATTAATAAATGATATAGGGCAAAGAATAGTATATTTTTGAAATTTTTCATTACATAAAACAAAACAATTTATTTTATTAATGGCAGTTCTTGATACACTTCCCTTTTCAAATGAATCTAAATCTAAGGATAATAGCTTTTCTAATAAAGACTTAGTGCTTTTTCCTTCAATATTTAGAGACACCCATCCCCCACTTTGGTCCGTTATAGAAGCTAAATTTTCAAATTTAGATAAAATACTTTTAAATTTATTATTACCTAAAACGAGATAGCTATTGGCTCTTACCCAAATAGCTAAAAAATCATTATTAACTTTAAATTTAGCAATAGGTGGTAATTCTAGAGAAAAGCATTTTTTAAAATTCTGATTAAAATTTTTTCGTTGATTAACGGTCTCTGTAATAGAAAATATATTGTTATTATTATTAAAATTTAATTTTAAATCATT
>ERZ651776.4649-NODE-4649-length-12455-cov-4.330829_pt1 | contig 12455 bp, 11 predicted proteins | sample MGYA00514761_ERZ651776 | MGnify/ENA metagenome assembly ERZ651776 | reverse complement strand
AGTTCCGTGATCTTTTAATTTTTTTAGAGTTTCAGGAAAAATATCGTAATAAAAGATTACCGCTGTATTGTTACACTTTGCACCGGTTGCCCGAATTGCATCTATAAAGCTAATCTTTGACCCACCGTCAGTGGTCATATCTTCAATCAAAAGGACTCTGTCATTCTTCGTCATTACGCCTTCTATGCGTGCATTTCTACCGTAGCCTTTTGGTTTTTTCCTAACATAGGTTAACGGTAGAGCTAATCTTTCGGCGATCAAGGCAGAAAATGGGATTCCAGCTGTTTCTCCACCTGCAATATTATTAAATGCTTCGAATCCCGCCTCTCTCAATACTGTGCAAGCTAAAAAATCCATTAAAGCTGATCTTACCCTAGGAAACGATATAAGTTTCCTACAATCGATATACGTTGGAGAAGGAAGCCCACTGGCAAGAGTAAATGGCTCTTGTGAGTTAAAGTGTACAGCATTTACATCCAATAACATAGCGGCACTTAATTCTGCAATTTCTTTTTTTGACGGAAAACCTGTTGAAATCATAATTTGTAAATCATCCTATTTTATCATTTGTCATAGTACCTGCCAATATAGTTCATGACCGGGATCAAAAATAGTTATATCGCCTTCTATTGTACTTATCGTACTAGGGGAGATATGTGGATTTCCCTTAGAAAGAGTAAGAAAAGATTTATTTGGTTCTAGATTATAAAAAGTGGCCCCATTAATTGAGATAAATGCTTCTAGTTTGTTAAGCGCTGCTTGTTCCTCAAATATATGCGCTAAAATAGGAATGCTGTTAGTAGCCGTAAAACAGCCGGCACAACCGCAGGCTGATTCCTTCGCAGTATTGACGTGAGGAGCAGAGTCTGTGCCAAGAAAAAAAGAAGTCTCTCCAGAAGTTGCAGCCTCTAATAACGCCAATCTATGATGCTCTCTTTTTGCTATTGGTAAGCAGTAATAATGTGGTTTAATCCCACCGACTAAAATATCATTTCGATTTATTACAAGGTGGTGGGTAGTAATGGTTGCAGCCAAGTCTGAATTCTCACTCCTTACATAATCAACTGCCATTTTTGTAGTGATATGTTCTATTACTGTTTTTAAACCAGGAATATCGTTTCGAAGTGGGTTTAATATTTTTTCAATAAAAACGGCTTCACGATCAAAAATATCTACATTACTATCTGTAACTTCTCCATGGATACATAATGGTAATCCAACCTTTGCCATATATTCTAAAACAGGTTTTATTTTCTCAAAGTTATTTACTCCAGATGAAGAGTTTGTTGTTGCACCAGCTGGATATAATTTAATCGCGGTGATCACGTCTGTTTCAACGCCAAGTTTTACTTCACTAATACTTGTATCTTCCGTTAAATATAGCGTCATTAAAGGTTTGAAACCTGAGCCCTTTGGTAGCAAATTCAATATCTGATCTTTATATTTAATAGCTTGAGCTACTGTGGTAATCGGGGGGGCTAGGTTAGGCATTACAAGAGCACGGTTAAAATGCCGTTCTGACTCAGGCAGAACTGCTTTAAGTAACTCTCCATCTCTAAGATGTAGATGCCAATCGTCTGGCTTTTTTATTACTAACTTTGTCATTTTAAATAATTTTATCGATCTATTAGCTCTAACATTTTTTATTCACTTTCTACTTCTAAGCCTTAAAAAAAAGCTTGTAGTCCCGTGATAGCTCTACCCAAAATCAAAGCATGAATATCATGGGTGCCCTCATAAGTGTTTACTGTTTCAAGGTTCATAACATGCCGCATAACCTGATACTCTTCAGAGATGCCGTTCCCTCCATGCATATCTCTGGAAGCCCTCGCTATATCAAGAGCTTTACCACAGTTATTTCTTTTCATCATTGAAATCATTTCAGGAGCCGCTTTCCCATCATCCATTAGTCTGCCCACCCTTAGAGCTCCTTGAAGACCAAGCGTAATTTCTGTTTGCATATCTGCTAATTTCTTTTGATATAATTGTGTCTGAGCGAGGGGTTTTTTAAACTGTTTGCGGTCTAGCCCATATTGCCGGGCAGCTTTCCAACAAAACTCTGCTGAGCCCATCACACCCCAACTTATTCCATATCTAGCACGATTTAGGCAGCCAAAAGGGCCTTTCAAGCCTTCAACGTTTGGCAATAAGTTTTCAGAAGGAACAAAAACATTATCCATTACTATCTCACCAGTTGTCGATGTTCTTAAAGAAAGTTTGCCACCTATTTTAGGTGCTGATAACCCCTTCATCCCTTTTTCAAGGATGAAACCTCTAATCTTTCCGCCATGCTCTTCTGACTTTGCCCAAACAATGAATATATCTGCAAAAGGGCTGTTTGAAATCCACATCTTAGTTCCAGAAATTTTATAACCATTAGTTGTTTTCGTTGCAAATGTTCTCATTCCACTGGGGTCAGAGCCTGCGTCAGGTTCAGTTAAACCAAAGCAACCTATAAAGTCTCCTGAGGCTAAACTTGGTAAGTATTTTGCCTTCTGAGCCTCAGAACCATATGCAAATATTGGGTACATTACTAACGAGGATTGAACTGACATCATAGATCTGTATCCCGAGTCAACTTTTTCAATCTCTTTAGCTACTAACCCGTAAGTGACATATGTTGACCCTAAACCTCCAAATTGTTCAGGAATTGTTATGCCAAGTAAACCTGTCGCACCCATTTCTTTGAAAATCTCTGGAGAGCTATGTTCTTCCGAAAATGCCTTAATAACTCTTGGAGCAAGTTTTTCGGTTGCAAAAGACTCTGCGGCACTTTTAAACATTCGTTCATCGTCCGACAATTGATCCTCTAAGAAAAAAGGGTCCTCCCAACTAAAGCGATTCATATCTGGTAGGTCTTTCATATTGCTTGGGTTGGCTGAGTTCACTTTTTGTACTCCAATATTTTTTGTTTAATGTTGGTAAGCTATAAAACCTTAGGAGATTTAGCATGAATTTTTGGAAGTTATTATAGATTTGAAAGTTATTATAAATATTACCACTTTTTTGGATGTCGATAATTAGATCTTTTACGATACTAAGCTTATATCTTAAAACTTTCTAGTGTAAAAGCTTTGTCAAAGGGCTTTGAATAAATATTTATTTTCAGATAGATTTCCTAAGTAATAGTTACTAGCGAAAATACATTTAGTCATGGTTTAGATTTTAATTATATGGTTTTTTTATATGGATCAATTTAACATTATTTTACCTACTGCTTTGGAATGGCACGTAAGTGGAATTGGTGCTGCTGTAGCTACTGTGATTCGAACCTGGGGATCTGCGCCACGGCCAGTTGGAAGTCAGTTAGCGGTTAGTGGTGAAGGAGATATAATTGGTTCAGTATCTGGAGGATGTGTAGAAGGAGCAGTAATAATCGAGGCTTTAAACACTTTAAAGACGGGTAGAAATGTAATTTTAGAATATGGAGTTTCAGATGAAGATGCTTTTGCGGTTGGACTTGCCTGCGGAGGGAATATTCAAATATTAGTTGAACCGGTTGGTTTTGGACTTTCAGAAAATATAGTAGCTGACTTAGTATGCAGATGTCAGCGTAGAGAGGCGGTAGCGTATTCTATAGATATTAAGTCTGGTGTTAACAAAGTAATAACCTTGGATATTAACGATGAGAAAAAAAACGTTGGAACACATACTTCTGGTTTTTATGGTGCAGAGTTTTTAGTAATATATGAAAAACCACTTAGGATGGCAGTTATTGGGGGGGTTCATATTGCTCAACCATTAGTAAGTATCGCAAGGATGTCAGGTTTTGCTGTAATGGTAATCGACCCTAGGTCAAGTTTTTTAAATGCGATAAGATTTCCTAATGTAGAGCTTAGTAATCTTTGGCCTGACGAAGCTTTGAAAGCCTTTAAACCTGATAGTAGAACCGCTATAATTACATTAAGTCATGATCCTAAAATAGATGATCTTGGGTTAATTGAGGCTTTAAATTCAAACTGTTTTTATATTGGTTGCCTTGGTTCAAAAAAAACACATTCTAAAAGGTTGGATCGTCTATCCAAAATTGTTAATTCTGATGTTTGTTTGAGTAGATTACATGGACCAATTGGTTTAAACATACAAAGTAGAACACCCACAGAGATAGCAATTTCTATTATGGCGGAGGTTATTCAATCTTTAAGAGTAAATTGAATTTAGTTATTTTAATAAGTGTGGATAAGTAATAACCCATTTGAAAATACTTAATAGAAATACTTTTGAAACTAAATTTTAAACGATTTGATATATTAGAAATCTAGTAAGTATTAAAACTTATTTTTATACTAAAAATATTATTTTGTTGGACCAATCATCATTGTCATTTGTCGACCTTCAATTTTAGGCATGGTTTCAACTTTTCCAGTCCCTTGTTCTTCCACATCATGCTCCACACGCCCTAATAAATCTCTACCTAAATTAATGTGAGCCATTTCTCGACCTCTAAACCTAAGAGTAATTTTTACCTTATCTCCGTTCCCTAAGAAACGAAAAACACTTCTCATTTTTACATCATAGTCATGAGTATCTGTTGTCGGTCTGAATTTTACTTCTTTGATCTCTATTATCTTCTGTTTTTTTCGTGCTTCAGCTTCTTTTTTTTGTGTTTCATATTTGTATTTGCCAAAATCCATTACCTTACACACTGGAGGTGTAGCATTTGGTGAAATTTCAACTAAATCAAGCCCAGCTTCATTAGCTAATTCCATAGCTTCTGAGGGGGAGACAACTCCAACATTCCCTCCATCTGCTCCAATTAAACGGATTTCGGTTGACAATATAGCATGGTTTATGCGGGGTCCGGTTTCACGCACAGGTGGTGCGTTATGTGGTCTACGAGCTATGGCCTAGTATCCTTCTTTAGTTAGTAGGAATTAGTAAGTGATTTTGTCACTCTTAAAAAATATAATCAATCTATTGTCGATAATCGTGACTTATGTAAATGGTAAACTTTATTTAAATTTAAAGTTTAATCTGTATGTGACCTAGACAGCCCAAAAATTTATCGTTTTCTCGTAAATTTGTTGAAAATTTCAAAACTAATTTTTTAGTACATTCCTTGGATGAATTTTGTTATACTAATTTTTAAGAAGATTCGTGAAGATGTGAGTAAATGTTTAATCGAAAAAATAGTAGTTCCTCTAATAATAAAACCGCTATTCGAGGCTTTGATGATTACAAACTTCGTCTTGGTGATTTATTACGTGGTGAACGTGCTACAAAGGGTAAATCATTATTAAACGTCCAGCGTGATATCAAGATTAGTGCTAAATATATTGCAGCAATTGAAAATACAAATCTAAGTGTATTTGAGTCTTCTGGGTATATTCCAGGTTACGTAAAATCTTATGCAATCTACTTAGATATAGATCCAGACTGGGCTTTTCAACGCTTTTGTATTGAGAGTGGTTTCGAGGTTGTTGATGTTTTGTCATTAAGTGACAATCATCTAAAGAAATCTCATTTAGAGAGTACTAAGTCTATAAAAAAAATATCTATGGACCTTAAATTGACAAAATTTGGTTCAATTGATCGTGGGTTTTTGGATCAAATCGAATTAAAAGCCTTTGGCTCAATAGCAGTTTTGGTTGTATTGATAGGGGTTTTGTCCTTCGCTGGATTGACCGTTTTTAATCAAATTCAACAAGTGGATTTCGAAGTTACTGATGCGGATAACCTTTTTAATGCAAACTTAGACCTAGATAGAAAGACTGGAGAAGCGAATTTCTCAAGAAATCAATTTGCTGGAGTTTCAAAGTTAAGTGATGACTTTGTAAGAAAAGAAGTTTTAGAGCAACCCATATTTCAATTACGTGACTCTCCGATTGGCGGTTTTGTAAAAAATAAGATTTCAAATCAAATTAAAGATGAAATAAATTTAGCGTTAACAGCTGTTTCCGGTAACCTAAATAATCCAATTAACTTTAGTCGACCTCAGTTAAGACCTAGTGTGCAAGTTACCAAGAGGACTCTTAATAAGATTGTTATTTTTTCACTTAAACCTGCTTACATTCGTGTGGCTGAAGATAATGGAACAATACTATTTTCAAAAATTATGGATCCAGGTGAGCATTTTGTTGTTCCAAGTGATGTTTCCTTACCAATGCTACGCGCTGGTATGTCAGGATATGTATATTTTAGAATTGATGGTAAGGAATACGGTCCAGTGGGATCTGGTCCAGGTATTGAAAAAGATATTAAAATTATCAAGGATGAGATTACTAAGAACTATAAATTAGCAGATTTAATGAAAGACCCTGAATCAAAAAAAATTATTGCCGAATTGGATTTGAAATTGAAATCAAGTTTAGCTAGCGAAGAGTGATTTTTGGTCTATCTTGAAGTTATTTTTTAGTTATATCATTTGTTTCATTATTTTTTAGAAAGTTTCCATGATGTCTATGCAGTCTATTCGACCTTGGCGCACGATTAACCGGCGTTCTTCGCGACAAATTAATGTTGGTTCTATTAAAGTTGGTGGGGGAGCACCGATAACGGTTCAAACGATGACAAATACACTAACATCTGATGTTACTGCGACTATAAAGCAAATTCACCAGTGTATCGATGCAGGAGTGGATATGGTTAGAGTATCTACTCCCGATGAAAACTCAACAAAAGCACTTAAAAAAATTGTTCTCGAGTCAACGGTACCAATTATTGCTGATATTCATTTTCATTATAAAAGGGCGATTGAAGCGGCTAAAGCTGGAGCTGCGTGTTTAAGAATAAATCCAGGTAATATTGGGTCAATTGATAGAGTGCGAGAAGTGGTTCATGCAGCTCGTGACAATAATTGTTCAATAAGGATCGGGGTAAATGCGGGTTCATTGGAAAAACACCTCTTAGAAAAATATAGAGAGCCTTGTCCAGATGCGATGATTGAAAGTGCAATGGCCCATGCAAACCTGTTGCAAGAGTTTGATTTTCATAATTTTAAAATAAGCTGTAAAGCCTCAGATATTTTTATGGCCGTTTCGGCATACCAGGGGCTAGTAAAATTAACAGATGCTCCGATTCACCTCGGTATTACCGAGGCAGGACCTTTATTGCCAGGCACTATCAAGTCTTCAATTGGTCTAGGAAGTCTGCTTTGGTCGGGAATTGGTGATACTATCCGAGTTTCTCTTTCAGCGGATCCAGTAGAAGAAGTTAGAGCGGGGTATGAGATTTTAAAGTCTTTAAGTTTAAGGCATAGAGGGGTAAATATCATTGCCTGCCCAAGTTGTGCTAGACAGGGTTTTGATGTTATCAGGACTGTGGAAGCATTAGAGGAAAGGCTTTCTCACATTAAGACCCCACTAAATCTAAGCATTATAGGCTGTGTAGTTAATGGCCCAGGTGAAGCTTTAATGACTGATGTTGGGTTCACTGGCGGTGGAGCTGGAGCGGGTATGGTATATTTGGCTGGAAAACAAAGTCATAAGATGAGTAATGAAAACATGATTGATCACATTGTTGAGCTAGTTGAGAATAAAGTTGAAGAAATCCAAGGGCAGGGATTTCAATAAGTTAGAAATCCAGTGCCGGTTTTACAAAGTGAAAGTTTTATATGAACTTCTTGAGTAAACTAGTAAAAATAAAAGAACAGTTTGAATACCTTGAAGCGAAATTAGCATCGGGAGAAACAGAAAATTTTGGACAGCTTTCACGTGAATATGCTGAACTGAAACCCGTTGCAGATATAGCAATTGAATATCTTAAAGCCTTAGAGGAACGAGATGATGTCAGTATGATGTTGGAAGATCTTGATCTAAGAGAAATGGCTAACGAAGAACTAAAAAGAATAGACTCAATGATAAAGAAATCTGAAATTGCATTAAGACAGGCACTTCTTCCCGTCGATGAGGCAGATAAGCGTTCTGCGATCCTTGAGATTAGGCCTGGAACTGGTGGTGATGAAGCTGGACTTTTTGCTTCAGATTTATTCAATATGTACAAAAGGTATGCCGAAAACAAGGGTTGGACTTTTGAAGTGATTGAGGAGCAAATTTCAGATGTTGGTGGGATTAAAGAAGTTACAGCCCATATAAATGGAACCAATGTATTTTCAAAATTAAAATATGAGAGTGGAGTGCATCGAGTTCAAAGAGTTCCTACTACGGAAAGTGCGGGAAGAGTTCATACTTCCGCGGCTACAGTCGCAGTATTGCCCGAAGCCGAAGAAGTAGATGTTAATATAGCTCCTACAGATATTAGAATTGACACCATGAGGGCTAGCGGTGCTGGAGGTCAACATGTTAATACGACCGACTCTGCAGTAAGAATTACACATATCCCAACTGGGATTGTTGTTGTAAGTGCTGAGAAATCTCAACATAGAAATCGAGAAATTGCCATGCAAGTTTTACGTTCTAGGCTTTATGATTTAGAGAGAAAAAAAATAGACGATGAAAGATCAGCTGATAGAAAAACACAGGTTGGAGGTGGGGATAGATCAGAAAGGATTAGAACATATAATTTTCCTCAAGGGCGCATATCTGACCATAGAATTAATTTAACTTTATATAAACTAGATCAAATTTTAGCCGGTGATTTAGATGAATTTATTGACGCTCTTACAACTGATTCACAGGCTCGATTGCTCTTAGAGCAAGAAAGCTAAACTGATGGAAAAAACGTGTCATAATCTTTTTGTTTTAGGTCGAGACAGGTTAAAAGAAGTTGGTATAAGTGGTAGCGCAAGAGATTCAAAAAAAATCTTAGCTTTTGTAACTAATAATGAATACTCTGACTTAAACTGGGTTCAGGAATTAAAAATATCAAAAGAGTTAAGTTTAAAATTTAAAACTCTAATTGAACAGAGAGTTTCTGGAGAGCCAGTTTCAAAAATAATAGGTAAAAAGTTATTTTTTAATAGTGAATTTTTTGTAAATAAAAATGTGTTGGATCCAAGACCAGAAACTGAGGCCGTTGTTTTGGTAGCATTAGAAGAAAACTTTTCTACGCTATTAGATTTAGGTACCGGAACTGGATGTATATTGATCAGTCTTCTGAAGGAAAGACCTAATGCAGTTGGTGTTTCTGTAGATATTTCTAAGGAATGTTTAATTGTAGCAAAGATAAATGCTAAAACTAATGGAGTTTTAGATCGGGTTGAATTTACTCAATCAGATTGGTTTTCAAATGTGAACTCAAAATTTGATTTAATTGTTTCTAACCCACCTTATATAGGGCTAAGTGAGTTAGATGGTCTAAGTAGAGAGGTTAAAAATTTTGATCCTAAGGTAGCTTTATTCGGGGGTGAGGATGGTTTGAATTGTTATAAGGCAATATTTAAGGATGTTATTCATTTCTTAAACCCAGGGGGAAGATTTATTATAGAAGTTGGGTACTCCCAAAGCTCTATAGTAAAAAAGTTATTTTTTAATAGTGGATTTACTGATATTAAAGTAACAAAAGATTTAGATCATATTAATAGAGTTGTTTCTGGTCGTTTGCCACCTTGATACAGTATTTTTTTATTTTTATATTTGTAAATAAAATACTTGCAAACTTTAAAATAAAGTGCTTTGTCGTGGGCATTAGGTAAATTTTAAAATACTTTGTCTATAACAATCAATCTAGGCGAACGTAATGTTTGAGCTAAATAGTAGCCCGCCGATCTTACTAATTTATTGAACATAGTAAGGTAAACAATCCATTCTGGAATTTTAATATATGAGAACTTCAAAATCTAGATCTAGAGGCAAAAGATCAAATAATAATCGTTACACTGGAAATATCATTAATCGGGTTTTTGATAGCTCCGGACCAGAAGGGAAGGTTAGAGGAACACCGCAGCAAATTATCGAGAAGTACTCTCAATTGCACCGAGATTCTCAGCTTTCAAATGATCGGGTTGCAGCAGAAAACTTTCAGCAACATGCTGAACATTATGCTAGAATGCTTACACAGGCTCAAAGAGAGCAAGATGAGCTAAGAGAAGTTTCTGAGCGTTCACCGCAAGTTAATACTAAGGATCAATTAGACAGTTCACCTTCTAGAGATAAGGTAGCTAATAATTCTTCACAAGATATTAATGAAGTAAAGTTTATTAAGAAAACTGGATCGAGAGTGCCTGAAGAGAGTAAAGATTACGACTCAAAGAAAAATATAAAGCCGTCTTCAGGCATAATTAAAAAAAACCACGACATAAGCGCTGTTAAAAATAAAGAAGATAAATTGAATGATCAAACTGATGAAGATAGTTCTGAAAATATGTTAGCAAACTAAAGCTTAATAGATATTCGTTGGGTTTTTTAACAACCTAATTTTGATCTATAATGTTAGCTAATTTACAATACTGCTCCACAGATAAGTCCTCAGCTCTATTACTAGGTAATATATTAGCCATTTCAAATACCTCTATAATATTAGGTACATGATTTTTAAGTGACGTCCTCAGCATTTTTCGCCTTTGATTGAATGCCTTGAACACTAACTTAGTTAATGTAGCTGGTTTTGCAGGAAAACGTGGTTCTTCTAACCTTTTTATTTGCACCACAGCAGAATCTACACTTGGTCTTGGAAAAAACTCTTTAGAAGATAAGCGCAGAATTATTTTTGGGTCGCTCCGCCACTGAGTTAATATTGAAAGACGCCCGTACTGTTTGCTTCCTGGTTGAGCAATTAGTCTTTCTGCAAGTTCCTTTTGAAACATTAGTGTGAGGCTAGTCCAGACTGGAGGCCATTCTGGTGGGTCAAGCCATTTCGTTAAAAGCATGGTACCAATATTATAAGGTAAATTAGAGAATATATGTACTGGTAATTCTGTATTGTTTGAAATCGTGTAAGTTAAGGCATCACCTCTAACAATTTTCAGTCTCCCAGGATAGTGATCACCAATCTCTGTGAGCGCTGGAATGCATCTTTCATCTTTTTCTATGACGATTATCTTCTTTGCTTTTTCCGATAATAATCCTCTGGTTAACCCACCTGGACCAGGTCCAATTTCAATAATGGTGGATTCTGTCAAGTTTTTACAGGATCGTGCTATTTTAGATGTTAAATTTAGATCTAATAAAAAATTTTGGCCCAAATTTTTTTTAGCATTCAACTTATGCTTTTTTATAACAGCACTAATTGGAGGAAGGCTATCAATTGCTGTCATAATAATATTTCATAAAATACTTTCTAAAGTTAAGTTTTCTTACATAATTAAGAGTTAAGTATGAACTGGTTTTGTATTATCTATTAACTATAACTGCCTTAGCTTTAAGTTTTCCAAAGAATGAATTTGCATAAAACTGTGCTTTTTGATTATATAATTTATCTTTTATTGTCTTATACGTATTTCCTTCCTTCAAACTTAATATGGAGGCCTTTTCTTTTTTTGAACTTCTGATTCCTCTCATTTGAAATATTAGCAAAGATGCTCCCATTACAATTGGTGAGCTTAGTTCGCCAGTTTTTAAGTTTAATAATTTGACTCTTAACTCGTTAGGTAATGAGTTTAGTGGTAGCCATTCTAGTAAACCACCATTTTTCGCTGTTGGAGAGATTGAGATTGAGGATGCTAGTTTTGAGAACTCATTTATCGTAAAAGATTTTTCTGTAATTTGTTTTATAATCTCTCTGCTCTTTTCCGAGGTATTTTTATCTAATGGAAGCGCTATTTCTGCTAATAGGATTTTTGTGTCTACGAGTGTATCACCGTATAGATAAAATCTTTCAACCTCATGAGGGGTTATATCTATTAGAGGAACAAATTTTTTAATAACAAGTTTCTGCCATCCTTTTTGCACTGATAAATATGCAATCAATGTTTCGTGATCTATTCCATTATTGTTAAGTACTTCAGACAGCCTTAATTCATCTAAACCAATTATTTTTGCATAATTAACAAAAGTTTCTTTTAGCTCTGTTTCGCTTAACTTAATTTTTTCATTATTTATTGCATGTTGCTTTACCCGGTCATCAATTAAGTCGTTTCTTGACACTATCTTAATATTTCCTGATTTCTTTAAAAGTTTATAAAGGAGTTCTCTTTGGCTGAGGTCATAGTTTGTTATTACAAGGTTATTAACAGTTAATGCAGTCGAAAAAGGGCTCTCTGCAAAACACTGACTTAAAGTAAGAATATAAAAAATAATTAGAATTGCATAGCTTCTAAAGTTCATTATGAAAGTTGAAAAAGTCATTTTAACTAGAACACACCCTTGAATAGCTTAACTTTGACTCTGCCTTCGACCCAAAGCCACCAAATTCTAGCCAGAAGGAGATCTCATTTAATTTTTCAGTCTGAGATATTTCTTTTCGTTTATAAGACAACGAAGCTTTCGTGCAGTCATTATAAAAAACTAAGTCAATTCCGTTTGAGAGAGTGGTTTCATTTTCAGTAAAATCATAGTTCGCTGAAGTAGAAATATTCCAATCTTCGTCAATACTATACCCTGCATCTAAATAGAGTTGTGATATGTTTTTATTCTGACCTAAAGTGGAATCTGATTGATGCCATATGTATTTAGATGCTG
>ERZ651776.4648-NODE-4648-length-12456-cov-2.952904_pt1 | contig 12456 bp, 8 predicted proteins | sample MGYA00514761_ERZ651776 | MGnify/ENA metagenome assembly ERZ651776 | reverse complement strand
TGACAGGTAGATACTTTGTGGACCTAGCAAGTCTAGGCTCAGACAAGGTTCGTCTATACGTTGACTCTGAGAAGCCTGATGAAATGATAGTTGGCTACTACTTCTCTTCAAACAATGAGATGCTAATCGAGAAGAGCTACAAGAAGCCCTCAGAGGCCAGCCCACTTCTGTGCCCTGTGGATCGCTATGATAACTCTGGTCGTCTTATATCTGCAAATGAGCCAGAGGCTGTATCGGATAGATCGTGTTGGACTGGCAGCTCCGATTGGGCAGATGCAGCAGATGGTAGCCCTTACACCGTAAGGTACACCCATAAGCTCTCTAAGCCCCAGTCTTACATATTCGTATTCTCATAAGGAACTCAGGCCATGCCTAACCTACCAATCCGTGGACTAGGGTCCGTGGGCGTGGTCACTGATGTTGACCCCTACAACCTCCCTATCAACGCCTTCACTAGAGCCAAGAACGTAAGGTTCTCTGATGGTTCTGTTCAACGTGGTCCCATCATGCGTGGTGTCTCGGACATCTCCTTCGACCCTGTGTTTGCTTATGGCATCACTTCGCTCACTGGTTTTGACACAGTGTTGGTCGTAGATGATGTCTTCGATGTCCGCGAGTTCTCTAATGGGACCTTTACGACCCGGAAGACGACCTCAGGTACGGCGTCTACTATCCCAGCTGTCACAGCCACAACCCTGGCTGATGTGCAGTACCTAAACAGGGATGATCAGACGCCTATCTCCCGCACAGGCTCTCAGACTAACTTTATTGATCTCCCCAATTGGCCGTCAGGGATGCGTACTACGTCTCTTAGATCTTTTGGCGACTTCTTGTTGGCGCTGGGCACCGTGGAAACCAACGTAGCCTACCCAAACCGTGTGAGGTTCTCAGACCCCGTACTGGCCAACCAGGTGCCTACTACATGGGATGAGACTGATCTTACCAACAGTGCTGGCTTTAATGACCTCGTACAGATGAAGACGCCGATCATCGATGGTGCAACCCTTGGCCCTAACTTCCTGGTCTACTCACAGGACCAAGTGTGGATGATGGAGTTCGTAGGCGGTACGTTCATCTTTAACTTCCGCAAGGTCTTTGATGACGCTGGTGTAATTAACCAGAACTGCATCACGGAGGTCGAGGGTCGCCATTATGTCTTTGACCGCGACGATATCTACATGACTGATGGTAACACGCGCACCTCGATCTGCGATGGTCGCGTCCGTGATTACATCTTCAGTGGCATCGATAACAGTAAGCACAATGTCTGCTTCACTATACACAATACTGATCTCGAGGAAGTATACTTCTGCTACCACTCCGGTGATGACATGGCCGTATATACGGATGGCACATCGTGCAACCGCGCCGCCGTGTACAACTACAAAGAGGACGTTTGGACCTTCCAGGATCTCCCTAATGTAATCACAGGGACTGAAGCCAACGTAAACTCGGTGTTCTCATATGCAGATGCCACGCAGACTTATGCGTCTATCGGTGGTTCCTACCATGACCAGGAGAGCCCGTATGCGAGGCACCCTATCGTAATCTCTACAGTTGGTGGGGGTGTGACCCAGAGTAAGCTCTATGGTATTGACCTCGCGGATACAGGGTCTTTGTCTTTCTCTGTTGATACGGCTTATTCTGAGCCCTTCATCCTAGAGCGCCAGGGTATCGATCTCGATGAGCAAGGCTTGTCCCTTAGTGGATACAAGGTGATCAGTAAGATGCTACCTCAGATTTCAACGGTGAACTCTGACGGTGAGTTTAGTTTCACCTTTGGCGCAGCTGACATACCCACCGGCACCCCTAATTATGGGACCGACATCATCTTTGATAGCAACACGTCCTATAAGGTCGATACCCGGATCTCAGGCCGCTATCTGTCCTACAAGATGACAAGCGCAACCATAAAAGACTTTAACTTCTCAGGTATGGACGTTGATCTCCAAGTGACAGGTCGGAGGTAATTTATGTCTCTATCAGATAAACTTAATCTCCTGGTCAACCGCTATGTCCGGCGGCAGATACCTTTGTTGGCAAAAGAGAACCTGGGCAACTACGTCCAGGAGGAATACCGCGAAATCGAGGCTGTCATCCAGTCTCTCGCGGATGCGTCAATCCAAGCTACCGACCGGCAACCCGATAACTCCAGGAAGGGCATGGTTCGCTATGCTGTATCTCCCTGGGACCCTAAAGGTGACGGATCCGAGGGTCTTGTTGTCTATAACGGCACATCTTGGGTGGCAGTATGAAGCATGACCTTAACATACGATCTGACATCTCCTCTCTTCAGTATATTCTCGACCTGGGTATTGAGCGTGGAGACATCCAAGACAGACAGCTGGACGCTACTGTTGAGCATTACTTTACCCCTGTGAGCGACGAATATGGCTGTGCCCAGTATGCACGACAGCTGTTTATGCCTGAAGGTACGGTCTGCGTAGGTAAGCTACACAAGCTGCCTCACCTAACTTTCTTGATGCAAGGCCGCGTCCTGGTTGTTTCTGAGAATGGCGGCAAACAGGACCTGGTTGCACCTGTGACCTTTGTCTCACCGGCGGGATCCAAGAGGGCCTTTCACGTCCTCGAGGATGCAATCCTAACGACCGTGCATCTAACAAAGCACAACCAAGAAGAAGATCTCTCAGACATAGAAGAAGAGGTCATAAGCCCAACTTACTCAGCAATGGGTTTGGAGGAACCAGATCTGTCTGGCCTCGAGGACTTTATGCAAACCCACACACTGATGAGTGAAGAGGAATAATAATATGGCATGGATCGCAACAATCGCATCCGTCGGTGTAGGTCTCTACAGCGCAAACAAAAAGAGTAACGCCGCAGACGAAGCAAACCGCCAGAACATGGCTGGCTTCAACCAATACAAACCATACACAGACAAAGCATTAGAAGGCGGCCAAGCTGCCAACGATGCCCGGTTAGCCGCAGGTTTCTACGGTGGACCCACCTATGCTGGCCCCAATGGTTACCAGACCGGCGCAGCCACAGGTTACGGGGATGCCTCAATGGGCATCATGAACCGTGGTTTCAACATGGCTGGTGCTAATGCAGGCTTTGGCGCAAACGCCCGTGGTTTGTACGACCAGTACCAGGGTATGGCTGATGGCGTGTCTGCACAGGGACGTATGGACACTGCAAACCAGTATGCCATGGACAACATGAACCCCCTGGTTAACGCCGCAATGCGTGACGATCGCCGCAACCTGCAAGAGAACACGCTGACAGGCATCGACCTAGCAGCAAGCGGCACAAACAACATGAACTCCAGTCGCGCCGGTGTAGCTACAGCAGTAGCCAACCGTGCCTACGATGACCGCCGCGCTGATGTGTCGTCCCAAGTCCTTGATGGTCTCCGCACTCAGTCTCTGGGTGAACAGCGCCAAGCATTTGCCGATCAAGGTAACGCATTGGTGAACGCTGGTGCAGCCAATAACTCGATCGAGAATGCCTACAACTCAGGTATGAACACGGCCAACACAGGTTACCAAATGGGCATGGGTGCCGGTGGTGCCCTCCAGGGTTATGACCAGGCTCGATTGAATGATGAACGTATGCGCTTTGAGGGCAACCGAGACTTCGCTTCAAATGTTTACGCGGACTACAAGAACGGGATGCTCACCCAGAATGGTCCTCAGACCACTAACACCTTTGCCGGCAACTATTCTGACCCATTAGGTTCAGCAATTTCCGGGGGCATCCAGGGCTATGGATTTGCCAACACGCCTTTCAAGAAAGGTGAAGATACAACCTGGGGTCAGAAGATTGGAGGATGGTTCGGATCATGAATGCATTAACTTACGGACGCCCCGCACTCACCATCGGTCAAATACTTGACAACGGGATTGAGTATCCCCAGGGTCAGCCAGCCTTAGTAGACCCAAAGCAGCCAAACCCAAAGCCTCCAGCTCTGTCTGGTAATGCCCGAGGTTCATCGAAGGTCCCTTCTGGTCAGATAGACATGCGGTCTGAGGGTTTGATGCGTATAGGCGCCGCAGGCCTCCAATCAGCCTCAGATCCTTCAGGGGCTGGCGGTAACTGGATGGCAGCAATGGGCCAGGAATACGGGAACATCCAAGATTACAACCGCCAGGCCGAGCAAGAAGCCTTTGCCCTCGAGGAAGCTCGGCGAGTGGAAGGCCAGAGGCGCGCGGATGCCCAGGCTGCTGCAAAAGCTAAGGCAAACAAACCTAAATCCGGTGCCGATATGATCATGGCTCAGGAAGGTGTAAATGAATTAGGCACTCTGATTTCAGCCCTTGAACAAGGGGGGCTGACTGGCCCCATGGATGGTACAGTACAAGCGTGGTTAGATCGCTCAGGTCTGCGTGATTACTTCTATGGTAACGATGAAGGTGCTAAACGTGCCTACTACCGCCAAAGACTTGAGAACTACAGGGTTAACGAGGCATTAGCCGTAACCGCTAACACCAAGGGTGCCATCAGTGACAAAGAGATGGCACTGTTCCTGGCACCAATCCCGGCCACTGCTGATACTACAGAGGCTACCTGGCTGTTTCACCTAAGAGAGAAACTAAGGATCAATAGTAAGATCCTCGCTTTTGAACAGGGTGCCGCTTCCGGCGGCTTCTCCTTTGTAGACTAACTCACTCTAGGATCTCACATGCCAGAATTTAAGATAAAGATGCCTGACGGGCAAATCAGAACCGTGCGTGGACCTGATCGTGATGGCGCGATGGCTTTTGCCATGGCAAATTACAACCCTGCAACCACTTCAGCCCCCACTACCACAAGTGCAGAACCTGAGATCAACCCGGAAGGCACTGGTTTCGACCGTGCTGTCCGCCGGGGTACTTACCAGACAATCTCTGCACTTCCGACTGCTGCTGCCATGGCTGATATGCGTACACTTGCAGAAAAAGCCAAGATACAAGCACCAGCTGGTGCTAATGCCATAAAATATGAAGAACTCATGAGGGCAGGCGTCCCCCAAGGCGCTATGGCAAGCCGGGGGGTCAATCTTGAGGATGACCAGGGCACTGCCCGTTTGATGGGGCAGTATGGTGTATCACCGCAGGCACAGGTCAACTATAGCCAGGTGGTCGCTAAACGCATCGAGAACGCAAACTCTCTGGAAACCCAAGAAGATGTCTATGCTGCGTTTGATCGTATCAAGGCAAACAGTGGTTCCGTTGCATTTTGGCGTGAGAAGGCTGCTGATCTCCCTATGTCGCCGGGCGCAGCAGCGTATGCGCAAGAATTAGCTGAGGCTCCTGATGATTTCAAAGGCTGGCTATCAACTGTAACAAATGACCCGGTTGGGTTCATGACATTCCTGGGAGAAACTGTAGCTGAGAGCGCACCCCAGATGGCTGCCGGTATTGCAACAACAGCTGTGACAGGCAACCCTGTGGCTGGTGCAACAGTCATGTCATTGGGTGGTCTGGGCCGTGAATATTCTAACGAGGTAAATAGTTTTCTTTCAGAGAATGGCATTGATCTATCAGACCCTGACCAGGCTGCTACTCTTTTTAAAAACCCAGAACTTATGGAAGAAGCACAAACACGGGGTGTAGTTCGAGGCCTAGTTATTGCCGCAGCCGACCTGGCTGGTCAGGGTTTAGTTGCCCAACAAGTTATCAAGAAAAGCATAACCAGGCAGACACTTGCTCAAGGTTCGTCTGAGGCTGCTGGGGAAAGCGCAGCAACCGCAGCTGTAGGCGATGAACAGAGCTTTAAAGAGAACATCACAGAAGGCCTCGCCGGTGGTGCATCTGCCGCTCCAGAAGCCATGGTCGCCGGTCAAGCACCTTGGCGGTCCAAGATTGAAGGTGACCCCGCATATGGTGGCGCAGCTGCTGACCTGGCCCGTACCCTCCGCGAAATATCAGAAGCTCAAGGCAACAACCTCAAGGATGTACGCGCCGGTGGTGGAGCAAAAGCTACACTCGAGGCTGCACATGAGAAGATCTCGGGCCAGATCTCGGCAATAGCCACCCATCCAGATGTTAAAGCTCGGTTGTCTCCAAAGAATGCAGGAACTCTCGATCAGCTACTAGAAGACTACGCCGCAGCCGCCACTGCAATCCGCCAGGGTAAGAACAAAGTCAAATCTAAGGTCACAAAAGAGAATGCTGACGCTATCGTCCGCCTTCTAGGCCCTACTTCCTTAGAAGCCGGTCAGCTACAGCAGCTGTTTGACCAGGGGGATGTCCTCACAGATCTCTTCCAGGACGGCCTCAAAGGTGGCGTCAGTCAATTCACGGACTTCCTAAACCCCTTCACTGACAATTCAGGTAACTATGACCCCAACCGCAGCCTCAGCACAATTGGTAGCCTCTATGGTGCATCTGTTGTTGGCCCACTGAAGTCCGCAGGCATTGTTGCCGCCGGTCGGGCCTTTGATGCAGCCACGGGTCGCCGTTCCAAGGTCAACCGCTTTGTAACGAAGCTCGAGAAACTCGTTGGCCAAGATGCTCCCCAGGGTCGATCTCTAATTGCCGATGCCCAACTCGAAAAACAGCAGGCAGAGCAAGCCAAGGCTGACGATGCAGCAGCCAAGGCAGCCCAGGAGGCAGAAGACGCCAACATCGTCAGTACACTTGCAGGCATGACAGGCAACGCCACAGATGGCAGCCCATTGGGCACTGTCGCGGTCGGCACAGGTATCCCCGCAGAAGAGATCCAAACAGTGGTCTCTGAATTACGCTTGAAGCACCCAGCTGACAGCAAGAACCCCAATGATGTGGCGATCAACAAGGTCCTCGATGATGCCCAGGCCGGTCTTAACGGTGAGCAACGGCCTATCCGGGCTCTAACCCAGCTGGTCAACCTGGTGAACAACCACCTGGACGCCAGTCTCATGGACGGCGGCAGTAGCGTTCAGCGTACTAGCCTCCCAGACCAGCCCCTGGCCCAAGCTCGGGCTATTCAGAGGGGCAATGTGCCCCAGATGGACGCAGCCCCTGCTGCCCAGGCGTCTCCGGCACCAAATGTTGATACAACTGCCCCAGCGCAGCCTACGGTTAACGGCAATCAGACAACTACGTCCGAGAACTACCAGGCAGGCATCCAGGCTAACCGTGACACTGCCTTGAAACTTCAAGAGCAGGTCTTGGATACACTCGATCTCCAGAACCGCCAGGCTACGAACCGCCCCGGTGGGAACCTGACGCCTACAATGCTCGAAGATGAGGCCCAGGCCCTCTATGTGGCACTTGAAGCTGTCCAGACTGAGAATATGCCAATCGAGGCCATGGAAGAGGTCCAACAGCTACTCGTTGATGAGGGTGTCTCCCAGGAGAACGTGGACAAGTTCTATAAGCCCTATGTCGATCGCGTAAAGTTACAACAAAAGCGCAAGGCCTCGATGTTAAAGCAGGCCCAGGCTACTCAAGAGGCTATCTCTGACGATGCCCGTGGTATACCACCCGGTCCCTTCAGGCCCGAGAAGGTAGGCTCTCTGTACAGTGAATTAAAGCCAGACCAAGTACCAACCCAGACCCGCAAGGCCTACAAGCTGATGAAGGTGCAGTCATCTCGTAATGGGGTAGTTATGCCTCTGTTTGCAAAACCTGATGGGCAGACCCAAGGCTTCTTAGCCAACCGCTGGTATAAAGCCGAAGATCAACAGCCCACTATTGGTGCAAAACCACTGGCTAGGCGTCCTGGTATTCACGCAGTCAATCTACCAGTGTTTGACCAGGGTAAAGCTAATGTGAAGGGTTCTCAACGTGTTTGGGTGGAGGTTGAACTACCTGAAACAACCGCAGAAACTCAAGCTGAGAGTGACGCCTCACTAAATAGCCAAGGTAAACTAGACGGTGTACAGGGGCGTCTTATTAATCCCAATGAAAGTTACGATTACAAGACCAATCCCAGTGCAACCAATGATGCCGGTGGTTGGCCTGTAGCGGGGTCAATGAAGGTACTTCGGATCCTAGCTGACGGCGAGGTCTCCGAAATCCTAAATGCTAATGGCCTTAGTCACCAGGTGGAAAACTCTACCACCCAGATCGACCAGGCAGCCGCAGATGTCCTCAATACAAATATGGGACTAGCAAACATTGCAGGCACACCAGGCACCCGGCCACAATCCAACGACAGCCGTAGTATTCCTGAAGGCGCACCCCGCCAGTTTGGCGAGAAGACAGATGTCTCTTTAGAAACCAGCCTCAGTAATTCTTTCCAGGCTGCACAGGCCAAGATATATGCCAAAGGCCGTGACTTCAAACTAGACCTCCAGGCTCAGTCCCTGGCAGCCCAGGAGCGCGAGGGTATCGACCTAAACACCCTCGATGAAGCCAACATTGATCGCCTGGCTGACTTTGTGGTCGAGGATGCCACGGAAGCACTAAAAGACAACGAGAATGCCATTGGTTGGTATGGTCGTACAGTAACGCAGGCACTTGAAACTGTAGGTGAGTTACACCCTGAAGTTCTGACAGATCCTAAAGCGAAGATGCAGTTTATTTGGGCCACAGCAGTGACATCTAATGGTCTAAAGGTTGATAAGAACTTTGAGTTGGCTTTGGATGTTTATGAGACACTGAAAGAAACAGGGCGTTTCCCAACTGACGCAGGTATTGGCCAGGCAGCTGCTGCTATAAACAGTGGTCTGGCTCAGTATCATACCATGTTAGAGAAGTTCCAACGGAAGTCTAACTCAGATGAGGGCGCACATAATCTTTTGATTGAGTTTATGAACAGCAAAGTGCCCGTAAAGGAACTTGAAAAGGAATATGGCGTAAAGATATCAGGTGAAGGCAAAAACACCCTAGTGCGCGGTGCCTCAATCTTGGGTCCTAAAATTGGCAACGGGTTTTATTCTAATCTGTACGGTAACTTTGACGAACTAACTATGGACCGCTGGCTTATGCGGACAGTGGGGCGTTGGCGTGGTGGTCTGGTTAAGCTGAACAAACCTATGATTGCTCAGAAGACAAAAGAGATCCAGGGTATGATGCCTGGACTAGAGTTTCAGGCTTTTAAACCTTTATTTGCAGGTTCAGGTGTCAAACTTAGTAACAATATGTCAAATAAGGCTGTCTCTAACTTTGCCAATGCTATTGCAAAAGCATCGATGGACCCAGCCTGGAGATCTGCAATAAATGCTATCCCAGGTGGTGAAAGCCTAAGAAAAGCTGGTAATGGCCTAGCAAAGTACCTAGATGGGCAGGTAGAAGCGCCAGCCGGTGCAAAAGAACGCACATTTATACGCGAGGTATTCCAGCGTGGGTTAAAACGCCTCCAAGATGCCCCAAGTGTACGTCAACGATCTAATGAGCCACTCACGATGAGTGATTTACAAGCATTACTCTGGTATCCAGAGAAAAGGCTGTACGACACAGCCAAGCAGAAAGATGGAGAAAGCCGTGGCTATGAAGATGACGAAGCGCCAGACTACGCAAACGCCGCAAGGAAATCCGTTCAAGATAGATTGGGGCAAGGAGATCGACTGGGATCTTCTGGAGCAGTTGGACCAGGAGGAGGAGGGGCAATCGATCCCAATGCAGGACCTGGTGCCGACAACAGCATCCCCCCAGCCCTCCTCAGCCCCCCTGGGCCAGCTGGTGGACGAACACCCAGGGCCAGTGATGGCGGGGCCTCCAAAGGGCGCACTCTCGCAAGGGTAGCCCTCGCAGCGGTCAAGAAGTTTGTCCCGCCGGTGAAAGCGGCCTTCCAGGTCGGCAAGCCTGGAACCCCAGAAGAGAATGGGATCCAGTCTATCGACCAGGCTCTGAGCTTGGCACACACCCTGGGCATCACTGTCCGTCTATTTGACAGCCAGGAAGAGATGTATGCCTCGCGGCTTGCTGCATATGGATCTGGCGATCCTGCTGCGGAAGCCTCGTTCTATCGGAAGGGTCCTGAAACAGGCGGAAAAGGTGCAGAAGGCACTGTCTTTGGTCTCAACCCAGGAGCTCTGCTGAATGACGGCAGTTCCGTGAGTAACATCCAAGCTCTTTCTGATTTGCTCCATGAGATTGCCCATGGGATGACTTTGGGCCCCTTAGATCTGAATGGTTCCCAGGTTGAAGACACTCTGTTTACCAACCCCCTGACCGGGGAAAGTGACCGGGCACCCATGGGATCCTTTGCTGGTAGTGCTATGAGACCCCTATTGGAACAGACGGGTGACGCCGACATCATGGCAGAGCTAGATAATCTCCAGATGAATGTGGATACTTACACAACCAAAGATCCTTCGCAGCGTCATGCGGTACGGGAAGTTCGTAAGTTGATGGACAATCTCAAGGATTGGAAGGGTTATTACCAGAAGCAGTTTGATGCCGGGCAAATCTCCCAAGCTGAGGTAGACACAGGCGTGGCCAACCGTGAGGAGCAGGCTGACTACTACACTAACTACATGCAGAGTGTACGCGAGTTGGCTGTTGATCCCGTGTTGGTTTACCTGATCAACCCTAAGCTGGCGAAAGCGGTTATGCCTAAGACGGCTGCCCTTATCAGGCAACAATTCAACAACGCCGGTAACAACAAGGTCAAATTCTTCAACCACCCAGCTGCTATCGTCATGGCTACGGTCATGGCTATGCTGGCCCAGGCTATGGCTGAAGAAGAGGAAGAGAAGCAGCGGATGCAGATGCCTCCGGGTGCTCTAAGTCCCCCACCTCCGGGTATGGGTGCCCTTTCCGCGTAAAACTAATGAGGTCCCTTCGGGGGCCTCTTTTTCTTTGGAGAGCAACATGAATAAAACCGCACTGGACCTGGTTCCAATCCTACGGGCAATTGAGGATGTAAAACACTCACATCTTCTGTCTGAAGCCCAGCGCCTGGTTATCTTTGGGGAGATACGGAAGAGCGTACCTGAGCCAGTCTTTTGTCCTCAGTCTCGCCTCACGCTCTCAATCATAAACAGTATATTGGAGACGATGGATGGGAGCACCAAACCAGCCGCGAAAGAAAGCACCAAGGCCGCCAAAGCAATCCCAAAAGGCAAGGCCGATATCAACAAACCCAATAGCAAGACAGCATCAAACACCCGAGGGACGCGAAAAGTTCCGTCAGATGCTGGCAAATCGAAAGAATAAAGGCGGCAGACCCAAGGGCACTCCTGATGGTTACACAGCTGCTGCAATTGAGCCTATCCGCAAGAGGGCCAAAGAAGACGCAGAGAGGATCGTAACGATCATGGCAAAAGAGAACGAAATTGATGACGTGTATGCGATCGAGGCCCTACGGGCTGCTGTAGAGATCATGCGCGAACCTGGTCAAAACCGGGACCGTCTAACAGCTGCCAGGATGGTCCTGGATTTCACTAAAACCAAACCAGCTGCGAAGAGCGAAGTCACCATTGGCAAAGCTGAAGCCTTCCTGGAGTCGCTCCTAGTAGCCACCCCAGAAGAAGAGCAAATCGAAGATGGACAAGAGACTTAAACAAGTTCGACAGAGACTATACGACGACTTTAGTTTCTATTCGGAGGCTGCACTCAAGATCCGCACCAAGGATGGTGACATCCAACCTCTAAAACTCAAGCCTGCCCAGCACATCCTCCATGAGGCTGTAGAGAAGCAGATGGCGTCTGAAGGTAAGGTGCGTATCATCATCCTGAAGGCCCGGCAGCAAGGTCTCTCGACCCACGTTGGTGGCTATCTGTATTTCAACGTGTCGCAACGCAAAGCCTGTAAAGCGATGGTCATCACGCACCACTCAGACAGCACCCGTGCGCTTTTCGATATGACCAAACGATACCATGACAACTGCCCAGAGCTCCTGAAGCCGCACACAAAGTATAGCTCCCGCCGGGAACTTACATTTGATGTCTTGGATAGTTCATTTGTTGTTGCCACCGCCGGTGGTGAGAGCATTGGTCGAGGTGAGACCCTCACGCACGTCCACGCCTCAGAGCTTGCGTTCTGGCAAAAGTCTACGGCCCTGGAGAACTGGAATGGTATGACCCAGGCGGTCCCTAACAAGCCTGGCACTGCTATTTTCGTTGAGAGTACAGCTAACGGCGTCAGTGGTATCTTCTATGATCTATGGAAAGGCGCTGTTGATGGCACCAATGGCTATGTGCCGGTGTTTATCCCCTGGTTTCTCGACCCTGAATATAGGGAGCCTGTCCCTGAGAACTTTGAGCCAACACCTGAAGAAGAAGAGTTGGTTGCCAAGTACGACCTAGACGATGAGCAGCTTATGTTTAGGCGACGTAAGATCGCCCAGAACGGCATAGATCTTTATCGTCAAGAATATCCCGCAGAGCCTTCAGAAGCCTTCCTGACGACCGGGCGTCCTGTCTTCAACCCAGAGGGGCTCCAGAAGAGCCTAGATGAAGCTCCTGATCCAACACAGCGTATGGCCCTAGAGGGTGGTGAATGGATCGATAATATCCGAGGTGAGCTTACCCTATACAAGACGATCGACCCCGGTGAGAAATACACGATCGGTGCTGATGTTGCGATGGGTGTCAGAGGGGGTGACTTCTCAGTCGCCCAGATCCTCGACAGTAAAAAGCG
>ERZ651776.4646-NODE-4646-length-12459-cov-3.667259_pt1 | contig 12459 bp, 12 predicted proteins | sample MGYA00514761_ERZ651776 | MGnify/ENA metagenome assembly ERZ651776 | reverse complement strand
AATGTTCTTGTTACTCACTGGTTGTAATCCTGGAGAAAAGAACAGCAGCTCAGGTGAAAATATAGCACTTGGAGAAAGTGTTTTTAATAAAAATTGTATTGGTTGTCATGGTTCTGAAGGAGTTGGCATTAAGAATTGGAAAGTTAAAGATGAAAATGGTAATTATCCAGCACCACCACTTAATGGAACAGCCCATACTTGTCATCACTCTCCTGCTCAGCTTCTTTATACAATTAATAATGGAGGTGTTGAAATGGGTGGACAGATGCCTGGATTTAGTGAGTTACTCAATAAGGAAGAAAAGCAAGCTTTATTAGAATATATGTATAGTTTGTGGCCCATTGAAATTCAAAAAAAATATGATGAGATGTTTAAATAATTTCTAAAATAATAAAAAGCTTTATTAATCTATATCTATTATAAAAAATGATTAGAAAAATAGTTCAAATTGGAAGTCCTGCACTACGTCAAATTGCCAATGCAGTTGCTGAAAATGATATTCCTTCAAATAATATTCAGAGTCTTATTGATGACCTGATTGAAACCATGAGGGATGCAAATGGTGCTGGTCTTGCTGCAACTCAAATTGCCGTTCCTTTAAGAGTATGTGTCATTGAAGTAAATAAAAACCCGCGCTACCCTTACAAGCCTGATATTCCATTAACTGTAATAGTCAATCCAAAGATTACCTTTCTGACTGATGAGAGAATTAACGTATATGAAGGCTGTTTATCAGTTCCTAATCTTCGAGGTCAGGTCGACCGATGCCCTGAAATTTTAGTTGAGGGTTTTGATCGAGAGGGTAGAGGTCTTAAATTTACATCTAAAGGAATTAGTGCTGGCACATTTCAGCATGAATTTGATCACCTAGACGGCTTGGTATTTACTGATCGAATGCATGATAACAGTTCACTTTCTGCTATTGATGAGTTTGCACTTAATCATGAGCAAGATTTTAAGGAGCAGGTAATTAATATCGTGAAGACTTATGGCAGTTAATAACTAAGATATAAATTTTATGTTGAAGAACTCACAAGATAGGGGCTCTGGAGTTTTTACAAAGAGCTCTTTTAAAAGAGAAGATGTTGTTATGAGAGGTGTCATTGAAAAAATAGAATATGTTAACCATGTTGGGGTTTCACAAATGGGCAAGAATGAGTATTTTACTCCCATCGGCTTAATGGCATTAGTCAATCACTCATGTGATCCTAATTGCGGAATTAGGCTAAATGAAACAGGTGCTCATGATTATGTTGCCATGAAAGATATTAGCCCAGGTGAGGAGATTAACTTTGACTATGCAATGCAAAATTATAAAATAGGACATTTCCTAGTAAGGTGTCAATGTGGCTCATCAGATTGCAGAGGTGTGATAGAAACCTTGGAAGAACGAATAGCGTGAAAATCAGTGCCTTCGCCAGCATCATGTTCTGAACCAACGGAACCTACCCAATAAATTTTTCTACCGTGTGGGTCAAATGCTTCAATTGCAGGTTGAGGTCTATGTCGATTACCTAATCGGGTGACCGTAATATCTTTTATTTGTTCATAATCAATATCCGGAATATTGACATTTAACAAGATATTCTTCAAAGATTTTTGCATGAGAGATTCTATGATTTTTTTAGCGACCATCACTGCTGACTTGTAGTCAGATTTTCCTTCGCCTGCCAGTGAAAATGCGACGGAAGGACATCCTAAAAAACGTCCCTCCATTGCAGCTGCCACCGTTCCAGAATAAAGTACATCATCGCCCAAATTTGCACCTATATTGATTCCACTTATGACCATATCAGGCTCTTCATCTAAAATGCCGGTAATGGCTAAATGGACGCAGTCAGTCGGTGTGCCGTTTATATAATAATAACCACGACTATCTTGTTTAACATATAATGGCGCGTCTAATGTAAGTGAGTTACTTGATCCGCTTCGATCTCGGTCAGGCGCGACAACTGTTACTTTTCCTAATTTAGTCAACATATCCTCTAAGGCAGCCAAGCCTGGAGATTGGTATCCATCATCATTGCTTAACAGAAAATGTATAGCCATTTATTAAAGACTCTTAAATATAAGAATTAAAAATGTAATTAGCCATTTTAGAAATAGAGCAAACTATTGGCGAATACAATATACACGACTAACTTAATAAAAATTCCAACAACGCCTTTTGTGAATGTAACCGGTTTCCCGCTTCTTCCCAAACAACACTTTGCGACCCTTCTAAAATATCTTCAGAGACTTCTTCACCGCGATGCGCAGGTAAACAATGCATAAACAAAGCATCTTCATTAGCATATTTCATTAAATCGGTATTAACTTGATAAGGTACGAACTGTTCTAATCTTTGTTCCTTTTCTTTTTCTTGCCCCATGCTGGTCCAAACATCGGTTACCACTAGATCAGTATTCTTTATAGCAATCCGTGGATCACGTTCTATTGAAACAAATTCTTTAGTAGATTCTAATAGACTAGCATCAGGATCATAGCCTTCAGGGCAAGACAAAATTAATTGGAAATTGAAAATTTTTGCCGCATTCATATAAGAATGGCACATATTATTACCATCACCTAACCAAACTACTTTTTTACCCTCAATCGAACCGCGATTTTCATAATAGGTCATTAAGTCTGCTAATAATTGACATGGGTGGAAACTATCAGTCAATCCATTGATGACCGGCACATCTGAATAAAAGGCAAAATTTTCAAGTCGTTCATGCTCGAATGTTCTTAGCATAATGGAGTCAACCATTTGTGATAAGACACGTGCTGTATCTTTTATTGGTTCACCACGACCGATTTGAGAGCCTGTAGGCGAAAGATAAATAGCATGGCCACCCAGCTGCACCATACCAGCTTCAAATGAAACCCGTGTACGTGTAGATGATTTTTCAAAGATCATTCCTAAAACACGATTGTTTAATGTTGTTTCATAATTTTTTTCTTTTGTTTGTTTCTTCAACACAGACGCACGATTTATGATCGATAATAATTCATTTCGATTTAAACTATTTAATGTTAAAAAATGCCTTGGCTTCATGACTTTACCTTCAATCTAGATATGCTTTCAGTAAACTACTCAACTTAGCAATGATTAATTCTGCTTCAGAGTCAGTCATCACTAATACCGGTAATAATCGAATCACATTACCTGCAGTTACATTGATTAATATTTTTTCTTTTAATGCTAACTCAACTAAATCAGGTGCATCCTCAACCAATTGAATGCCCAACATTAATCCAACACCACGAATCTCTTTTATGCCTTGAACATCCTTCAATGCCAACTTCAAGCCGCCAATTAATTGATTCCCAAGAGATTCTGCACGTTTAGCTAATTCATCATCTTCCAAAACTTTAATAACCGCTAACGCCGCTCTAGAAGCCAATGGATTGCCTCCAAAAGTAGACCCATGATCGCCTGGTTGAAATAAACTTGCAGCCTCGCCTCTTGCAAGACAGGCCCCTATTGGAACACCATTCCCCAATGCCTTTGCCAAGGTCATAACGTCTGGGACAACATCTTCATGTTGAAAAGCAAACCATTTTCCTGTTCGACACATTCCGGTTTGAACCTCATCAACTATCATCAAACAATCATGTTGGTCACAAAACATTCTTATTGATTTCAAATAATTTGCATCAGGTATCACAATACCACCCTCACCGAGTATCGGTTCAACCATCACTGCGACGATATGTAAATCTTCGTTCGTAAGCGCGTGCAAGGCATCAATGTCATTGTAAGGAATGTGCTTAAATCCTTCGACTAGAGGGTCGAAGCCTCTATGTACTTTTGCACTACCAGTTGCGCTTAATGTAGCCATAGTTCGACCATGGAAAGCTTTCTCCATTACAACAATGATTGGATCATTTATCTTTTTATTACTTGCATATAAACGCGCTAACTTTATTGCTGCTTCATTTGCTTCAGCACCAGAGTTACCAAAAAAGACTTTCTCCATGCCAGAATGGTGAACCAGTTTTTCAGCCAGCTTTTCTTGTAAGGGAATACTATAAAGATTGGATGTATGTATTAATTTAGACGCTTGGTCGGCGATTGCCATATGCACTGCTGTATGGGCATGACCTAATCCACAAACAGCAATACCACTTAGAGCATCCAGATAACGATCTCCATGAACATCTATGAGCCAGGCACCTGAGCCTTTGACAAACTCAATCGATAACGGGTGGTAATTTGACATTAATGAATTGCTCATTGGATTATATTCCAGACAAGTTGTTAATTACCCGTCTCTAAAATTAACGAACCCAGCCATAAGCCGGGCTCATATATATTGTATAGAACCTGCGTTTTACAAAGGCAGTCCATGCCCGTATGCAACCATGCACATCAACATAGGAATCGAAAGGAAAGTGTTAGTTCGTGATGCCATCAGAGCAATACTTTTTGCTTTTGCAATCTCATCTGCGGTGGCTTCAACGATACCTAGGACCTTTTTCTGATTCGGCCAAATCAAACCCCATACATTAAGCAACATTATTGTGCCCATCCAACTACCAAGTCCAATAATCAAGCCATTTTCTTGTAACGTGAAGGCATTGTGAATCCCAACACCCGCATACTCTAATGCCGCGGCTCCCGTTAACCAAGTAGCTAATGCACCCCAACGAAACCACCATAGTGCGCGCGGAGCAATATATTTGTTAATAGCAGCAGGACCAGGACCAGCTTCATCAGTTAAAGCAACGCCGACCGCTGGAACTTGTATAAAATTGAAGTAATAAAGTAATCCGATCCAAATTACTCCAAAAAAGACATGCAACCAGACTACCAAAGACCACATATTAAGTTCTGTATCACCTACCAATAGTGTAAGAACTGCAGCTGAAATAAAACCAAGCGCTAATGTTCCAGTCACTGATTTGAGTGGGTTCATATTAATACTCCTGAGATAAAAAATTAGTGTTTCTTAAATACACAACAAAATACCGCTTACGATTATACTGATGTCAGTCATCGCTTCCACTTCTTTCATAATAGAAAAATGTATTGCTCGAACAAAAACGAATTTTATACAAATATACCCATATAAAACAGTTCTTTACAGTAATATTATTGTTACTTGAGGTCCGTATTCATACCTTAATCTGAGACAAATAATTTTGATCAGTTCAACTTATAGTGTTTACTCGGCTCTTTCGCGTATAATTGAAGATAAAGCTAAATAGAAGACTAACCTGAGGTATATTTAATGGAACCAATAGAACAAATTAAAGCAACACTCGCAAAGAACTCCGTCGTCCTTTTTATGAAAGGCTCACCAGACTTTCCACAATGCGGCTTTTCAATGAAAACCGTCCAAGCATTAAGAGAATGTGATGTCGAATTTGGTTTCGTTGACGTGCTCGCACAACCAGAAATGCGACAAAATTTACCATTATATTCTAATTGGCCCACCTTTCCACAAGTGTTTATCAACGGCGAACTTGTTGGTGGCTGCGACATAGTCTTGCAACTTCATGAGAGTGGCGAATTAGAAAAAATGACTAAAAAGACTGCTGTTATTTAGTTTTATTTTTGAAGATGGGTTAGCGTTCTAGCCCATTTTAGCTTATCTCTTATGATGCGAGCTCTTCTCCACAATTTAATCAAAAAAACACATCAATGAAAAAACCTTAGTTTCAATGGTGAAATATTTCTGTGTATATAATTAAGTCGATCCGATCAATTCACATGCAGCCCAGTCTGAGTAGCATGATAAAGGCTTATCAATCATCTGTTACTTAGTGTTTATGATTTGTAAAAAAGAACTCAACGATCATATGATTTCATGAAAAATATTTATACAAAATACTATAAAGGAAAGTCCATGCTAAAATAAGTGAATATTAAGCCCACTTTTTTTGCGCGCGGCTCTCAAATGATGGCTTATCAATTTCTATAACTTTTCTTAAAATACAAGCGCATAGATTTTTCAAATTAATTTCATGTGATTTCTTTACTAATCGTATTCACAATCAATCCATACACATTTCCCTCCGCTATCTTGTTTAATTCTTTCTAAAAATTTTTCATGCTCTACTAATTCTTCTGCTGTAGCTTCAATGACCCGTAAAGATTTGCGATCAATATCTATAATCCTTGCTTTAGTCTCTTCTTCGGCTAATTTCTCTTGTGCGGAATCAAACCTTAAAATCTCTTGGCCTCCCGTCATAACTAAATACACATCTAAGAGTATTTGTGCATCGAGTAATGCACCGTGTAAATCACGCTTTGAATTATCTACTTCATAGCGCTTAGTCAATGCATCAAGGTTATTTTTTTGTCCGGGATGTTTTTCACGTGCCATCATCAAGGTGTCAACAACTGCACAATAATTCTCTATTTTCCCCCATTTTTTACCTAATTTTTTTAACTCTGCATCAAGAAAACCAACATCAAATGGAGCGTTGTGGATTATAAGTTCGCTATCTCGAATAAAATCAATGAATTCCTGAGCTATATCAGAAAATCGTGGTTTGTCCGCGAGAAATTCTTTGCTAATACCATGTATATTGAATGCACCATCATCAATTTCTCTATCAGGATTTAAATATTGATGAAAATGCCGGTCTGTTTTTCGTCTATTTACTATCTCTACGCAGCCTATTTCGATAATACGATGGCCTTGTTTGGGTTCTAGGCCAGTTGTCTCAGTATCTAAGACAATCTGTCTCATAAATTATTCCTATTCAACATTTCATCTATTGCTTTATTCGCTAATTTGTCTACGCGTTCATTTTCTTCATGTCCACTGTGTCCTTTGACCCATTTCCAAGTTATTTGATGTGTTTGACAAGCTTCGTTCAATCGTAACCACAGATCTTTATTTTTTACAGGTTTCTTTGCAGCAGTTTTCCAGCCTCGTAGCTTCCAATCGGCCATCCATTCTGTAATACCATTTTTCACATATTTTGAATCAGTTGTAAGCACGACATCAGATGATTTTGTTAAAGCTTCGAGTCCCATAATAGCACCCATCAATTCCATACGGTTATTCGTTGATTCTGCTTCAGCACCATACAATTCTTTTTCAATAAGATTATATTTTAGTAAGGTTCCCCAACCGCCCGGGCCAGGATTTCCTCTACATGCTCCGTCGGAAAAAATATAGATTATTTCACTCATGTTTTTTTATAACTCTTCTGATTGTGTTCTCAATTAACCTAGTCACAATCATCTTTCGTTTAGTATGCCATTGGATCTTAAGTGGATTTAGAGGCACGGTACGCTTTTTAGCAACGACAACATACAATCCACCAAAGATTGGCCAGCAATAACGACCCAGTAATTCTAATGGCATCAATTTCTTCAGTAGGTTGTGGTTGTTTAATGGTGGCAAAAAAAAGAAACGTGTGAGTTCTTTAATTTCAAAATTTAGTAACAATAGCCAAACTTTTAATCGTGAGATTGAGACCAGACGTCCTCTCCAAGATATTTCATCCGAGCAAAACCTAAACATATTCCAAAGACCCCAAAGACTCAATGGGTTAATACCAATGATAACCACATGCCCATCACTGATAAGGATACGTTCCATTTCTCGCAATATTTTATGCACATCTTTATAATATTCAAGAACATGCGGCAAAACAATTACATCTACACAATCAATTGCAATTGGTAATTCTTCCGCGTTTGCATATATTGCAGTTATACTACTATCTACTTCAGTGTTCTCTAATAGTAGAGTTGATTTATTTTTGATTTGAGATGCTGCCAGATAATTTGACTCTGCAGAGTAACCATACTGTAATATATGATAACCGAATAAACCTTGTAGTATATTTTCTAGTTTTTCAATCTCTGCAGCATAGACCATTCTGCCTAATGAACCACTAAACCAGATTGAAAATCTTTTTCTCAGTGATAGTGTATTTATATTTTCAGGATTCATGAATATGTCACTTATAACAATATTAACGAACTGATTTGGATAATAAATATACCATGTTAGAGATCATACCCCTACCAGCCCTAAAGGATAACTATATTTGGCTCTTAAAGAACAAAAAAAGCAGGCATGTGGCTATTATCGACCCTAGCGAAACAATGCCAGTACTCGATAAAATCAAGTTAGATGGTTTAATACCCATAGCAATCCTCATCACGCACCACCACTGGGATCATGTAGGTGGAATTCTTGGAATTATAAAACAATACGATATTCCGGTTTATACACCAAAAAAAGAAAGTGTTACAGGTAGTACTGACCTAGTTGGTGAAGGTGATTTAGTCGCATTACCAGAATTGAATATAAATCTAGAAATACTAGACGTCCCAGGACATACCTCTGGCGCAATAGCTTATTATACTAATAGCATAGTTTTCAGTGGAGATACTCTGTTTACAGGCGGTTGTGGTCGTATATTCGAAGGCACATCATCACAAATGTATGCTTCTTTAACTAAATTTAAGACCTTACCTGCAGATACATTACTTTATTGTGGTCATGAATACACTGTTAAGAACCTCAAATTTGCTGCGAGCATCGAACCACAAAATACGTTTATACATAAACGCTTAGAACATGCTCAACGATACAGAAAATCAAATCGGCCTACAGTGCCCACAACATTATTAGAAGAGAGTAGATCAAATCCATTTTTACGCTGCGAAGAGCCAAACGTTATATCAGCTGCCAGTGATTTTTTCGGTAAAAATCTGAATAACGCAGTCGATGTTTTTACTGCAATACGACAGTGGAAGGACAATTTTTGATTTGTAAGTTAGCGCTTGACCCAAACACAACCAATCACTAGCATTTGATCATGCACATTATGCGTAGAATAATTTTTTGCTTACTAATACTACTAACTAGCGCTTGTAAGCTTAGTTCTACTCGGTTTGATTCAGCAGAAACCGCACCAATTCCAGATAAGAGTCAAACATCAACTTTAATCACAAAAAACATTGTCGTCAATTCAAAGGTCAAGGTTGATAAGGAGATCAAGAGCCAGACTCCTAATAATAACAAACATTCTAACCTCTGGTTTCTAATCAAAGATGATTTGCAATTTGATAGTAATATCAATCAACGCAGTGTTAAAGAAATGATCGAATGGTTCTCTCGTCATCAAAAGTATTTAGATCGTGTAGCGGATCGTGCAGAACCATATTTATTTTATATTATATCGAAATTAAAAGAACGTAGTATGCCACTTGATTTAGCACTTCTCCCTATTGTAGAAAGTGCCTATAAACCGTTTGCATATTCTCCCAGTCATGCTTCTGGTATTTGGCAATTCATTCCGGCAACCGGTAAGCGCTTTGGAATGAAACAAAACTGGTGGTACGATGGTCGTCGAGATATTGTCGCATCAACTGATGGCGCTCTTGATTATCTACAGTACTTAAACAAGCGTTTTAATGGCAATTGGTTTCATGCCCTCGCCGCCTATAACGCAGGAGAAGGCAATGTCGAAAAGGCTATAAAAAAGAACAAAAAGGCTGGTAAGAAAACTGACTTCTGGTCATTACCTTTACCTCGTGAAACGCGAAGCTATGTACCCAACCTTTTAGCTCTAACTGAAATACTCAGAAACAATGTTAAATATAATATCAACTTCAAAAAGATACAAAATAAGCAATACTTTGAGAAAGTCAACGTCGGCAGCCAGATTGATTTATCTACTGTCTCTGAACTATCTGGTTTGTCCATGGATGAAGTTTATACCCTAAACCCAGCTTTCAATCGTTGGGCAACGGATCCAAAAGGACCTCATCATCTATTAATACCACTAAGCAAAGTTAACGAATTCAAACAAAAACTTGCAGTTTTATCCGAATCTGAGCGGATAACTTGGAAACAACATAAAATCCATAAAGGTGAATCACTAAGCCATATTGCTTTACGTCATCACACAGATGTCACTACACTGAAAAATATTAATCAACTTAAAAACAGTAGAATACGTGCGGGTCATTTTTTACTGATTCCTACCGCAAAGGAAAATAGTAAGTTTTATACCTTAAGTGAGGATGTCAGAAAATTCAATAATCTAAAGAGTAACATCGATGGTAAACATTATATCTATAACGTTAAACATGGTGATAATCTTTGGGAAATTAGTCGTCGTTACGACGTTAAAGTAAGTCAACTGACGCAATGGAATGATATTCCAAAAAAACATCTACTTAAACCTGGACAAAAACTGATTGTCTGGATTAAGCAACATAGAAATAAACGAAGTCAAATTAAAGATACAACAAAAAACAATGCATCTGATACTTATATAGTTAAACAGGGTGATTCGTTATGGTTGATCGCAAGAAAGCATGATATTCATATTATTGATTTGCTTAATTGGAACAAAATCAAAAGAGAAAAACATTTGCAGCCTGGACAGAGCTTAATCGTTCGCCAAACAATTACTGGTGCTTGAGATTTTATCTTAATCATTAATTTTTTCATACTTTCATAATAAAGTTATTCTCATAGCACTACTTTTACAAGTACAATATGAAAATGAGGCGCCTCTGGAAATTATTCTTTCGAGTTTTACTTCGTCTGTTTTATAAAGTAGAAGTCACAGGTCTAGAAAACTATGAGAAGGCTGGCAATCGCGTATTAATCATAGCAAACCACACTTCTTTACTTGATGGTGTCTTGCTCTATGCTTGGCTTCCAGAAACACCCACCTTTGCTATAAGTAGAAAAATAGCTGCCAAGAAAATTTTCAAACCATTTTTATTTTTTGTCGACTTATTTGAAATGGATCCAAGCAACCCTTTATCAGTAAAATCCATGGTCAAATATATCAAGAAAAATAAAAAAGCTGTGATATTCCCAGAAGGACGTATCACCGTTACCGGTTCATTAATGAAAATTTATGAGGGGCCGAGTTTAATTGCAGATAAGGCTAATGCCAGTATTTTACCTATAGCAATAGAAGGAGCACAATATAGTCGTCTGTCTTATATGAAAGGACGTGGATATGTCTGCTGGTTTCCCAAAATTACTATTAGAGTTCTACCTACGTCAAGAATAAAAATCTCGTCACATATTATGGGTCATGAACGTAGGAAAATAGCTTCTCAACAACTACAAGACATAATGTACAACCTGTCATACTCAAGCGTCGATAAAAGAAGAACTCTCTACATGGCGATGCTTGATGCAAGCAAAAAATATGGGAAGAAAAAAATAATATTAGAAGATGTAAAACGTGAGCAACTAAATTATGGTGAATTAATTTTACGCAGTATTTTATTAAGCCGTTTAATAAAAAAACAGACTGATTTAGGTGAACATGTCGGCATGTTGCTACCTAATGTTAATGCTTTTCCAATATTTTTCTTTGCATTGCAATTCATTGGTCGCATTCCTACTATGTTAAACTACACCTCTGGTGCACTGAACATAAAACGCGCATGTGTAACTGCACAAGTAAAGACCATTTTCACATCAAGAGCTTTCTTAGAGGGTGCAAAACTCGAAAAACTAAAAGAAGAACTTGAAAAAGACATTACAGTTATATGCCTAGAAGACATAAAAAATAATATCACCTGCATCACAAAACTATTTGCACTATATATGAGTAAAAACCCGGGAAAATATTATTCAAAAAACAACCTAAATACAAACCCTAATGCAAAAGCCGTTATTTTATTTACATCTGGTTCAGAAGGTCAGCCTAAAGGCGTCGTGCTTTCTCACACCAATATACTTGCAAATTACGCTCAAGTTCGTTGTCATATTAATTTTACTCCAGCAGATACAGTCTTTAATTGCTTGCCGCTGTTTCATTCATTTGGACTCAATGCTGGTTTATTAATGCCTCTCCTAGGTGGAGGAAAAATATTTCTCTATCCATCTCCTTTAAATTATCGAAATATTCCGGAATTAATCTACGAATTAGGCGCAACTATATTTTTTGCCACCAACACCTTTCTCAAAGGTTATGCTCATTATGCACACCCTTATGATTTGAACACTTTGGATTACGTCATCGCTGGAGCAGAGAAATTACATGACGACACAATGCAATTATGGATGCACAAATACGGGCTTCGCATCTTGCAAGGATATGGTGTGACGGAAGCTAGCCCAGTGATATCGGTTAATAATAAAATGTTAAACAAGACAGGAACAGTAGGTCGTTTAGTTTCTGACATGGAATATTATATAAAACGAGTAGATGGAATAGAAAATGGAGGTCTTCTTGTCGTCAGAGGCCCTAATATCATGCTGGGCTATCTCAGTCATAATAAACCAGGAGAAATACAAGCGCCGACAACAGAACGTGGCTTGGGCTGGTATGACACCGGGGATATTGTTGTTGTTGATGAAGATGGATTTATTACAATTTTAGGACGTGCTAAGCGTTTTGCAAAGATTGGTGGGGAGATGGTTTCCTTATCAGCAGTTGAAGAGCTAGCTAGTCTAACATGGCCAAATATGGAACATGCCGCTCTCGCTCTTCACGACGAGCATAAAGGAGAAAGAGTGA
>ERZ651776.4639-NODE-4639-length-12474-cov-4.426393_pt1 | contig 12474 bp, 10 predicted proteins | sample MGYA00514761_ERZ651776 | MGnify/ENA metagenome assembly ERZ651776 | reverse complement strand
CGCCAAGGCTCCGTACTCCACCATCCTATCCAGATTCGGCAAAAACTCGACCGCCTCGCTGCAGAAGCTCATCCCCGCCGATCTGACCATCCTGACGTAGCCCAGAGCATTACCGATTTCGGTGATGAGTATGCGGAACTGGTCCAAAAAAGACTTGCCGTCAGTAACGCCAAGTTTCCGGATCTCCTTGACGAACTTCATAGCATGGTCAAAGGGAAACTTGTTGTCCAGACTCGTAGCGTTCTTCTTGTACCACCTGCTCTCCTTGGCCAGGTGGCTGTGTATGTAGTCATCAAACAAGAACTGACTGAAGATGTGGAACTTGCTCGCAAGGAATTGGTAGGTAAAGTTCACCGTCGTGTTAAGAATTCCGAGTCCATGCTGCCGCAGACTCGCCGCAATGCTCTGGATGTTGATAGTATTCAGGTACTTCGCGCCACGATCTGGTCTCCTCTCCACGAAATTCTGCTGGTTTAGATTGTAGTTGAATCTGGCCACAAAGACGTGAATATTTCGCATGATCTGCAGCACGTCTAGCCCCTGGTCTAAGCTTCCCATGGGCAAGTGGTTGTCGGCCAAGTCAATGCCGTACTTCTCCTTCGCGAAGCTCCTCATCTCAGCGTAGGTCATCCAGTCATGAAGTGCCACGGTTGTTAGGTTGTAGAAGCTCGTCTCCAAGTGGTGGATCACCTTTTGCTTCAAGTCTATGACCTCATCGAAGACTACTAGTGGTTCCATTTCTAGGTAAGGGCGAAGCTTCTTCGTCTTCTCCGTCTTGGGGTTTATGGACTTCATGTTGGTAAGGTTTTTGGTATGGACGGCCAGCCTCAGATCATTCTCAAGATCTCGGCAGATAGGAATTATGATCTCATCTTGAAGCACGGTATCGATGAGGTACTTGCGATACTCCTTCACATAGGCATCATTCGACGCGGACTCGTCTTCTCCGCCCCCCCCCATGTGGCTAACACAGCGCAGTAGAGACTTCTCGCAGTCGGTCATTCCGCTTACCACAAATTGGAGGCCTACTACGTTTGCCTTCCTGTTGTTGTAAACCGAGCTCATGAAGACTCCAAGAAGTTCGCGGTGAAAATAAAGAAAGCTGCAGTCGCACGCTTTCTTCAGCAAAGAGTCCAAGTCGCTCAATATGTTGAGCCTCTTGAACAGGGCTTCAGCCATTTCGCTGTCCGCTACTGTCACCCCCCCCGGGATGTTGGTATCACAGCAGCCACACGCCGCGACGGCTGCAGCATATCTTCGCGCGGGTCCAAAGCTGCTAGTACTCTTCAAGCCTCTGTCCATTGCCTTTAAGCACGCCCAGATCTTGATGATCTTGCGACTAACAGGGTTCTTGCTTTTCTTGACCCTGCTACTGTCCAATGCCGCCCTTAAAGTTCTGAAGCGGCGATATATTGCCGCTGCGATGAATTTCAGCGCCACAGGCTGTACACTTGCCACCGCAGCTCTCCTCCTACTACCAATTAGCTGCTCGATGGCCTTGAGTATTTCGATCATGTCCCTCAGAGGGCCAATCAGTTTGCTCTGGAGGGGAATACCGAGCGTTTTGTGGATGGACAGCAGTGTGCGGCATATTGTCGACGCTCTGAAGGCTATGACGACACCTTTTAGCACCACCCCCCCTCTATGCTCGACATTATCAGCCGCGCTGCCGTCGTTCCCGCTCGTTGCAAAGTTCCTTGCGCTGGCACTCAGCTCTCCATCCGCCGATGACACCCAATTCAGCGCTTCCTGCTTGAATCTCTCCGCCTGTGCGGGAAATGCTTCGTCAAGCTTCTTAGCATAGTTTAGGGTCGCACTCTGAACACTGTTTGGATCGATTCCCTTCATCTCAAACGGGGCATAGGTTTTCAGAAACTCGCAGGGAGTGAAAGTCAAGTCCCCACAGATATTGATCATGGGGCACTTGTTGGGGAAGACAGTCCACAGTCTCTTGTACAGCTTTGAATCGGGTTCGACCTTTGCGGGAACAATGTGCCGGTAGAGGGCATAGAAACCGTACACTCCAATGATCTGGTGTCTCTCTGTCGTCTCACTGTTGGTGTTGATGACACTTGTGAAGCGGTCGTACAAAATATTGAGCAATGACTTGAGCTCACTGTGTAGCGCTCCGTTACTCCTAGCATCTTTTTGCATCGATCTACCCCCTGCATTGTAATTTTGCTCAATACAGTGCAAAAATGCGTTACTCGAAAGCAAGTTGGTATCCAAGTCAACAAGCATGCGCTCAAACTTTTCAAATTCAGCCCCCACATTTTCTCCATCTTGCATGCTCTTTGCCCTGACCATGTTCTTATAGAAGCTCCAGGCATCACACAAATCGCCATTCCCCGAAATTGCACTGTCAATCGTGATCAATATCCTCAGTACGGTTGTCAGCGCCTCTGCCAATGGAATAATGTGAACCATCCCAAAGACGTCATCTTCTTTGGCCCCAGCTATCTGGCAGATGATGTTCCTCGCCAACCGTCGGCACCGCAAAGTGAAATTTGACAACTCTTGAAAAAATGGCATGGCATTGCCCATGCACAGAACCAGTTCATCATAGCGTTCCTCGCTTATCTCATCACCCTCTGCTATCTTGCTCTGGGGCCTGGGGCAGAACATCAAGATTCCCGGAATAAAGGCGGTCTGAGAGACTTCGTCAAGCTCGTTGGCTTCATCGCAAAGGTAAGACAACGCACTAATCGCCTTGACAGCCTCGCGCTCAAGGCTTGCCGTCTTGCTGTCGATTGCCTCCCAATCTCGTTCAAAGGCTGAAGTGACAACATGCTGGGGGCAAACCTTCTCCGGGACCGTCAGGGAAACACTAGAAACCACCGCGCTGTGGGCGCCATACCCATCAAGCGTGGAATTTCGTTCGCACCAACCGCCGCCCTCATCCCACATTGAATTGTTTCCTGCAGCAGCATTCTCCATTCTGCGGGAGATGGCCTGAGGTGGGTTGGAAGATGATAGATAGACAGAAGAGTGCGTAGTCAAGGACGATTCGTGGAGGTGCGTTATGGTCAAGAGCCGTTGGACGAGTTCTTCACTTTGTCCGCTTCCACCAGCAGCGGCAGTCTCCCCCAAGAGAGACATGGAGGGCAGTCTGGGATCTTGATGGAATGAAGAAGGGAAAGGTCAGTTGGGCTGAATACTGAAGGGGGAACGATGGATACTAGAGGGGGTCAGGATTCAGCGAGAGCACAATTTTTGAAAATGTCAAAGGCAGTTGAGTGGTACTTACAACTAAGAGCCTCCTCTGTGTGTTGATCCCACAGCCGACGGCCTCGAGGCCGAGAAGCCCCCCCTGCATGCCAACTCCCTATATATACATTCATTAAGGGAGGAAAGAAATGGGTAAAAAGGTTCAGCCCATAGAAGCTGCGGAGAAAGGTGAGCTACGCAAATTTTTTTTCGGTCCCGTCATCCTCATTTAACTACTTGGAGCTGGCTGTTTCATTGTCATCTTCTGAAATGTGTCATCTTCTCTTTGAGTATGTCAAACTAACCACCTCAACGAACAGACGGATCCGATGAGGCGATGTCTCCTCCAACAAAATCCCCTGCATCAATCTCCCCTCAGCCAACAAACAACTCACGTTCCCTCAATGACGAGCTCCGTAAACGACTTATGAACTCACAGCATTTCAATGATATGGCCTCAGACAAGCCGATGATGGATCCCCCACTGCAGCGGTGGGAGCAGCCGCGTGGAGGGATTATTATTGAGACAAGCATTGGGAATTTGCAGTTTGGGATGCCTCCAGAGACTATCAAGGTGAGAGAGGAAGAGAAAAACCAGACTCCCGAACAACTCCTTCTTAACACCTTCTACTATATATAAATCCCCCACCCCACTCCACCAATCGACACAATTCTGCAACCGCTAAAAACACTTACACCAGGACTGCTTGGCCTCTGGTCTGATGGTTCCCGAGTTTTTTGTGGTTCCGACTGTGTCTTTCGTGCGGCAGCTAGGGCCCAATATTGGGATGAACATTGCCGAGTTTGAATTCCCTGCCTATTGTAACTTTTTTTTCTACCGCCGTAGAGTGACTCTAATTGTATCTTCAGCAGAAGTGGAGACAAGGATCCGCAAGGTTTTTCAGGAGACGCTCTTTGGACCTGACAAAATTGATCTCACCCAGGATTTTCCCCATGGCACCGATCCAGAGGACATGCCTGATTTGCAAAAGGAACTGGACTACTTTCGAGTATTTGATGGAAAGCTGATGCAGCTCGAGGATCTACTAAACTTCGTAGTATTCGATAACAATGGCGTCGCTAAAATTGAGAAAGAGGTCGATGTTGAGAAGGTGGATGAGACGACAGGGGAAAAGTCCAAGGTCAAGGAAGTTAAGCAGGTCTACCTGCAGTGGAGGACCAAGGGGGAACACGATGACGGAGAGTATGTTATCCTCCAGGACGGTTTTAACTGTGGCAGTGTATTCGACACCGTAACCCTCCCTCAGCCGCCTTTGCCCGCCCAGATTTCATCTGTCTTTGAGCCCCCTTTGTTTGGCGTGACAGTCCTCGGAAACAGCCACGGCTTCGACCCGACTGGTCGAACTTCCGGGTATGTATTGTGGCTCTCTCGGAGGGGCTACATGGTTGATCCCCCCCCTCAATCCACTTCCATCCTACTGGCAAATAATATCCCCCCTTCCCTGATCACTGGTGTCATTATCACCCACTGCCATGCCGACCACGACGCTGGAACATTCCAAAAGATTTTGAACGAAGGTCGAATAACAATGATGACCACCAAAACGATCCATGACTCCTTCCTCAGGAAATATGCAGCCTTGTCAGGTCTCGACTACCAGCTTCTATCGAAGAGTTTCCACTTTAGACCCGTAAAAATCGGGGAGGATATAAAGATGAGGGGAGGTACTTTTCGTTTTTTCTATAGTCTCCACGCCATTCCCTGCGTTGGTTTTGAGGTATTTTTGGGTGACAAGAGCATTGTCTTTAGTGCAGATCATATGAACGATCCTCCTAAGATCAAACAGCTTCACGAAGATGGGGTGCTGACGGACTGGCGTAAAGACCAGCTCCTCAATTTCCCATGGAACCGAGACATAATTTTGCACGAGGCTGGGATTCCTCCCATTCACACCCCGATGGCGACACTCGCGGCGCTTCCTGACGATGTAAAGAAGAGGCTCTACGTAGTTCACGTCGGTAGCAATGCGTTCAAGGATGAGTACGGCCTGAAGCCTGCTCCTGTAGGAGTCGAGAACACTCTAACTTTGGACGTCCAACAGCCAGAAAATGCTGCAGCATTGGAAGTGCTTGATCTCGTAACAAGTATTGACCTATTTAGTCAACTGACTGTACAGCACGCAAGAGAAATTTTACAGATTGCTGAGCAGGCTACCTACAAAGCCGGCGATTTTGTAATAAAGAAGGGTGATAAGGGACACAATATGATGATTATAGCAAGTGGGAAGGCGGAGGTTCGAATAAAAATGAAAGGAAAGAAAGATCGGGACACCGAAAGAAAGAGCCAGATAAGCGCGAATAAACACAAGAGCACTGAACACGTACCGCTGCCAGGCGGATCGTTGACAACGTTTGAGGAGGGCGAGGAAGAGGATGAGGTGAGCCTGGCGAGCAGGAGCACCAGCCCCAGATCAGCCAGATCAGTCCAGAACGAGGACGAAGGAAGTAGGCGACGGAGTTTGAACGGGACGACGGGAGTCGCTGCCGATTCGGACGCAAACGCGAGTATTACGCTCAAGACCTTCACAACGGGTGATTATTTTGGGGAACAGGCTTTGGTGGCACCAGATTGCGTTAGATCTGCTGATATTGTTGCCGTGACAGATCTAGTGGTCTATCAATTCCAAAGGCAAGACTTTAATTGGCTGCTACAAGGCACGCCCGTAGTGTCTAAGATTGAGCGGATGATTATGGCGCGCCAGGATGCCTGCTGGGATTTGATGGGCATGAACAGTGTCTTGTCGCTCTTGACACCTACCCAAAAGACGCAACTCGAGCAGCGCTGCTCGGCAGTGTTTTACCAGAAAGGAGAAGAGGTTTGGCGGGAAGGTATGGACGCGACTATCGCGGTGCTGATTGACACTGGTGTTTTCAAATTCAAAAAAAGTAGGAAAAGCCAAAGGCGACGAGCACCAAGTGTCTTTCGACATCTGGGCCCGCCTCCTCCACCCGCCTTTACAAGCGGATTTTTTGTTGGCGAAATTGACGCGCTATTAGAAAACAAAGCGTTACAGACAACACTGGTAGCAGCGGAGGAGGGCTTTGTTATGGTATGCACTAAAGATGATTTGCTGGAATTCTTCACGAATGCCCCAGGTGTTCTCTTGGCCATGCTTCACACACAGTTTGTCAATCCTAACAAGGGAGAAGAAGTAGAGGCCAAAATCGATTCTGTTCCCTCCGCCGAGAAGGAGAAAGAGGAGAGGGATAAGATGCGTCGCAGCAGCAGTACAGCTGACTATGAAGAGGGGAACGGTGAAGATGATGTTTGAAGATCGCGTTCGCGTTCATGGGTGTAACATTTTACAAATATAACTGTATAAATGCTGCGTTCTTAATACTAGTGACACTGTGCTTGTTGTCGTTATCCTGCTTCTTGTCTTCGTGCGTGTTTTCTCTCCGTCATTGTTGCTGTCTGCGTCTGCGCTCCGCAACAGCCTCTCGAAGTTTAGGGAATGTCTTCTTCCAGAGCGATTTCGCTCTTTTTATTTCAGTTTCTTCTCTCGCCAGTCGGCGTTTTTCCTTCCCAATCTCTTTGAAGTGGTGTTTACTTCGAGCCTTAGAAAGAGACACCGCAAAGTGAGGGCTTCTTTGGGTGAACCAGTATGTATTTCTCTCCGATTCCCTCTGTTGTGCATGCTTTTTGCTTTCACTTCTGTCTCTGCGTATTCTCTCGTTTGCGCGCTTTGATGCAAGCGCACGTGAGTTGACCAAGTCATCCTGTCCATCTGTCATTTCCCTCATTTTACCTTTTGACGATGAGCGACGATATAAGTTGATTCTTTTTTGGGCAACTTGTCGTGTCATTGAGAGCTTTGCATCCTCATAAAGGTGGGACACTCGGTTTATATGATCTTCTAGGGGAGAATCAACGTCATTTTCGGTCGATTGCCAATGTACAGCATGGACAGCCGGGTCACTTGAATCAAGGGGGATCATAGCATGGACAGCCGGGTCACTTGAATCAAGGGGGATCATAGTTGAGAAAACAGAGGTGCTGGCTTGATATGAACGTGATGTAATGAGAAAAATTCACAGTGCTTCAGTAATTTGCGTTGTGCTACGAGTTTACGGTGATAATATTTAAGCAACGAAAGAAATTAATAAGGGAGAAGGTTTTACTACACCGACACCGGCTAGCAACATTTTTTGGAAACATTTTTGGGGGCTGAAAGAAACGAAATACACCCCAAAAAGCATTAACGAAGTAAATTTTAATAAGTGATCTCTAACAACCAACCCAAAGTACTTTTCATCTCATCTCTCTCAACGACTGCAGGAAAAACCACCCGGGAAACACTAACAACTACTCAGGAGTGATGACGATGGAGGAGAACAAAAACAAAACCAGTTCAACACCTCAGAGCGTCCTTAACGACGTCAAACACTCAAGGTCAAGCATACCTCCGCTCATCTATTTGACGGTACTTCTTCTGTGCTCAATCCTCCTCATTTTTTTTTCTCCGCTTTCTACTCCGTTTCCATCAATCTTGGCACGTGGGATAGACTCCATTCCAGCCTTGGCATTTCCGGACAATGATCGCCGTGTGAAGAGTGAAGGCGATGTTTCTCCAGAATTCGAGGAGTGGTTGCTGTTGACCGACAAGACTTATGGAACCGTGGAGGAGAAAATGTATCGTTACAATTGTTGGAATAACAACAAACTCCTAATTAAAGAGAAGAATCGAAGAAGTGTTCACGTCAAATTTGCCCTCAACCACTATGGGGATTTGACAGAGGAAGAGTTTCATTCGGGACTGGCACGACTACCTGAGGAAGAGAGCTCTATAACTGTGATGGCACGACTAACTGAGGAAGAGAGCTCTAGAACTGCGAGCCCTTCCACTCATACCATTGTTGAGGGTACACATTATATCGTCAGGGATATCGCCCGCTTCTTTGCCGGCATCTTTGGAGGGTCTGGCTACCTTAAAGACCTCCATGTGAACCGGCCACCTGAGATCCTCCTACGTAAACCTCCTAAATACCTGGATTGGGATGAAGCTGGTGCGGTTGGGCCAACTCGAACTCAGGGTTCCTGTGGTAGCTGTTGGGCAATAAGTGCCGTCGAAGCCGTAGAATCAGCGCTATTCCTGAAAACTGGGGTGGGTTGGAGAATTTGCGCCAAGCAACTCGTTTTCTGTGACACTATGAACAGAGGGTGCAAAGGTGGCTGGCCACGCCTTGCATTAGAGTATGCCATGTCAACAGGCTTAATTTCCTCGTCATCTCCTTCAGCCTCTTGCCAACTCGAGAATTTCTTCTCCCAGCACTGGCCTTGTAAAGGATTCTCCGTTGACGCCGACAGCAACAGTAATCTGCAGCGCCACAAGATAAAATCAATTGTATACGGTTCCCCTCCCTGCCGCTGCTACCGTTCCGGGAGGGGTTGTGACTGCCTAGATCAAAAGGAGGAAAACAATATTCGAGTTGCGATGGCTAATTTGAAAGAGTTCGGCCCAGGTAGCGTGTGTTTCGATGCCTACGACATGGCCTTTTATCGAGGAGGAGTGATTGGGAGAGGTTTAGATGGAATCCGGTGCTCAAATAAGTTCACCGATATGAATCACTGCGGATTATTGACTGGCTACTCTGCGGAATTTGGAGAACAGGGGGAAATCATCGGAGGCTATTGGATCGTTCAGAATCAGTGGGGGAGTAGTTGGGGCGAGAACGGAAACGTGAGGATTGATTTTTTTCAGAACTGCGGTCTTACATCCGAGTTCCTACAGGTTTTAGTTTAGTGTAAGCTTACATGATTACTATGTACATAAACACTCTTTTTACAAATTACTATTCCCCCTGCTACCGCTACTCTTTCGTTTCTGCTTCATTAACTTATACTGTTCCATGACCGCTTGCCTTTGTTGAGCCAGTTCTCTATCTTTTCTACTCCCCTTGCTATCGGACTCTCCCCCTTTGATGGCCATCTTCATTTTTGTCTGGTTTCTTTCCTCGCTGTCGTCGCTGCTGTCACCCCCCAAAGAGTGCTGCTCCTCGTCCGAGTCAAAAACAACAATTCCCGCCCCCTTGTCACGCTTTACGGAGGGTAGGAGATCGAATTCAGGTGGTCGCTCGTTTGTGTCCCCAAAACGCGGTTTTTTAATTTGTTGGCCATCATCTCTGTCACTGGCAAACTCTTCATGGCCATTGACGTCGTCACTACCACTATTTCCCCCGCGATTGTGCTTCCCCCTCTTCCTCCTCTTCTTCTTCTCTTTCAGGTACTCCTTTTTACGTTCCACTGTGCGACTCCCCTTCTTCGCCTCCTCCCTAAGAACCGCCCTGGTCTCAAACTTTAAGCGGTTGTTGAAAGCATTCATGCTCTCCCCCTCGCGACGCCCCTCTAGCTTGGTCGCCTTGCTCCTAGATCGGCTTCTTTTCTTCCCGTCTACCGCAGTCCCACTCTTAGCGATGGCATGCCGCGTCACCGCCTCTGCATGTTTCATGTCCATCTCCCCGATATCTGACCAAGGATCATTCTTCTTTTTGTTCTTGAAGCCCAAGTCGGTGGGATCAATATCGCGAGACCCATTCCCTGCGGCCAATCGCTTTCGCTGCTTTCGGGTCAAATACTGGTCAGATATGACGTCAGCTGAGGCCTTCGTCTTCTTGTATCGGCTCACTCGACCCATTTGTCAGAGGATTGATTGGATGGAGTGAATGTGCTAAAAACTAAAGATATTTTCGATAATTAGTAGTACACACAGCCTACTGATTATCGTTTGGAACAAGGACGGTACGTTTAATAATTTCAATTTTCTCTTCTCTTTTTGTTTTCTCTTTTTTCTTTTTTCTTGCCTCACGAGTTGTTGAATCAGCGGCATCTGACAATTTTAAATTCCTCGCTCTTTGTCCCATCTAACTTCATCTCCCTTTTCTCTTCCCCTTCTCCAACAATTTCTCTATTATAATACGTTTTCACTCTGCCTATAGCCCTGTTCCGTCCCAGATCTTGCCTAAAAAAATGGGGCTGCCCCCTTCACCTCCTTCCCTCACCTCGCCGAGCTTTACATCGTCAACCTCCGGGTCATCGTCAGAATATTCTCTGTTCGAGACTGTATCAGATTTAGTTCGTGCAGGTCCTCCTCTTTTGCCCCCTCCCAACCCTCCTCTCTCGACCTCCTCCACGTTGCTCCTGTATGGGCTATACAAGGTTGGAACGGTGGGTGCGATGCCCCCTGACGCCATCCGACCACCGTGGACTGACGTGCGCGGTCGGAAGAAGTTTGACGCGTGGGAAAGGGAAGGATGGAGGGGTAAGGAGGGTGGCAGGAAGAAATATATTGAGCTGTGTTATGAGTTGATGCCGCGTTTGAGGGGCATGGTGGAGGGGGCGAAAAAAAATGAGGTGGAAGAATTTCAGGACTGCGTTGATTGTATGAGCGAGAAGGAGGAATTCAGCGATATAACTCAGACGGATGTCAGCAGTAGTAGCGACGGGGGCAGCACCCGCACGCAGTCACCTCACCCAGAGACTTGTGAGTTCACAAAACCAACAACAGCGCTACTGTCCCAGCCAGCGACAGCACTACTCGCAAGTGCTCCGCTTCCACCCCATCTCCACCGACCATTTGGCTCCGCTGTAGATGCGCTCTCAAGCAGTTTCCTGCCCTTCCCTTCTCTCCCCGTCCTCCCCCGCAAGCGCCTTGAGACTTCCTTCGGCGTCCTCTTTGCCAATCTATTCAACTCCATTACCACGATCGAAACGCCCGTTCGGAACGCTTCTTCCCGGGAAAAGGCGGAGAGAAACTTCCACAAAATAAACTTTGACCAAGTGAGCGAAGTGTCGTCCTCCTCTGCCGACAATGACTATGACAATGACGATGACGGTGATGACAATTCTTCCGCCAACAGCAACGTCAACAACGGCGGGAACAACATTAACTGCAGAAACATCGTCGCCGGTCTTTCCGTCCGGAGCCTCTTTGACGCCTTTTTGACCGCCCTCTCTCCGCCCCCCGACTCCGAAATAATAATGTCCGCAATAAACATCGACGGGATGGTCTCCATAGCACTCCACCACTGTCTCCGCGTCGTCCCCGTTGACATCCAGAGTTTCGAGCGTCCCTCCCCGTCCCTCGAATCCATCATCCAAAGGATAACCCCCCGGACGAAAGTCATCCTCCTGGCGCACGCGTTCGGCTACGTCGATTACGAGGGAGTCGACAGCATCGCGAGGTACGTCCACTCCCACCACCCGGACATAATCCTCTTGGAAGACTGCGCCGAATCGTACACCGGAGTAATGTCATCGGCGTCGTTGGCATCGGCCACCGACACGCCGCATCCCCTGACGGATGTCAGCCTATTTTCGTTCGGGACAATAAAAACGCACACTGCATTAGGAGGGGGGTTCCTGGTCGCTCGAAGTTCTCCTAGAATGGACACAATCGTCTCGAAAGTAAGATCCATCCAGAGCACGTATCCTCTCCAGGTGCCCTCGTCCCACGCCTCGAAATTAGCGAAGACGATCCTCCTACATGCCATCTCAACCCCTTTACTCTTCGGTCTCTTGGTCCGAATCTCCTCCCTCCTCGGAGTAAACTTCGACTCCTTATTGACCTCGTGCTTAAGAGGATTCAACACCTCGAAGGGGGGCGGCGTGTCGAGGTCTCTCATCAGTCAGATCAGACGACGTCCATGCTCGGCGCTATTCAACGCCATGTCGACGAATTTCGAGGGGGGCAAGATGATGACTGACACGGAACTTTACGTCAAAAGCAGACAAGAGAAGGCCAGGGCAATCAACAGTATGATCCAGGAACGGTGCGTCGGATGTGGTCCTCCGTCCTACAACGACAACGACAACAACAGCGACAACAACAGCGACAACATCAACATCAACGACAACAGCACCGCTCGTCCTCGTCTCATCGGCACTTACGATGCCGCCTCGAACGACAACGTCGGATTCGGGAACGGGAACAGCCACAAAAACAGCCGCAACAACCACAAATACTGGCTCTACCCCCTCTCCGTCCCCTCCCCCTCCCTTGTATGCTCCTACATGACCTCTCGCGGGTTCGACGTGACCCGAGGCGCGAGCCAGCTCGGCTGCGTCCGTTCGTACTGCGGCCCCTCGTCGGCCTTCGGCTCCTCCTCCTCCTCCTCCTCCCACCCGACAAACGTCGCGGAGTCCATGATGAACGGCGTCATATACCTCCCCGTCACCCCGGAGATGGACCAGCCCACAATGTCCCGGATGGTCAACTGCCTCGCGGACGCCCTGGAAGGGGGGAAGGG
>ERZ651776.4638-NODE-4638-length-12474-cov-42.377753_pt1 | contig 12474 bp, 7 predicted proteins | sample MGYA00514761_ERZ651776 | MGnify/ENA metagenome assembly ERZ651776 | reverse complement strand
CTTGATCCAACTGCAGTTGCAGCTTTGATAGAGTTACCACCAAATAGACAAGCCATAACAACGTCACCACTTACTAATGCAGCAGCACCTTCTTCTGGGTCCATTTGAATAACATCCATTTTAGATCTGTCAGCTCCAATAACTTTCATACTTTCATCAAAAACGTATTCAGCCATTGTTCCTAGTGGAACTGCAACTTTTTTACCTTCTAACTCAGAACCATTTGCTTTTGTAATTCCAGAAGCGTTAGATGTAACACAAGTTGTTCCACCCATTCCGTATTCCATAGCAATGTCTACAAGTTTTAAAGGAGCTTTTGATTTAACAGCATTAATGAAAGGTACTAAACCTTGTGAGTAAGAAATATCAATATCTCCTGCTAACATAGCATCAGTCATTGCACCACCATTTGAAAAGTTAGTCCATTTAACTGGAACACCTAGAGCTTTTTCGTAAATACCTTTAACTTTATCTTCTTGGTTTGGCGTTGGCCATTCTAGAAAGAATGCAACTCTTACTTCTTTAGCAGCTGAATTAGCAACTGACATAGAAAGGGTAAGAGCAACTACTGAACCAAGAATAAAACTTAATATTTTTTTCATTATTATTCCCCTGTTTAATTAATTAAATTACCTTATTAAAATTCAATTTTAGATTGATGTAAAACAAAAAAATCAAAATATTCAATTCAGGGTTGCATTAATATTATTCTAGTTTAAGTATTTATTTTAGTCTAAAGAGGCCATAGATTCAGAATTACAAAATTAAATTAATATAAAGAGAGAAACTTTTATGAGCTCAGAGAACAGAACTTCAGTACCAAATTCTTTAAATGAACATTGGATGCCATTTACATCTAATAAAGATTTTAAAGCAAATCCGAGATTAATAACTGAAGCTAAAGGAGTTTATTTAAAGACACACCACGGTAAAACTCAAATTGATGCAAGCTCAGGATTATTTTGTAATCCATTAGGTCATGGAAGAAAAGAAATTACAGAAGCTGTAACAAAACAATTAGAAACATTAGATTATGCTCAACCTTTTCAACAAGGTTTTGGTGGATCATTTGAATTAGCTTCAAAAATTGCAAAACATACACCAGGTGATTTAAACAAAATGTTTTTTACAATTTGTGGATCAACTGCTGTTGAAACTGCAATTAAAATTGCTGTTGCATATCATAGAGCAAAGGGAGACGCGCAAAGATTTAGATTTGTAGGACGTGAAAGAGGTTATCACGGAATGAACATTGGATGTGTTTCAGTAGGTGGAATGGTTAACAATGTTAAAACGTTTGCAAGTATTTTAATGCCAGGTGTTCAACACATCAGACATACTCATCTACCAGAACATAAATTTGTAAGCGGTCAACCGGAGACAGGTGATTATCTTGCAAATGATCTTGAGACTATTTGTGCAAACTTTGGTGGTGAAAATATTGCAGCTTGTATTGTTGAACCTATTGCAGGATCAACTGGAACATTAGTTCCACCAAAAGGATATTTACAAAAACTTAGAGAGATTTGTGACAAACATGGAATACTTTTAATCTTTGATGAAGTAATCACTGGTTGGGGTAGAACAGGATCTAAGTTTGGTGCAGATGAATTTGGTGTAACTCCAGATATTATGACAATGGCAAAAGCTACAACTAATGGTGTTGTACCTATGGGTGTTGTTGCTTGTAATGATTATATTTATGATGCAGTGATGGATGCTTCACCAACAGGAGCGGTTGAATTATTTCATGGTTATACTTATTCTGGAATTCCAGTTGCAGTAGCTGCAGCTTTAGCTGTTCAAGATATTTTTGAAAAAGATGATATTTTTAATAGAGCTAAAAACTTAGCTCCATATTTTCAAAAAGGTTTATTTTCTCTTCAAGATTTAGAGTCGGTAGATAATATTAGAGGATATGGAATGATGGGTGGTATTGATATGAAATTAAATACCAAACCAGGTAAAGCTGGTTATGAGTGTTTTAAAGCTTGTTATGAAGCAGGTGTAAATTTTAAAGCAACTGGTGACTGTTTAATTATTGCTCCACAATTTATTTGTGAAGAAAAACATATTGATGAAATTATTGATAAACTTAGAACAGGTATCACTAACTATCAAAAAAACCAAAAAAACTAATTAGGTTTTAAACATATAATTTAAGAGAAAAGTGTTATGAAGATAGGCGTACCTAAGGAAATCAAACCACAAGAAAATAGAATTGGTTTAACACCTGAAAGTGTAAAAACATTAGTTTCAGAAGGTCATGAAGTAATTGTTGAAAACAATGGTGGTTTTGAAGCTGGTTTTGAAAATGATCAATATACTAATGTAGGTGCAAAAATTGCTAGTACTGCTGCTGACATTTTTAATGATGCTGAAATCATAGTTAAAGTAAAAGAGCCTCAAAAAGTTGAAGTAGATATGATTAGAGAAAATCAAATCGTCTACACTTATCTTCATCTTGCTGCTGCTAAAGAGTTAACTGAAGGATTGATTAAATCTAAAAGTATTAATATCGCCTACGAAACAGTAACAGATGATAATGGAAGATTACCTTTACTTGCACCAATGAGTGCTGTTGCAGGAAGAATGTCTGTTCAAGCTGGAGCTCATTGTCTTGAGAAAAATCAAAAAGGAAGAGGACTTTTATTAGGTGGTGCACCAGGAGTAACTGGTGGAACAGTTGTTATTTTAGGTGGAGGAGTTGTTGGAGAAAATGCAGCTGTGATTGCAACTGGTATGCAAGCAAAAGTTCATATCGTTGATAAATCTGAAGCAAGATTAAAACAACTTGTTGAAATGTTTGGTGACAAAATAATTCCAGAGCAAAGTGATAAAATTGATTTAAATAAATTAGTTTCTGAAGCTGATCTTTTAGTTGGTGGTGTCTTAATTCCAGGAGCAGAAGCTCCAAAATTGGTTACTAAAGAAATGATTAAGTTAATGAAACGGGGATCAGTTATAGTTGATGTTGCAATTGATCAAGGTGGATGTGTTGAGACAAGTAAACCAACTACCCATGGTGATCCAACATATATCGTTGATGATGTAGTTCATTATTGTGTAGCAAATATGCCTGGTGGTGTTCCAAGAACTTCAACACTTGCATTAAATAACGCAACTTTACCTTTTTTAGTTAAACTTGCTAACAAGGGATATCAAAAAGCTTTAGGTGAGGATAAAAATTTTTTAGCTGGCTTAAATGTTCATAAAGGTCACGTAACATATAAAGCAGTAGCAGATGTTTTTGGGCACGATTACGTTTTACCAGAGGAAGCAATTAATATTTAATTAAAAAGATTTAATTTTTTTATAAAGATATTTTTTTTTCCCAATTTAAAGCAGTTTTTAAAATAAATTTTAAATTATTGTACTTAGGCTTCCACTTAAAATATTTATTAAATTTACTTGTATTAGCTACAGAAAAATAAATATCTTTTTTTCTCGGTTTACCAATAATAAAAGGTAATTTATTTTTTAACAGGCTATTCGTATTATTTAGAACATCTGTAATTGAAAATCCTTTTCCATAACCACAATTAAATATTTGAGATTTTTTATTTTTTTTTAAATATTTAGCAGACAGATAATGTATTTCGGCTAAATCAGACACATGAATAAAATCTCTTATTGTTGTACCATCTTTTGTATTAAAATTGTTTCCATTAACTACAAATTTATCCCTTTTACCTGTTGCAACTTCACATAAAACTTTAATCAAATTAGTAGAAGATTTACTAATCATGCCTGTACGTTTTTTTGGGTCTGCACCCGCAACATTGAAATATCTTAAAATTATGAAATTTATATTATCAATTTTTGATTTTTTTATTATAAATTTTTCTAATTTTATTTTTGATTTTGCGTAAGGATTCATTGGTTTTAACCTATTATTTTCTGAGACTTTCTTTCCATTAGGATTTCCATATACAGAAGCAGTTGAAGAAAATATTATTTTTTTTAAATCATTTTGAAAACATATATTTAAAAAAATTTTAGCTTTTTTATAATTGTAATCATCATATTTTTTTGGGAATTTTATTGACTCATCTACTTTTACAAGACCTGCAAAATGTAATACGATATCAAAATCATTACTTTTTATAATTTGGGTAATTTTTTTTATATTCGAGATATCGCATTGAACAAAATTAGCTTTATTAGGTATAAGTTTTTTAGACCCTGTTATTAGACTATCAATTATCGTTACCTTATGTCCTTTGTCGATAAGCATGTGGGCCACATGACTTCCTATATATCCAGCTCCACCAGTTAAAAGATAGTTTTTCATTTGTTTTAATTCTTGATATTAATAATTATCTAATAACACTAAACATTATGAACTTCAAAAAATTACCACAACATTCCAAAGTTGTTGTTATTGGTGGAGGAGTTGCTGGATGTTCGGTTGCATATCATTTAGCAAAATTTGGATGGAAAGACACAATTCTTCTTGAAAGAGATCAGTTAACATCAGGTACCACTTGGCATGCTGCTGGATTGGTTGGACAATTAGGTGCAACTGCTACAATTACAAAACTTAGAAAATATTCACTTAATCTCTATAAAGAACTTGAAAAAAAAACTGAACTTTCAACTGGGCTTAAACAAAATGGTGCGATTACTGTTGCAAGTTCAAAAGAAAGACTTCAAGAATTATTAAGGCAAGCAACATCAGCTCAACTTTTTAATGTTAATGTTGAAGTTCTTAATAAACAAAAAGTTAAAGAATTATATCCAGTAATTAATGACAAGGACATTTTGGGTGGTGTTTATATGCCAGAAGATGGTCAAGCAGATCCAGTAGGGGTTACTAATGTTTTAGCAAAAGCTGCTAGAATGGAGGGTGCTCAAATATTTGAAAAAACACCTGTAACAAAAATATTAGTTAAAAATAATAAAATAACTGGTGTTGAAACATCTGAGGGAAAAATTCAGTGTGAATATGTAGTTCTTGCAACTGGAATGTGGTCAAGACAAATTGGTGAAGATATAGGAGTAAGCGTACCTTTATATCCAAATGAGCATTTTTATATAATAACCGAACCAATGAAAGATCTACCAAAAGATCTACCAGTTCTTCGAGATTATAATGATTGTCTTTATTTAAAAGAAGATGCAGGAAAAATGCTCGTTGGTATTTTTGAGCCAGGTGCTAAAAATGCATTTAAAGAAAAAGGGATTGTACCAAATGATTTTTCTTTTGGAGAATTTCCAGATGATTTTGATCATTTTGAGCCTTATTTAGAAAAATCATTTAAAAGGCTTCCCATATTAGAAAATGCTGGAATTAGAAAATTTTTTTCAGGACCAGAGTCGTTTACACCTGACACTCAGTATTTATTAGGGGAAACTCCAGAAATAAACAATCTATTCACTTGTTGTGGATTTAATAGCATTGGAATTGCTAGTTCTGGAGGCGCAGGTAGGGTCACAGCAGAATGGATGATTAATGGATATATGAATGAAGATTTATATTCATTAGATATAAAAAGATTTCAAAAATTTCATTCATCAAAAAAATTTATAATGAATAGAGTTACTGAAACTTTAGGAGACTTGTATGGAATGCATTGGCCTTATAAGCAGCACAAGACTTCTAGAGCGCAAAAGTTGCTTCCTTATCATGAAGATTTAAAAAAAGTGGGTGCATGTTTTGGTCAATCAGGAGAGTATGAAAGACCAATGTGGTACGCATTAGATGGCGCTAAAGCAGAATACGAATATAGTTTTAATTATCAAAATTGGTATCCATCAGTTGAGCATGAATGTAAAAATACAATTAAAAATGTTGGTTTGTTTGAGCTTTCTCCTTTTTCAAAATATGAAATTAAAGGTGAAAAAGCTTATGAGGAATTACAAAGATTGTGTACCGCAAATATCAAAAATGAAATTGGAAAATGTACTTATACCCATATGCTTAATGAAGGAGCTGGAATTGAAACAGATCTAACGGTTGTTTGTCTTGAAAAAAATCATTTTAGAATAATAAGTTCAGCAGCTGTTAGAACTCATGATAAGGCACACATACTTAAACATTTATCAAAAGATCTAGAATTTAAAGATGTAACAGATGATATTATTTGTTTAGGAATTTTTGGTCCAAAAAGTAGAGATTTGTTATCAAAAATAACTGAAGAAGATATAACAAATGAAAATTTTAAATTTGGTACAAGTAAAAATATTAAACTAAATTCAACTGATGTTTGGACTCAAAGACTATCTTATGTTGGTGAACTTGGTTATGAGCTTTATATTCCAATCAAAGATGCAAAAGGAATTTATAATTTAATTATAAATACAGGAAAGCAATTCAGATTATCTCATTGTGGTGCTCATGCGATGGATACTATGAGGATGGAAAGTGGTTTTTTACATTGGGGACATGATATTTCACCAGAAGAAAATCAGTATCAAGCAGGGCTTAATTTCGCAATTAGTTATAAAAAACCTTTTGATTTTATTGGTAAAAAAGCTTTAGAAAAAATTAAATCAAATAAAATAGATAGAAGATTTGCAATGTTTGTTTTAAAAGAAAATAAACCTGGTTTTCCACTGTTGCATCATGAAGAACCAATTTATATAGATAATAAAATCATTGGAAAAACTACATCAGGAAATTATTCATTTAATTACAATAAAAATATGTCTTTTGGCTATATTAACACTGAACTTACAAACGATGAATTAAAAGATAAGAAAATATATATTGAAATAGAAAAACAAAAATATTTAGCTGAAGTATTATTTAAACCTTTAAAACAATCAAATTATAAATCAATTTAGTTTCAATCCTTATCTAAATTTATGATTATAAGAAGATTATATCTTAAATTTAGGTTTAACTTTTATTAACTAATAAATTAATCATTTTTGTTATAAACTCTGCTTTAATTTTAAAATGCTCTTGAATGATAGATGTAACTTTAAGATCTGTAAAATCAGAAACATAATATTGCTTTAAAGAATTTGATTTTATCATATTTTTTTTTTCAAGTTTCTTTAATTTTCTTATGACTGTTGCTCTTGGTATTTTGGTCATCTCAGAAATTGACAACGCATTTAAACCTAAGCCTGCATTATCCATTGTATATCTTATATAATCATCAAGTACGAATGAACCAATAGATGAATCGGAAATATTTTCATTATTATAAACTTGATTTAGACCACATGAACCCCAAATATAATAAGAATTAATATCATCAAAAAGCTTTTTTTTCCAACTTAGAATAATTGGTAATTGAAGCTGATAAAACCATAACCAAGTTATTGAAAAATTATCTTGAATAATTTTATTTATTTTAATTTCGTCAATAGAGTTATCAAGTAGATTATTTTCTTTCATTAATTCAGTTAATCTAGAGATATATTTTGATGTAATTTTAGTTTGTCTTTTCGGTTTTATACGATTGTAAACAGATCGATCAAGAATTATTTTCTTTTTTTGTTTTATAATTATCCTTGATTTTTCAAGTTCAGTAATTTTTCGTCTTGCAGTTTCTATTGGAATATCAAATTCTTCTGCTAGTTCTGTAATTTTAAAATTAGTTATTTCTAACTCTGGATCTGAATAAAAATCGTTATAATTATATTTTATGCCATTTTCATAAAAAAACCTTAAAGTATTTCTAACTAATGAAATAACAATAAAGTATTTTGTTAAATCATTGAATACAACGTAGTTTTGATTCATATAACCCCATTGATGAAATACCCAATCTTTAGAAATTTTACCAAAATTTTTAATTAAGAAATTATAAATAACTTTGTTATTAAATATTTTTGAAGTTTCTATTTTTTTTGAAACCATAATTAGATTGATCTAGTATGTCCTAAGTAAATTCAAGCACAAGAAATTTGATGATAAGAATTATTCTTTAATAATCCTAGCTTTTAAAAATCTACAAAAATATAACTCTGCATTTATTTTTAAAAATAAACAATAAAATTTGATTTTTTACTAATTTTTTTTTTTAAAATTCCCATTTTGAACACTCATAACAACATTGATTTTTATGTAATAATACTCAAATTTTTTTAAAATTCCCATTTTGAACACACTACTAGTGATTGCAAAATATCAATGTTTTATATTTTGAAATGTTAGGAATTTTAAAGAAAATAGCTTTATTTGTTTCATTTTTGGTTTTAACTTCTTGTGCTTCAAGATCACCTGAACCGCTTGCAGTCAAGACTTTAGGGACATCTGTTAATGATGATATCAAGAAAATATCAAATATTAGGGAGCAAAATGAAATACTTAAAAATAATTTAGACATTGACTTATATAAAGCGATTGCAATTGCTATAGAGAATAATAATGACATTAAGGTAAAACTATTTGAAACTGCATTAGCAAATAATCAACTAGAAGATATTAGGTTTGATATGCTACCCTCTATGTCTGCTAGTGCAGGTTATACAGGAAGTGACAAATATCAATCAAGCACTAGTGCAACAGTTGGTACAAACGATAATGCAGGAAATAAGGGTTCTTCATTCTCTACATCAAGAACAAAAGATGTTTTTGAACAAGATGTTGGATTTGCATGGAATGCACTTGATTTTGGTTTGTCTTATATAAGGGCGGGTCAAAGTGCAGATAGGTCATTAATAGCTAAAGAAATTGAAAAAAAATCAGCTAACAATATTGCAAAAGATGTAATCCAAGCTTATTGGAATGCGCTTTCAGCGCAAAAATTACTTAAAAAGTATGATCCTTTAATCATAAAAGTTAACCAAGCACTCGGTGACTCCCAAAAAATTGAGGAGATGTTATTACAAAAACCAATGGATGCACTTTTGTATCAAAAAGAATTATTAGATATTAAAAGAGCGCTCATCAGCCAAAGACAAACATTAATTAATGCTAAAATTATTTTAGGAGGATTGATGGGGCTGCTGCCTAATCAAGAATATAATTTAGTTCAAACGAGTAATCCAATTAATATTTTAGATATGAAACTAGAAAATATGGAAAAGCATGCTTTAATAAATAGAACTGAGTTATTAGAAAACAGATATCAGGAGAGAATTTCCTTAGCTGAAACAAGAGCAGGGATAAGATCATTGTTACCAAGTTTAAATTTTAACGCAGCTTATACAAGTTCATCAAATAATTACTTACAAAATAAACAAAATTTTGAATATGGTTCATCTATTGGTGCAAACTTAATAAATATTTTTAGAGCACCCTCAATTAAAAAGGTAAATGAAGCTAATACAGCGATTATCAGAGAGCAAAGACTTGCTTTATCAATGGCGGTATTGTCACAAGTTCACCTAGCTAATATTGATTTTCAAATGAGCATGGAAGAATATGAAACAGCTGATCTTTATTTTTCTGTATCAAGAAAAATTGCTAGCCAAGTACGGAACGCTCAAAAAATTGCAAGATTTGGTGATTTAGAATTAATTAGAGAAGATGCAAGTTCATTAGTTGCAGAGCTTAGAAAAGATATTGCATTTGCTAAGATGCAATATGCAATTGCCCAAGTTTATACTTCAGTTGGAGTAGATGTTACTAGAAGAGAAAATTTTGAGGGAAATACTGTATTATATGCAGAAAAAATTGAGGATTTATTTGAGGATTTAGGTGAAAATTATAAATCTACAGTAATCAAGCCTATTCAAAAACAAAACCCTGTTGCTAAGGATTTTAATGAGAATTTTGCCAAATTTTCATTTGCAAAAAACACATTTAAACTACAAGGAGAGGGACAAGCTCAATATTCTGCAAGATTAGCAAATAACCAGCCACTTCCATATTGGATAGATTTCTTACCAACACAGAGAGCTTTTTTAATTGATAAGCAAAATAAAGGGGATGTTTATGAGTTAGATATTATTGTCAATGTAAAAAATGTTAATACAACAGTAGATGACAAGTTTACTCTTGTTTTGGATCAAGAGGTTAAAAACGAAATAGAACTCGCTAAAAAACAAAAAATTATAGAAGAAAAAAAATTACAAGCTCAAAAATTAAAAGAAGAAAAAGAAAGAATAAAAGCTGAAGAAAAATTAGCCAAGATAAAAACAAAACAATTAGAATTATTTTATGAAAGAGCAACAATTAAAAATGGAACAGATTTAACATTATTCTCTGATAAAAAAATAAACAAAATGATTGTTAAACAAGATAAAAAAAATAAAAAATTAAGAAAAAAAATGGCAAAACAGGAAAAAGAAAAAGCCAATACCAAAGTCAGTATATTTAAAAAAATTAAGAATAAAATAATTAAGAAAAAATCTGCTATAGAAAAAGAGGCAAGCTTAGGTGATATAGGTGAATCTGTTCTTTCTAGATTTAATGAAGAAGCATTAACTTTAAGTATGCTAAGAAAAAATCAAAAATTTTAAAAAAGTGTCAGGTGGAAGAATGATTGTTAGAGAAATCAAAAGAGATAAATTAAAAAAAACTGCTATTGAAAAAGTAAAAAAAAATATTGAAGTTAAGGTAAATTTAAAAACAGGAAAAGCAGAGGGATTTTTAATTAATAAACCAAGATTTGTAATCTCAAACTCTCCAAAAACAAAAGTAGGTCAAACGATTAGGGGAAAAATTAGCAATATAAAAAAAAAATCTAGCAATCAAATTGTAACCTCTGGAAAAAAAATATCAGGGAAACTGAAAAAAAATTAAATGACCAAAAAACTACAAAGAAAGCAAAAAATATTTATAGAAGCGCTTGAGCAAAGGATAATGCTCGATGGAGCAGGGGCCTCAACCTTTCTAGATTTAATTGATGATAGTAACCAGCAAGAGATAAAAAAAAACTCTAAAATAATCGATACCACTAAAGATAACAATGAAGTTCCTTTTGCCAATGTTGCAAGAGATCAATCAAGAAAAAGTGTTGTCTTCATCGATAGCGCTGTTGCTGATTATGAAACAATTATTAATTCATTTAAAGAAAACACTGAATTTTATTTAATCAATTCAAATGAAGATGGATTTAAAAAAATTGATGAAATTTTAAATGATCGAAAAGATATAGATGCATTACACATCATTGGTCACGGTTCTGCTGGTCAAATTTTATTTGGTAATGCTTTTTTAAATAACGACACAATTACTAATTACCAAGCAACATTAGCATCTATTGGTCAATCTTTAACAACTAGTGGGGATATTTTGTTTTATGGTTGTAACGTTGCATCCACAGAGCAAGGTGAAATTTTAATTAAAAAAATATCAGAAATAACTAAAGCAGACATTGCAGCTTCAGATGATTTAACAGGTAAAGATGGTGACTGGGATTTAGAAAAAGAAGAGGGTTTCATTGATGTTAAAAAACTAAAAGTCAAAAATTACGATCACTCACTAGATTCGTTAACTACATCGGGAATAGTATCTGGTAGTGGCGTCACTCATATAGCATCAGGTAATGTTGATATGCTTACATCCAGTCAGACAAAGATGGGAATAAGAGATCGGGGTATTTATTCTCATATATCAAGCCCAAACACTCAATATGGATTAGCTCTAGAAAGATCAAATGTAAGTGTTGCGAGTGGAAGAATAATTTCCAATATAAATATTGATGCAACGGATACAGGCTTGTCAGATCAATTAACTTCTGGAAATGCTTATATTTCTGGTGATTCAAACCAAACAGCTTCAGAAAGTATGACAGTTAATTCATATTTAGTAGCATATGTAGGTAACCAAAATAGAACAAGTAGTAGTCGTTTTGGTTCTGCAGTTTTTGATGGTGAGATAGTTGGTATTTTCTTTGATCAAGCTTATACCAGAGGACAAACCGTTAATGGTGTTCAATATCATAGCAGCTCATTTACTTATGATATGAGTAATAATAGACATACAAGCAATGTTTCTGATAGTGATGGAGGTAGGGTTATAGAAAATCCAAATTTTTATGCTTATAATAGAACTAGTGATAGTGTTGACTGGGTGTCTGTTGGAAATTACGGATCAGGCACTAATAACTATTTAAGTTTTGGTTTCACTAATAATAATGCCAAAACAGGCGATTATATTCGTGTTATTGTAAAACAAATAGAATCCAATTCAGCACCAGTTGCAGTAAATGACACTGATAGTGTTAATGAAGATGCTACTGTTACAAGAACTACAGGATCTAATTTAAAGATGGCTGATGATAGTGATCCTGATGGTGATAGTATAACTGTTACTCAAATTGCAAAAACAGGAGCTTCTAATTCTTCAGTTGCTGGAAGCAGTACTTACAATAGTAACGGAACATCTGTTACAGGAACTTATGGTACTTTAGTAGTTGGAGCTAACGGAACATACACTTACGTTGCAGATCAATCAGCTGCAGATGATTTAGATGCTGGAGATACTGCTACAGATAGTTTTACTTACACAATTTCAGATGGTGATGATACGGACACTGCTACATTAATCATAACAGTGACAGGAGTAAACGATGCACCAGTTGCAGTAAATGATACTGATAGTGTTAATGAAGATGCTACTGTTAC
>ERZ651776.4637-NODE-4637-length-12475-cov-3.295693_pt1 | contig 12475 bp, 10 predicted proteins | sample MGYA00514761_ERZ651776 | MGnify/ENA metagenome assembly ERZ651776 | reverse complement strand
CCCAAGCCATTGGAAAGGCGAGGAAACCGGCAAAGGCGATGGTGAAGAACAGCGCCGTGTCGACTGTCGACCCGATCAAAGTCGACGCCAAAGGTGCCCGCCACCACGCGCCGTCCCGCAGACGTTGGAACACTGCTACGTCGAGCAGTTGTGCCGTCAGAAACGCCACCGCAGAGCCGATTGCAACGCGCAATGCGACGGCGGGGAATTCGTAGCCGTCACCTTGGATCATAATCTGGCTGCCGATGAGAGAGCAGATGACCCCGACAATGAAGCCCACAAAAACAACGCGCCTCGCGGGGCCAGCCCCGTAAACGCGGTTCATCACGTCGGTCACAAGAAACGCGAGAGGGTAGGTAAAGGCCCCCCATGTCAGTAATCCGTCAAGGATCAGGAACTGCACAAGGATGTTGGATGCCACCACAATGGCAGCCATGGCGAATACGCCTGGAAGAAGTCTGGTCATTTTATCAATCCGTTTTGACAAGGTAGTCGGACACTTGGCCCTTCAGAATAAAGGACGCCGCCCTGATGAAGGGCGGCGCGCAACTTGTCAATCGCGGGTAACGCTTAGTTGCTTTGCGCGACGCTGGAACACTGTGATGGCAGGCTTGCCATCGTCAACGGCGCGCGCGGCGGGCTTGGTGCTGGGTTGGGGTTAGGCGGCGGTGGATTCAGGATATTATCCACCCACTGTTGCGCATCCGCGCAACCGTCACCGGGCGGCGGCGGAGCCTGTGCCTCACACGCGGTATCACCCGCGGGGCAACTCAGTCGCACATGGAAATGGTAGTGATGCCCGTACCATGGCCTGATCTTGTTCAACCATGACCGATCGCCGGTTTCCCAGTTGCACATCGCAACCTTTGCACCGGGGAATACAAGAATACGCGATGTGCGCGGGTCACTTGCCGCAGCGCGCAGCAATTCCATATGCTCTGTCGTCCAGCTTGAATTGGTGAACGCCCCGCGTTCGCGGCGCATTGAAATGGACGACAAGTCTTCGCGCTCTTGTCGTGACAGGTTCAATCGATCTGGAGGAAGCATCCAGATGTCGACATCTAGGCCGGATTGGTGCGACGCGTGTACCGGGCGCATCGATCCACCGCGTGGCTGACTCATATCGCCAAGATACAATCCTTCCCAACCGGGGAGGGTCGCTGCAAACCGACTTAAGTCCTGAACAAAATCAATCGTTTCAGGTTGCGCCCAATTTCGGTTACGGCTCAGGCGCATGGCCTGCCATGTGGGGCCGGTTTCGGGCAGTTGGACTGCCCCCGCCTGACATCCGCGCGAATATCCGCCAATTGCCTCCGGTCGTTGAGAGGACGCCGATTGAAAGACCGCAAAGACGTCTTGGGCGTTGCGGCTATCGTTTGCGTTTTGCGTGGACACCGTCGCCGCGGTCGCGGCAGGTGCTGCTTGGCTGACCTCACTGTTGCGGCAACTTGCGGTTAACGCCAGTGTTGCAACCAATATGCCAGTCTTCAGGATGCGTCCCATTCGTCCCGATCTCCTTCCGGTATTACCCACCTTAGCAACAACAACCCCGCCAAGAAAAGGAAGATCACCGGCAAAAAGCCCAACTGGTTGTTATTGGTGAGAAAGGTGAACAACGTGATGAGCGCAGGCGCCAGAAACGCTGTGGCTTTGCCGGACAGTGCGAACAATCCGAACGCTTCCGCTGGGCGTTCAGGATGCGTGTGGCGCACCATCATGGATCGGCTGGCCGAATACACAGCGCCGCCAGCGCCACCAATCGTCGCCCCGCAAATGTAGAAAATGATGTCCGGCAAGCTGGACCCTTCGGCCAATGGCACTCCAAACAGCTGTTCCCGCGACATGCCAACAATCACAATCGACACTGCAATCAACGCCCAGACAGATACCTTGATCACGGGCTTCGGGCCTACGCGCTGGTCGGTCAAGCCGCCAAGCCATGTGGTGATCGCCGCAGCGATCGCGGCGACAATGCCGAACACGCCGATCTGGATCGTTTGCCAGTCCAGCACCAGCGCTGCGTAAACCCCGCCGAACGCATATAACGCATTCAACGCGTCACGGTAAAACATCGATCCAACGAGGAAATTCAGCAGGCTGCGGCGTTCCCGCACGGATTTCAACGTCTCCCATAACTCGCCTGCGACGGACGCCAAATTGGTTGGTTTGCCGCCCAGTTTCGGATCATCCCGTACCCAAAGGAAAAACGGCACCATAAATACCGCAAACCAAAGCCCGATCACCGGCCCGACGGATCGCGTACCTTCGCGCATTTCAGGGTCCAACCCGAACAGCGGCGGATTGCCCAGCAAAGTCACACCTTGATCATTCTCGGCCAGCAACAGCAACATAACAAAAAGTGACGTCACGCCGCCCCAATACCCGAACGCCGCGCCAGATCCGCTGATGCGCCCGATTTCCTCTTTGGTTCCAAGGCTTGGCAGGATCGCGTTCACAAAGTTCAACGCAGATTCGGCGGCCACGAACCCGACATAAAAGATTACCAGCATCCAAATCATGTTGTGCCCGTCCGGTGTCAGCCACCAGAGCGCGGTCGTCGCAATGACAAATACAACAGAAAAGAACGCGATCCACGGCATTTTCCGCCCTGAATTGTCTGCGAAGGCCCCTAGAAACGGGGCGGTAAATGCAATGAACAATCCGGCGAGTGTTTGGCCACCCGACCAAATCCCCTGCGCCGATGCTTTGGCTGTGTCAGCGTCCAGACCGGAAAACAGGTAGTGTTCTGCGGCGACAGCGGCGAAATACGGTCCGAAAATGAAGGTGAGGCCCAACGTGTAAAACGGCTGACTTGCCCAATCAAAGGCCATCCAACCCCAGATACGTTTCTTTGATACTGTCGACATTCGCCATCCCTTATTCCCTGCGTCGGATAAGATAGCGAAAGGTCGCGTCTGGCAATGGGCGCTTTACGCGGCCTTTGCGTTCCTGTGTTCTGGCTGCGCGTCTTCGACGTCCAATTCCGGTGGCCATGGCCGCGTGGCCTCTGCGTCGATCCAGTTCTGGACCCATTGGGCCGGGACAGGGCGTGGCGCGGTAATGTCTAACGCTGCAATTAGCTCATCCGTTGGTACTGCGCGCCCTTTTGAAACAACTGCCGTGCGGAACAGCACGTGGCTGGCGCATTCACCGTTCGTCTTGAACATGCCCTGTTCGATATAAACAAACCGCTCGTCCCACGTCGCGATCCTTGTCCGTGTCTCGTATTTCTCGAATGGCAGGATGCGGCGGCGGTAGCGGATACTCGTCCCCGCAACCGTCAGGCCCCAACGCTTCTTCTTTAGCAATGCCCAAAGCCCCATGCGTACAGCGGCCTGAAACCGCCCCATTTCATACAAAGTCAAAATACGGCCATTGTTCATTTCGCCGAAGATATCACAATCGACCAACCGACAACGATGGTGGCTGATGTTCAGGTCCAACGGGTTCATAGGCGGCAAACGGCGCGATGAAAACAGAGTCCAACCAAGGCGAATAAACGGATACATACAACCCTAAGACGACAAGGTGACGTTAACGTCAATATTGACCTCGCGGAAACTTCGTGACGGAAAGACATTGCCCTTTGACGTCTCCGTGCTTACCTCTCCTGAAACCGCAAAAGGACCTGATATGACATCGCTTATCGAAATTCTTCTCATGATCATCGGCGTAGCGCGCACTCTGATCATTGCGCATTTCATCATGTCATGGTTGATCCAGTTTCAGGTACTCAACATTCGCCAGCAATTCGTGGCGCAGATCTGGTACGGGCTGAACCGCATCCTTGAGCCGATCTACGGCCCGATCCGTCGCATCCTGCCGCAAATGGGCGGTATCGACCTGTCGCCGATCGTCGCGCTCCTTGGTCTTCAGGCGATCAGCATCGTCCTTATCAATAATGCAGGCGCCTTCGGGTAAAACTTGAAACTGCCGTTCCCCTGTGATTCTTTGCGCCCAATTCGAGCACATCAATCACAGGGTAAAGCATGAGCGCTGCCACGCTTCTTCGCGACGTCTTCGGCTTTGACGGGTTCCGTCCTGGCCAACAAGAAATCGTGGAAGCCGTCACCGACGGGCGCAACACCCTCGCCATCATGCCCACAGGCGGCGGTAAATCACTGTGCTTTCAACTTCCGGCCTTGGTGCGCGATGGCGTCACCGTTGTCATATCCCCCCTTATCGCTTTGATGCGCGATCAGGTGCGCGGGCTGAAAGAAGCGGGCGTCGTCGCGGGTGCCCTGACCAGTGGCAACACAGAAGAAGAAACCGACGAGGTTTGGCGCAATCTCGAAAACGGCACACTCAAACTCCTCTACATTGCCCCCGAACGTCTGGCGTCAAACGGCGCGCAACGGATGTTGCGCCAAGCAGGCGTGAGCCTGATTGCTGTGGACGAAGCCCACAGCGTCTCCCAATGGGGCCATGATTTCCGCCCTGACTACTTACGCATCGGTGATCTTCGCCGTGACCTTGATGTGCCCCTCGCCGCATTCACCGCCACCGCCGACGCTGAAACGCGCGACGAAATCGTCGCCAAATTGTTCGGTGACCAACCACCGGAAATCTTCCTGCACGGGTTTGACCGCCCCAACATCCACCTCGCCTTCGCCGCGAAGGACGGCCCGCGCGCCCAAATCCTGCGCTTCGCGGCTGCGCGCAAAGAACAGGCAGGTATCGTCTATTGTGGCACCCGCGCCAAAACCGAATCCCTCGCCAAAGCCCTGCGAGACGGCCACCATTCTGCATGCCACTACCACGGAGGAATGGACGCCGAAGACCGCCGCCTCGTCGAACGTCGCTTTCAACAGGAAGACGGGTTGATCGTCTGCGCCACTGTCGCCTTTGGCATGGGCATCGACAAACCGGATATCCGGTGGGTCGCCCACGCCGACCTGCCCAAATCCATTGAATCCTACTATCAGGAAATCGGACGGGCGGGGCGCGACGGTGCGCCCGCCGAAACCCTGACCCTGTTCGGCCCCGAAGACATTCGCTACCGCCGCCAACAAATCGACGAAGGTATGGCACCGCCAGAAAGACGCGAAGCCGATCACGGTCGCCTCAACGCGCTCCTCGGCCTCGCCGAAGCCCTGAAATGCCGCCGTCAAAACCTTCTCACCTACTTTGGCGAAGACCCGGCCCCCTGTGGCAACTGTGACCTCTGCGATAAACCCGCCGACGTGTTCGATGGCACAACGCCTGTGCGCATGGCGCTGTCCGCCGCGCTGCGGACAGACGAGCGCTTCGGCGCTGGGCATCTCATCGATATCCTGCTCGGCAACATGACCGACAAGGTCAAACAGTGGAACCACGACGCGCTGCCCACCTTTGGTGTCGGCAAGGAATATTCCCGCATCCAATGGCAGGCGATTTTCCGGCAGATGATGGGCCATGACCTGATGCGCCCTGATGCTGACCGCCACGGTGCCCTGCGCATGACCCAAAAGGCGCGTCCGATCCTACGGGATGAGGCCACAATCGATCTGCGCCGCGACAGCATCAAGTCCGCCAAGGCAGGCCCGAAAATCAAACAGATGGTCAGTGACGAAGACGCTCCGTTGCTGTCCGCACTCAAGGCCAAACGTCGCGCCTTTGCCGAACAGTTAGGCGGCCCAGCCTACATTGTGTTCACCGACAAGTCCCTGATCGAAATGGCCGAGAAACGCCCGAGAAACCTCGACGAAATGGCCCGAATTGGTGGTGTCGGCACCAAAAAGCTCGACAGTTACGGCGCGGCGTTTCTTGAGGTGATCAACGGAGAGGCGGAACCCCTGCACCCGCAACGCCAGAAACTCGCCGGACGGACCGAAGGCACGATCTACGACCGCCTGTTAGAAGTGCAGGCCGGTCTGTCGCGCGGGCCAGAAGGCACCGACAAACCGATGTCGTGTTCGGCTAGCCAGCTGGCGAAGGTCGCCAGCCAGAAACCGCGCGACGAAGCAGCCCTGACCCGTCTTCTGGGGGATCGTCACGCGGATCGTTTCGGCAGCGCGTTTCTGGATATCTTGCGCGATGCCTAGACGCCGCAGCCAATTGCCCTATCTGTGCCCCATCCAACCAAAGGCCTGCCCATGCTGACCGTCATTTCACCTGCGAAATCTCTCGACTGGACTCCGGTTGACGTAGAAGCGACCGATCCCGTGTTTCAGGACGACGCCGTGCGCTTGGCCAAAACGAGCCGCAACTTGACGCTTGGCGCATTGAAGGACCTGATGGGCCTGTCTGACGATCTCGCCCGCCTGAACCGCGACCGGTTCAAGGCATTTGAAGAAACACCATCGGCAGACATCACCAAGCCCGCCGCGCTGGCGTTCAACGGCGACACCTATCAGGGCCTCGAAGCAAAGACCCTGTCCGACGACGATATGGCCTATGCCCAAACCCACCTTGGCATTCTGTCCGGCTTGTACGGGTTGTTGCGCCCGCTGGACGCGATCCAGCCGTACCGTTTGGAAATGGGCAGCCGTCTGAAAACCCGCCGTGGCAAGAACCTCTACGACTATTGGGGGACCACAATTTCGAAAGCGCTGAACGCGCTGGGCGAGGAGGCTGGCACAGATACGCTGGTGAACTGCGCGTCACAGGAATATTTCGGTGCGGTGGACACAAAGGCACTGAAGCTCAACGTCATCACGCCCGTATTTATGGAAATCAAAGACGACCGCCCGCGCATCGTCAGCTTTTTCGCCAAACGCGCCCGTGGGGCGATGGCCCGCTACATCATCGAAAATCGCGTTACCACCGAAGACGGGATCACTGCGTTCAATGCAGGCGGCTATTCGTTTGATCCCGACCTAAGCGAGGTCAACAAGTTGGTCTTCGTGCGCGACTACCCTGATCCTAAGGCGGGTTAAATCCGCTCAATCGCCAGTGCGATGCCCTGACCGCCGCCTATACACATGGTGATAAGCGCGCGTTTGCCGCCGATGCGGTCCAACTCATACATCGCCTTCACCGTAATGATCGCGCCCGTCGCACCCACCGGATGCCCCAACGCGATTGCGCCGCCATTCGGGTTTACCTTTGCGGGGTCCAGCCCCAATCCTTTGTTCACGGCCAACGCCTGGGATGCAAAGGCCTCGTTGCTTTCGATCACATCGAAATCCGCAACCGTCAGCCCCGTTCTCGCCAGAAGGTTTTCCACAGCGGGCACCGGACCGATTCCCATAACTTCGGGCCGTACACCTGCATGACCATAGCCCAAAACGCGGAACCTGGGCGTCAGCCCTGCCTTTTCAGCGGCCTCAGCGGTCGCTAAAACCACCGCCGCTGCACCGTCGTTGATGCCGGACGCGTTGCCTGCCGTGACTGTGCCGTCTTTCTGGAACACCGTGCGCAGACCCGCCAGAGCCCCGGCCGTGGTTGCTTTGGGGTATTCATCGCGGGCAAACTGAACGGTCTCGCGCCGCTGCTTTACCTCAACCGGAACGATCTGCTCGTCGAAATATCCGGCCTCAATGGCCGCTGCCGCCCGCTGTTGGGATATGAGGGCGAACTCATCCTGATCGGCCCGCGAAATGCGATTTTCGGCGGCGACGTTCTCGGCGGTGACGCCCATGTGCCCCGCCCCGAACGGGCAATTCAACGCCCCAAGCATCATGTCCAGACCACGGACATCGCCCATCTTCGCGCCCCATCTTGCGTCTGGCAGGATATAGGGCGCACGGCTCATGCTTTCTGCGCCACCCGCCAGTCCGAACTCTGCATCGCCCAGCATAAGAGATTGAACAACGGACACAATCGCCTGCACACCGGACCCGCACAAGCGGTTCACATTCATTGCAGGAACACTGTCCGGCACGCCCGCGCCCATGGCCGAAACGCGGCTGAGATACATATCGCGCGGCTCGGTGCTGATGACATGCCCGAATGCTACCTGCCCGATCTGGGCCGGGTCGACGCCCCCGCGTTGCATGGCAGCTTTGGCCACCACAGTGCCCAGTTCAATGGGGGAGATCCCCGCAAGGCTGCCGCCAAATGCACCGATCGCCGTGCGTGCGCCTGAAAGAATGACGATGTCTGACATGATGAAGTCTCCAGTGTTGTGGGGACCATCCTAGCGACCCGCGCCGAGCCGCCAAGTCTAACGTCACGGCGCAGTGGGAATTCGCTAGATCACCTTGCGTTCCGCCACGGTCAGGTCGCGTGTCGTCGCCCCGCCCGTCAGCAACGTGTAGATCCGAAACAGCGCCATGGCGTCAGAGTCCTCATGAATCGCATCCGAATGCGTTTCGCTCAGTTTCATCACTGGTACGGAATTTGTTGTTTCGCTCATTGATCTGTCCCTTTTGGCAATCGTTTCTGACTGCCCCCACGCCTTAGGATTGGCGCAACAGACCTTTCCAATGCCTTAACATCCCGGCCCATCATTCGCCGAATTTGAGATAATCGCTCGCCATCCCTTGCCCCACCCTCGCAGGGCTGGGATAGATGGCGCCATGTTATTGCGTGTCACAGATCTTATCAAATCCTACCCGGGACCGGACGGCGCGTTGCCCGTTCTGAATGGCATCAGTATGGCCATGGAAGCGGGCGAAACCCTTGCGTTAACGGGGGAGTCGGGGTCCGGTAAAAGCACTTTGTTGCATCTTGTCGGCGGCCTCGACCAGCCCGATAGCGGTCAGGTTGCTATCGATGGCGTTGACATCGGCGCGCTGGATGATGCCGGGCGCGCCGCGATTAGACGCGACAAAACTGGCGTTATTTTTCAGCAATTCAATCTTATTCCGTCCCTGACTGTCGCGGCGAACATCGCGTTTCAAGCGCGGTTGGCCGGGGTCGAAGACAAAGACTGGTCGCGCGATTTGGCTGCGCGCATGGGATTGACGGATCAGCTCGCGAAATATCCCGAACAGCTGTCCGGCGGACAACAACAACGGGTGGCCATTGCCCGAACACTTGCGGCATGCCCCGCGCTTGTGCTGGCTGACGAACCGACAGGCAATCTGGACGAAGCGACGGCAGACATCGTTATGGACCTGATGTTAACACTTGTTGCGGAAACCAATGCTGCGTTGTTGATGGTCACCCATTCGCAGCGGTTGGCCGAGCGTATGGGGCGGCGGTTGCATCTGCGTGCAGGCCGCGTCGCGTGACGGGCGCGGGGGTCATGTCAAAGGCGGGGCTTCAGGCGCTGTTGTCCCATTGGTGGCGCAACCCGATGCAGCTTTTTACCTTAGTTGTCGGACTGTCCCTTGCCACAGCACTTTGGTCTGGCGTGCAGGCGGTCAATTCCGAAGCCCGTGCCAGTTACGATGCGGCTGCACAGACCTTGGGTGAAGGCCAGTTCGCGCAGATCACATCAGATACAGGCACGATCCCGCAATCAGACTACATCCGCCTGCGTCGTGCAGGCTGGCTTGTCAGCCCCGTGGCCGAAGGACGCTTGGACGGTGTCCGTCTGGTTGGCGTTGACCCGCTGACCGCGCCAAACGGTATTGCGCCTGCGGGTCTCGGGGACGGAGATCTGACGTTCGAAATGCTCACGGGCGGTGTGCTGTTCGCCACGCAAGACACGCTGGATCAACTGTCCGATTACGGTCTTACGACGATGTCGTCGCCCGACGTCGCACCGGGAGTGGTCTTGACAGACGTGGGCACCGCGCAACGGCTTTTGGGGCTGGAGCAGACTCTGAACCGGTTGATCGTGTTGCCGGAGCAGCCAGTGAGCCAGCGGCCCCTTGCCGACGTGACGCCAGACCTTAGGTTGCGCAGCCCGCAAAGCGGATCAGACGTTGCGCGGCTTACGGATAGTTTCCATCTAAACCTGACGGCCTTCGGGTTCTTGTCCTTCGCGGTGGGGATATTCATTGTCCACGGTGCGATTGGATTGGCGTTCGAACAACGCCGACCGGTGATCCGCACCTTGCGCGCGCTTGGGTTTCCACTTCGCCGTTTGGTGGCGCTCATCGCGGCGGAACTGCTGCTGCTTTCCCTGATCGCGGGTGCCATCGGGGTCGGGCTTGGCTATGTCATTGCCGCCGCTTTGTTGCCCGATGTCGCCGCAACGCTCTCAGGTCTTTATGGCGCGTCCGTGTCGGGCACGTTGCAGTTGCGCCCCGAATGGTGGCTGTCGGGACTGATGATCGCTGTTGGCGGCACAGGCATGGCCGCCGCCGCATCGTTGTGGCGTTTGGCGCGGATGCCACTTTTGGCCTCGGCCCGACCGCGCGCGTGGGCGATGCAGGCGGGCAGGGGGCGGTTGTGGCAGGCAGGCCTAGCAGGAGCACTGCTGGTTCTGGCGATTCTTTTGGGCGCATTCGGCAGCGGGTTGATGGCGAGCTTCGCCATGTTGGCGGCCTTGCTTATTGGTGCGGCGTTGGCGTTGCCCATTGTGCTGGATCGCGTTCTGGCGCTAGGCGCATCACAAGCGAAATCCGTGATGGCAGAGTGGTTCTGGGCCGACACGCGCCAACAGCTACCCGGCCTGTCACTGGCACTGATGGCGCTGCTGTTGGCGATGGCTGCAAATGTCGGAGTGTCCACGATGGTCAGCTCGTTCCGGCTGACATTCACCGGGTTTCTCGACCAACGGTTGGCGTCCGAATTCTATGTCTATGCGGATGACGCCGAACAGGCAGCCGCGTTGCAAACCTACCTGGCCCCCCGCGTCGATGCTGTCCTGCCGATCCAATCGGCTGACCAGATCATCCGCGACCTGCCGTCAGAATTCTACGGCCCCACAGCCCACGCCACCTACCGCGACAATTGGCTGTTTCTGCAATCAGCCCCCGACGCATGGGAGCGGATTGAAAACGGCGAAGGCGCGGCCATCAATGAACAACTTGCGCGACGGGCGGACATAGACATCGGCGACATGATTACCCTCGCAGGTGAAGAATTTCCCGTGCTGGGCATCTACGGCGACTACGGGAACCCGATCGGCCAAGGCATCGTCACCCAAGTCCTGTTTGAACGCCTGTTCCCTGATGTGCGCCCCCTACGGTTCGGGCTGCGGATGAACCCAACCGACGTCCCCACCTTGGCGAATGAACTTCGCGACACGTTCGGTCTGGCAGAGGCCAATATGATCAACCAAGCGGGCATCAAAGCATTCTCGCTTTCCGTATTCGAACGTACCTTCACAGTCACAGGCGCGCTGAATGTGCTGACCCTCGCGGTCGCCGGTTTCGCGATCCTGATGAGCCTGCTGACCCTCGCCACGATGCGTCTTCCCCAACTTGCGCCAGTGTGGGCGCAGGGCCTGACGCGGGCCAGATTGGGACGGCTAGAGATCATTCGCGCCGTGCTTCTGGCCCTCCTCACGGCGGCACTGGCACTCCCTCTCGGCCTCGCCCTCGCATGGACATTGCTGGCGGTGGTGAATGTCGAAGCCTTCGGGTGGCGGTTGCCGATGTTCCTTTTCCCGCTGGCCTACTTGCGTTTGGCGGTCTTTGCCGTCCTCGCCGCCGTGCTTGCAGCGCTGTGGCCTGCACGCAAACTGGCCCGAACCCGCCCCGCTGACCTGCTAAAGGTGTTTTCCAATGAACGCTAAAGCTCTCGTTTTTCTCCTCTTGCCTGCCATGGCATCCGCCCAGGGATTCGCTGGGCTTGGAACCTCGTCTGACGGTTTCGCCACGCCACAAGCCCCTGCGATTTTCTCCTTCCCGACAGACCACGGCCCCCACCCCGATTATCGTATCGAATGGTGGTATCTAACGGCCAATCTAACGGGCGCCGATGGCACCCCCTATGGGCTGCAATGGACCCTGTTTCGCACCGCTCTTTCACCGGAAACGGGGGACGGCTGGACGTCACCACAACTCTGGATGGGCCACGCCGCTGTCACCACGCCTGACGCACATTATGTGAGCGAACGGCTGGCCCGTGGCGGGATTGGACAGGCGGGCGTCATCGCTGACCCATTCGAGGCATGGATCGACGATTGGCAGCTGGCGGGCTCCGACTTCGACACGCTGACCATGGCGGCCAGCGGTCCGGATTTTGCGTATGACATGACACTCGACGCCCAAGGGCCACTCGTTTTCCACGGTGACGCGGGGTACTCCGTCAAATCCGCCGAGGGCCAAGCGTCCTACTATTATTCGCAACCCTTCTACGACATTGCTGGCACACTGACCCTGCCAGATGGCGACGTCTCCGTTACAGGCAACGCATGGCTGGACCGCGAATATTCTTCGCAACCACTGTCGGACAATCAGACGGGCTGGGACTGGTTTTCCCTGCAGCTCGATGACGGTAAGGAACTGATGTATTACCAGCTAAGGGATACTAATGGTAATGCTCATCCCAATAGTGGAGGCAACCTTACCAGCCTGATGGGAACACAAAGTGCAATCACACCCCAACAAATGCGTCTGGAGGAACAAACTTTCTGGCAGGCACCGGATGGAAAGCAATATGCCACTGGCTGGCATATGATTTTTCAGGAGAATGACTGGATGATACGTGCCGTATTTGAAGATCAATTAATGGATGTGACTTTCCAGTATTGGGAGGGCGCAGTGGAAAT
>ERZ651776.4636-NODE-4636-length-12480-cov-66.293074_pt1 | contig 12480 bp, 11 predicted proteins | sample MGYA00514761_ERZ651776 | MGnify/ENA metagenome assembly ERZ651776 | reverse complement strand
AATTTGTTTATACGGTAAATTTTTAAAAATTTTTTTTTATAGAACTTTGATTCTAATTAATATTTTTCCAAAAACTTTTTTATATTTTGAATCCAGAGCAAAAATAATAGATACAATTCTTAACAGCAATATTAGAAAACTGATTAACAAAATACCAAACTTAAAATTTTTGAAAAACTTTTTAAATATATATAGAATAAACAGCAATCCGTATGAAAATTTTTTGAAATTAAAAAAAATAAAAAGAAACAATAAAATCATTTTTATTGACAGTAATTACAAACATGCAGATATTATTCAAAGAGAAAGTTTAGATTTGAATAAAATAGAAAATGAATATTTTGATCTTTTAGCAGATAAATTTACTAGTCTTGAAAAAATATATAAAAAAAAAATAGAAATTTGTTTACATCCTTCATCAAATTTAAATTTTTATAAAAAAAAATTAAAAAGATTCAAGGTGAGTAAAGGAAATACAATAAAAAAAGTTTTAGGTTCATATATGGTAATAGTTCATGATAGCTCTTCTATGATGGAAGCTCTTGTTGCAAAGAAAAAAATATTATTATTAGAAACTAATACTTTTGGACATTATATTTCCAATAGGATCCTTTTTTATAAAAAAACTCTAAAATTACCATCAATTAATTTACATTCCAACAAGCCATTAAATTTAAATTTATTTAAAGATTATAAAAAAACAGAAAGATATAGAAACCAATACATTAACAATAATCTTATTAAACATTATGGAAAATTTTCTTCAGCCTTTTTTATAGAGACGTTAGATAAATTTATAAATGTTAAAAATAACACGTAACTTGTCAAGACCTGCGTAAAGGAAGATAAAATAAAAGAATTTTACTTATTAGACTTGTTTAATTATAAGTACTCATGAAATTCATTAATGCCCCCGTGGTGAAATTGTTAGACACAAAGGATTTAAAAAGTCATGGGTAAAGCAATTAGATTTACAGAAAACCTTGAAAAATATATAAATAATTTTAGCTTAAAGTTAAATCCTATTCAGCAAGAAATTATTAATCATAATAATACACTTGGTGATGTAAAGAGAATGCAAGTAACGATATCTCAATGTCATTTTCTTCATTTAATTATAAAAATTTCTAATATAAAAACTGTACTTGAGATTGGGACTTTTACAGGGCTAAGTACACTTTCAATTGCCTTAGCATTACCAGATGATGGTAAACTTATAGCCTTAGATAAAGATGAAGAAACAAATAAAGTTGCATTAGATTTTTTTAAAAAAGCTAATCAAAATAATAAAATTAAAACAATTGTTAAGCCTGCATTAGATAGTTTGGAAGAATTAAAGAATAATAAATTCGATATGGTTTTTATTGATGCTGATAAAATGAATTATAAAGAATATTACGAAAGATCTTTAAAACTAGTGAATAAAGGTGGATTGGTTATTGTAGATAATGTTTTGTGGCACGGTGAAGTTGCAGATGAGAATAATTTAGATAAATTCACTGTAAATATTAGAGACTTTAATGATTATGTTGCAAAAGATAATAGAGTGGAACAAATCATTGTACCATTAGGTGATGGAATGACTGTTTGTAGAGTGTTGTAATGTTTGATGTATTTGGATTTTACAAATTTAAAAAACTTACCTCATTAAAAAAAAATAAGGTTTTACTTCAGAATTATTTAATAAAAAAAAATATCCGAGGAACAATAATTATAGCGAGTGAAGGTGTAAATGCAACAATCTCAGGAAAAGCTAACGATCTAAAGTCAACTATTACCAAGATTAAAAAGATTTTAAATTTTAAAAAGTTTGATAGTGAAAATATTTCAAAAAGTAAATTTCAACCGTTTCACAAACCAAAAGTAAAAATTAAAAAAGAAGTAGTTCCCATGGGTCTTTCTTTGTCATCAAAAAATAAGAAAGATAATCATGTAGATCCTAAAAAATGGAATAAGTTAATTAATGATAAAAACACATTAGTTTTAGACTCAAGAAAACCATTTGAATATAATGTAGGTACCTTTAAAAGATCAGTTAATCCTGATGTTGCTAATTTTAGAGAATTTCCAAAATACCTAAATAAGTTAAAAAAAACAAAGCCAATAGCGATGTTTTGTACTGGTGGAATCAGATGTGAGAAAGCTACAGTATTTTTAGAAAAAAAAGGTTTTAAAAATGTTTATCAATTGAAAGGTGGAATTTTAAATTATTTAAAAAATATTAAAAAAAAAGAAAGTCTATGGAATGGTGAATGCTTTGTTTTTGATAACCGAATTAGTGTTAAACATGGATTAAAGGTTGGCAGTTATTCAATGTGTAGTGGATGTAGAAAACCTGTCTCTCCAAAAGATAAAAAGTCTAAAAAGTATGAAGAAGGTGTTTCTTGCCCAAATTGTCATGATAGTTTGACAATCGTTCAGAAAGAAAGATTTAGAATGAGACAAAGTCAAATAAACCTTGCTAAAAAGGCTGGTTCAAAGCATAAATTCCAAAAAGAATTTAAATAGGAAAATCATTTGTCTAAAGCTATTAACTTAACAAAAGATCCAATTTGGTCACTACTTCAAAAAGTAACGATACCTGCTAGTGTAGGTTCTTTATTTCAAACTTTCTATAATTTAGTTGATACATGGTTTGCAGGAAGAATTTCTGCTGAAGCTATAAGTGCTATAGCTAAATCATTTCCAATATATTTTGTAATTATTGCCGTTGGTGTTGGTATTGGGGCTGCAACAAATTCATGTATTGGTAATCTTTTAGGTGAAAAAAAAATAAATAAAGCTTCATTATTTATTGCTCAATCAATAATTTTTGCATTAGTTACTTCAATCATTGTAACTTTATTTGGACTAAACGCTGCTGATTTTCTTTTGAGCGTTATGGGATCTGATGCAACAGGTATTGCTTTAACTAGAGAGTATTTAGATATCATTTTTTATGGAACGTTTATTGTGATGATTCAAATCTCTTTAAATGGAGCTTTGAATGCGCAGGGTGATACCAAGAGTTACAGAAATGTACTTATTTTTAGTTTCTTTTTAAACATTTTTTTAAACCCTTTGTTTATTTGGGGATATGGAATTATCCCTGCATTTGGAATAGGGGGACTTGCTATTGCAACTGTCATATCTCAAACAATTGGAACTATTTATTTAGCTTACAAAATCAATTCTTGTAAATTAAAAAAATATTTATCAATAAATTGTTTTATACCTAAGTTTATTCTTCTAAGAGAATTGTTCATGCAAGCTACTCCAATTATGATTAGTATGCTTTTTATTGGTGTGGGTATCTTTAATATATTGTATTTTATTGGACAGTTTGGAGATCTTGCAACTGCTGGTTATGGTGCGGCTTTAAGAGTAGAACAAGTTTTTTTACTTCCTGTAATTGGATTAAATACAGCCGTCCTTTCAATTGGTGGACAAAACTTTGGTGCAAAAAAGTACAATCGTATTCGTGAACTTTATACCAAAGCTTTAACCTTTGGATGTTCTTTTATGGCTGCTGCAGGTGTAATTTTGTTTTTTGGAGCAGAATTCTTTGTTTCTTTATTCACAGAAAACCAAGAAGCCATTTATCATGGAGCCATTTATCTAAAAATTGCTGCTTTAATTGCACCAATTTATCCTGTATTTTTTATTACCACAGCAGTATTTCAGGCTCTAAAAAAACCAATTTTTAGTCTCTACCTTAGTATTTTGAGATTAACAGCTTTTCCGTTTTTGTCTTTATGGTATGTAATTAATATTAGAGGTGGTGATTATGCAGACATTTTTTATACAATCATGGCAACAAACTGGTTTATGGGTATTGCAGTAATTATATTTATTGGATATTTTTTAAATAATGTTTTTAAACAAAAGAAAAGCCATTTTACTTATTAGCATAAGTTTAATAATATTTTTTTTAACATACAATCAAGTTAAGTCTCAAATTATTAAAATAGTTGATGGAGATACAATTCATATTAATGGAGAAAAGATCAGATTTACTGGTATTGATACTCCAGAATTAAAACAAACATGTGTGAAGGCAGGTATTAGTGATCCCTGTGGAGTTACCGCAAGGCAAATACTTATTGATAAAATAGGAAATTATACTGTTAAGTGTATTAGTGAAGGAAAAGATCGATACAAAAGAACACTAGCAGAATGTTTTGTTAATAATGAAAGCCTATCAAGCTATTTAGTTAGAAGTGGCTATGCATTTGCCTACAGAAGGTATTCAAAAAAATTTGTACCTGATGAAGATTATGCAAGAATTAATAAAATTGGTATGTGGTCGATGGAGTTTAATTATCCTTGGGATTACAGAAAATCTAATAAAAATTAAACTTAAAAGAGAGTATTCTGTTGCTGGGTGACCAGACTGTGCTTCTGTAATATTTATTTTGGAACAAAGTTATTGGAACCTAATATAGAAAATTTAAAAACTTGATTGCATACTGTGTTCTGATTTTATGATAGCATTTATTTTATGAAAAAAATTTTAGGGATCGTGATACTGGCTTTGTTGTTGAGTGGAAACTCTTATGCGGGGAAAAAAGATGTTGGAAAAGGTGAATTAATATTTCAAGATTGGTTAGTCGATTATTTTTATGAATACATTAAAGGTAAAGGATTTAAATATCCAGGAACCTTTGTTGTTGCAGTAGATGGGTCTTATGCCACTTACTGGTATTGTACTGACGGTAATAACTGTAGAGATTCTAATGAGGCTCTTTACAATAAACAATGTGAGGATGGTGCTGGTGTTGAGTGTAAAGTATTTGCAAGAAAAAGAGAAATTAGATGGTTAAATGGAATTAATCCTGGCAAAGGAAAACCTTCAAGAATTAGCTATAAAGTTGATAAGGATCAGCTCAAAGTAAGATTAACTGAATTAGGTTTTTATAAATAATAGCTAAATGAAAAAAATTTTAGGGATAATAGTCCTTAGTTTTTTGTTGAATATAAAGTCTTACGCTGAGAAAAATATAGAAATTAAATTTTTAGGTAATGAAATAAATTTTTTAGATCAGGATACTAAGACTCATATAAAAAAAATTGCAGCCAATGTTGAAGAGTTTTCTTACAAAAATTATATCTACATACAATCTAAAAATAAGAAAATTACTAAAACTTTAGAGACATTCATTTTCGACAACCAGGGACAATTTGAAAGTCGATTTAGAATGATAGTTAAAGATATTTTTTATAAATCAGGTCCTGAAGTCGGATGCAACAACTCAAAAAAAAACTTTCTTCAAAAAGTTACAGATAATAACGAATTATATATCAATTGTGTTTCTGCAAAAATATCAAATAATGAAAATAGAATTTATGAACCTAATTTAAAAGATGGCTGGGGTAACCATCTTCGTTTAGATCTAAGAAAAACAAAAATTAAATCTATAATAGATAAAAACAATCTAGTTGTTCCAAATGAAATTATTAGAAATGAACATTATTTTTATAAAGCAGGTCAGATAATCTGGATTATTTTCTCAGAAGATAAAGATATAGCTCTTATAAAATATGATAAAGAAAAATTAAGCGAATATATTAGTGATGTTAAAAAAATACATCAAAATTTTGAAAATAAATTTCGTTTTAAAAATTATGACAAAATTAAGTTTTGATTATTATTAATTTAAAGTCTCTAAATTATTCATTAATTATTTCCATCTCTTTTGAGGCGATTTTCAAACTTTCTTACAAAAAATGAGACAATTAAGATCAAAACTAAATATTCTAAAATTAAGAAGGTATAAATTTCTAATGGTCTATAAGTAGACACAACTAATTCATTAGCCTTTCTTGTTAAGTCACCAATACCAATAATTGAAACTAGTGAAGACATCTTTAATACATATACAAATTGATTGCCTAATGCAGGTAAGATATTTTTAATTGCCTGAGGAAGGATGACTAATCTTAACCTTTGATAAAAAGTTAATCCAAGTGTTGACCCTGCTTCCCACTGAGATTTTTTTATTGAGTTTATACCAGCTCTAAATATTTCTGCTTGAAAAGCACTCTCACTTATCGCAAGTGCAATTATTCCAGATACAAAGGGACTAAAACTTATTCCTGTCATTATTGGAAGTCCATAATAAATCCATAAAATTAAAACAAGCAGGGGTATAGCTCTTACAATTTCTACATAGCAAACATTTATGTATGTTAAAAATCTATTTTTAGCTAAAGATGGAATTGCAACAATAAACCCTAATATTGCAGATATGATTATAGATACTACTGAAATATAAATTGTTGTAGTTAAACCACTTAATAAAAATTTAAGATTTGTTAACCCTTCAACATTATTGGGTGAAAGAATAAACCAGCCTAATTCTTGGCCACTACAAGAAGTAAGAGTTATAAATAAAAGTAAAAAAATTAAATTTTTCACTTTTAAATTATAATTGATTAAAGAATATTATCTAATCTTTATAAGCTTTTTAAATTATATTTTGCTAAAAGTTTATCAAAGAAACCAGAGGATTTTTTATCTTTAATCCACTTATTTACATAATCATTCCAAACTTTATCATTTTTATTAACCATCATAGCTAAAAAAGCAGGATTTTTTTCTCCATCAGGAACAATAGCTAGCTCAGGATATGTAATAACTAATTTATTTGCCTCAGTAGAGCTTGTAATATTTCCATCTGCTCTTCCAGCTAAAACTTCTTGAAAATCTCTTGCTGGCGCTTCAACAGATCTTAGATTTGATTTTGGAAAAAACTCCTTTGCTTTTTCTTCTTGTGAAGTTCCTAGTGTTGTTGCAATAGTAACATTACTGTTGTTCAATGAATCCCATGTCGAATATTTTTTTAAATTCTTTTTAAGCACCAATGGTACAGTTCCATATTTATAATATGTGTCAGTAAATCCAGCTACTTCTGCTCTTTTTGGTGTTTTCGTAACACTTGTAGAAATATCATATCTTCCTGCAGTAATTCCAGAAACTATAGTTTTCCATTCTGTAGGTACAAATTTAATTTTAACACCCATATCTTTAGCTAGTTCGCTCATTACATCAATATCAAATCCTTTATACTTATTTGTAGCAGGATCTTTCAGAGTCATTGGATCCCAGTCACCTGTAGTTCCAACTTTTAATTCACCAGAAGATAAAATCTGATCAAGTTTAGATTCTGCGTTAAGTGAGAAGGGTAAAAGTGCTAATAGCACCACAAGGAGTATTTTTTTCATAATCTAAATATATATGAAAATTAATGTGTGTAAGGTTATAACCTTGACGCACTATCACTCATCCAGGAGTGTAAATGTTGGGAAAAAGAGCGCCTAATGAATAAATCCACATTATTTATCTCTTTATGGTGAATAATAACATCAATATGAGCTAGAATCGTTTGAACAACCAAACCTTTTTTCGTTTTAAAATTATTAAAGTTAAAAGGCGAGCCTGTTGCTAGTAAATCAAAAACCTTACTACCCTTAATATTTAGCATTACAAACTGATCACTTACATCAGTCACTGCACCCAATTTAACTTTTGATATATTTCTAATTAACTCATCTTCAACTTCATAAGTATTATTGTCTTCACTTACAGTTTCATTTGATATTAACATCCATTCATCAGGGCTTAACCAAAAAGCAGTTAACTTTTCAGTTGAAGTAGAAGTATTAGCTTCTGTCGGTAAAAGCATATTGAGATTTTTTCCAATTGCCGTCATAAATTCTTTTGTTTTGCCTCTTATGATTAGTTTCATTATAGGTTTAATTTCTTTTATTTCTAAATCAGAATAAGCGATATCACCTTTAATAGATGTTTTATAATTAAGCATTTAACCTTTCATTTTCTTTGTCAAAAAAAACAGGGTTAACAATTGTGACGTTAATATTTTTGTTTTCCATTGGAATAAATAATTTTTGACCAAGCATATTTTTTCCACCCCTAACTACAGCTAGTGCAATTGATTTATTTAGATTGGGACTATAATAACTTGAAGTAACATGACCTAACATTTCAACTGGTTTTTGATTTATATTAGCTACTATCTGAGCACCTTCTTCCAATACCTCTGATGGATTATCTGTTAATAGACCAACCAGTTGTTTACGGTCCTCTCTCATAGTGTCTGATCTATACAAAGATCTTTTTCCAATAAAGTCATATTTTTTCTTACTAACAATCCAGTCCATTTGTAGGTCTATAGGTGTCATCGTTGCATCGGTATCCTGACCAACAATAATAAATCCTTTTTCCGCTCTTAATAAGTGCATCGTCTCAGTGCCATAAGGTGTAATGCTGAACTCTTCACCGGCCTCCATACATTTTTTCCATAAAGCTTCACCGTAATTTGCTTGAATATTAATTTCATAACTATGTTCACCCGTAAAACTAATACGCATAATTCTACATTTAATATTATCTATTTTGACATTCTTGAATGACATATGAGGAAAATTTTCATCAGAAAGATCAAGATCTGGTGCTAATTTTTTTAAAATCTTTTTACTATTTGGTCCACAGATACTAGCTGTTGCATAATGATCAGTTACCGATGATAGGTAAACATCTAGTTCAGGCCATTCGGTTTGAAGATAATCTTCTAATTTTCCAAGTACATTCGCTGCGCCCCCGGTTGTGGTTGTCATTATATAATGATTTTCATCTAGTCTAGTTGTAACACCATCATCATAAACCATACCATCTTCATTGAGCATTAAACCATAACGACATTTTCCAATAGCAAGTTTTGACCATGCATTTGTGTAAACTCTATTTAAAAATTCAGAAGCGTCTGTTCCTTGAATATCAATTTTACCAAGCGTTGAAGCGTCTAATATGCCTGCACTCTCTCTTGCTGCTTTACTTTCTCTTTGTACGGCTTCATGCATGGTTTCATTATTTTTTGGATAGTACCAAGCTCTTTTCCACTGACCTACGTTTTCAAATTCAGCCTTATTTTCTATATGCCAATCGTTCATAGGCGTTCTTCTAAATGTATCAAAAAATTCACCAACATTTCGTCCAACAATTGTTCCAAATGTTAAAGGAGTGTAGGGAGGCCTAAAAGTTGTCGTTCCAAGTTCACCCATTTTTACACCTGCAGTTTCTGCAATAATACCAAGTGCATGCATATTACCAAGTTTGCCTTGATCGGTACCCATCCCTGTTGTTGTATATCTTTTTACATGCTCAATTGATCTGAAACCCTCTCTTAGAGCAAGTTTAATATCTTTTGCTGTTGCATCATTTTGATAATCAACAAAGGGTTTGGTCTTTCCTAAAATCTTATCAGAAGGAAGCAACCAAATATTTCTAAAATCCTTATCTTTAGGACATTTTATTTCTAAATTGTCATATTCAGTTTCGTTTATATTTAAAAATTCTTTTATAGATTTTACAGAGCTGGTTATTACATCATCAATTTCAAAATCACCATTACAAGATCCAATACTTATTTGATCAGAAGGGTATTTATTTGGTATAAAAACCTGATCTTTATCTCTAAATTTTAATTTACCGCCTGATTGAGTAAAAAGATGTACTGCTGGTGTCCATCCACCTGCAATAGACAAACAATCACAATCCAATATAATTTTATCCGAACCGCTAAATGATTGTCCATCTTTAGATAGTTTCATTATTGTAATCTTATTAATTCTTTTATAACCCTCGGTATCCACTACAGTATAAGAGTTATATATTTTAACTCCTAGATTTTGAGCTTCTTTTGTAAATTCTGTATTAGATTTTTCTCTAATATCGATTATTGCATCTACATTAATTCCTTTTTTTATCAAAGAAATTGCAGCCTCATAGGCTGTGTCATTATTAGTAAAGAAGATATTTTTTTGACCAGTAGCTACGCCATAATAATCAGCATATTTTTTAACAGCTGATGCAAGCATAATGCCAGGTCTATCATTGTTATTAAATATTAATGGTCTTTCTAATGCTCCTGTTGCAACAATAACTTTTTTAGCTCTTATCTTTAATAATCTTTGTCTTACTTTATTTCTTTTATTTGAATGAGGAAGATGATCTGTTAAATTTTCTCTTGCTAATAAATAATTATATCCATGATAAGCCGCCACACTAGTTCTTGTTTTAATTTTTAAATTATCAATTTTTTTTAAATCATTTATTTCATTCTCTAACCAGATTGATGAATTTTGATTATTTATCTTAATATGATCTGTATCTTGGTAGATTGTAGAACCACCAAGTTCATTTTTTTCATCAAGCAATAATGTTTTTAGATTATTTTTTGCAGCAGTCTTTGCAGCTAAAATTCCCGCAACGCCAGCACCTATTACAAGAACATCACAATGAATATATTTATGCTCATAAATATCTGGATCAGGTTCAGTTGGTGATTTACCTAGTCCTGCCGAATGTCTGATTAAAAACTCATATTTTTCCCAAAAATTAGCAGGCCACATAAAAGTCTTATAATAAAATCCTGCAGGTAGAAGGGGAGATATAAAATTATTTATGCCACCTATATCAAAGTTGACACTTGGCCAACAATTTTGGCTTGTAGCCTCTAGACCTTCATAAATTTCAACTTCAGTCGCTCTGACATTTGGTTCTGTGAATGCTGTGTTTTTATTAACTTGAACAATTGCGCTTGGTTCTTCTGACCCAGCTGTCATTATTCCCCTTGGTCTGTGATATTTAAAACTTCTTCCAACTAAATGAACATCATTTGAAAGGAGGGCTGAAGCTAATGTATCTCCTTTAAATCCATAGTAAGTTTTATTATTGAACTTAAAAGCAATCTTTGTTGTTTCATCAATAAAATTACTAGTTTTTACTCTTAACTTTTTTTGCATATAAAATTAAATTGACGGTGGTTTTTCACCCATTTTATAAACGGCTTTTATTTCATCATTGGAAGTGTCACGTACCATGTTAAACCATTTTCGACATCCGTGGGCATGGTTCCATCTTTCAAATTGCACACCTTTAATATTTTTTCTCATGAAGAGATATTCTGCCCACTCATCATCACTTAATTCTGTAGGTTGTTTTGGTCTTTCAATATGAGCTTCTCCACCAGCTTTAAACTCGCTTTGCTCTCTTTCTCCACAAAAGGGACAAGTAATTAAAAACATTAATGAGCTACCGCCGCTGCACCATGCTCATCTACAAGATCCCCACTAACAAATCTGTTTAGATTAAATGCAGCATTTAATTTATGAGGCTCATCATTAGCTATCGTATGAGCAAATAGATCACCTGACCCAGGTGTTGCTTTAAATCCACCAGTGCCCCAACCACAGTTAAAATAAAGACCTTTTATAGTAGTCTTACTTATTATGGGACTTGCATCTGGACAAATATCAACAATACCACCCCATTGTCTAAGCATACGCATTCTACTAAAAATGGGATAAAGTTCTAAAATAGCGTTTAAAGTTCCTTCAACAATATCATGACTTCCTTTTTGTGAATACGAAACATAATCGTCTGTACCTGCACCAATTACAAGTTCACCCTTGTCAGATTGGCTAACATAAGCATGTACAGCATTAGACATCACAACTGTATCAATGATTGGTTTAACAGGCTCAGACACTAAAGCTTGAAGAGGTTTGCTCTCCAAAGGCAAACGTAAACCAGCCATATTTGCTAGTACGCTTGAGTGACCTGCAGCAACTACGCCAATTTTTTTAGCTTTAATAAATCCTTTTGAAGTTTCTATACCTTCAACTTCATCACCATTTCTTTTAATACCTTTTACTTCACAATTTTGAATTATATCGACACCCATTTCATCTGCACCACGCGCATAACCCCACGCAACAGCATCGTGTCTAGCTGTCCCAGCTCTTCTTTGTAACGTTCCACCTAATACAGGATAACGTATGTCAGGAGAAGTGTTTATGATTGGACAAAATTTTTTAACTTCTTCAGTACTTAAATAAACAGCATCAATTCCATTTAATCTATTTGCATGAGTTCTTCTTTTTAAATCTCTAATATCTTGAAGATTGTGAGCCAGATTCATCACACCTCTTTGACTAAACATTACGTTATAATTTATTTCTTGTGAAAGACCTTCCCATAGTTTTAAAGCATGATCATAAAGGCCAGCACTTGCGTCCCATAAATAATTTGATCTTATAATAGTTGTGTTTCTTCCTGTGTTTCCACCACCAATCCATCCTTTTTCAACAACTGCAATATTTTTCATATTATGTTTTTTTGCTAAATAATATGCTGTTGCAAGACCATGACCACCACCTCCAATAATTATTGCATCGTACTCTTTTTTTGGAGCAGGGTCTTTCCATGCCTTTTGCCAATTTTCATGGTAGGAAAAAGCATTTTTAACTAAAGAAAATATTGAATAGTTGTTTTTCATAATAATAAATAATAATTACTTTATAAATATTGAATATTCAATACAATCAGCTATATCGTTAATCTGTGGAAGAGTGGGTGAGAGGCTGAAACCAGTCGTTTGCTAAATGACCGTGCGGGGAAACTTGTACCGAGGGTTCGAA
>ERZ651776.4635-NODE-4635-length-12482-cov-6.648287_pt1 | contig 12482 bp, 9 predicted proteins | sample MGYA00514761_ERZ651776 | MGnify/ENA metagenome assembly ERZ651776 | reverse complement strand
AAATGAGTGTCCTATTGATGTGAGTGCGTGTGCAAATGCTGCCTTAGGAGGTCATCTCGAGGTACTCAAATACTTACACGAAGAAGTCAAAGCGCCTTGGGATTGGAAAACTGCCCGATGGGCGGCTTTAAATGGTCATCTTCACATATTCGAATACCTTGTTGAGCGTAAGTATGATAAATATAGCGAACTTGCGTGTCAGTGGGCGGCCGAGAAAGGTCACTTCGACTGTTTGAAGTACTTGCGCGAAACCGCCAAAGCGCCGTGGGACGATTGGAGCGTATACTTCGCACACAAGAACAACCACCCCGAATGTGTACAATACCTCCTCGACAACAACTGTCCTCTCCCACGCGATTGGCGATACGAGGACGGAACTTTACACACCTCATAATAAATACACACACAAAGAGAGAGAAAGAGAGAGAAAGAAAGAGAAACACAAAACCAAGCTTGCGAATAATAAAATCTGACTCAGCATTTTTTATACGTCAATAGCGGGAAAATGTAGACATCAAACAATGTCCTGTACCTCCAACATCACATCTGATACGCGCTTCCTCACCTCACGCGTACTCCTCTCACTCCTAATACCCAGTAAAGCAGCGAGAGGCTCACATGCCGCTCTTTTATGTGAACTTAAGTCTTGATGAACTTTCGCAGTTGCTTTCAGATATTTTTCTCAAACGACTGCACTTTTTCCGCCGCCACGCTGAATATCCTTCCTCCCTTCATTCGTTCCCAAAGACACCACCACCACCTAAAAGAGAGAGAGTGTGTAAAGAATAAGAGACAGAGTCTCGATTTGTGTATTTTCGAGTCTCTTTGAGCGCTTCTGAACGACTCAAAGAGGTGTAGTAAACATGGAAGCGACGAGGAAACTGATTTCCAAATCCGGCGAAGTGTTCGCCTCCCCGGTGACCTACCTCGCCTCGTACGTCATTCCGACGGAAAAGAGAACCGCGGGGGAGTTACGCACGTTAAACGAGATCTTGAAATTAAGCGGAGCAGGAGGGTCGGGAGAGAAGACGAAAGGAGACGCTGCCTCGAACGAATCCAACGCGGTTTTAGGGTTACCATCCGCCTTGTTATGGTCCGGGAACGTGTTACACGCGAATACTCACGACAGAGGAAATAACCCCAATAACAGCGGAAACGAGGGTAAAGGGAACACGACTATCACGCAGACGTTGGATAGGATGTGGACGGTTCTGGACGAACACGGGAGGGCGAAAAATCTGAAAGCGTCAAAAGCGCACGTCGCGGCGGCGTTTGGCGTTCCTTTGAGAGATTTGCACTATTTGGACCCGTTGAGGCCGACGTTAACGCCTGCGAATATATTCATACGGCCGAAATGTTTGATCGTGAACTTAGAGCACATGAAGTTTATAGTCACCGCGGAAATCGCGTTGTTCTTGAACGCGGAAAGTTTGGAGGTGAAACGCTTCGTCAAATTTCTTAGGAAATATTTGAAGGAGGTGGAAATAGCGCAGACGCAAAAGAGAGAAGATTTAGTAAAAGAAGCGACTATGATGGAGACTATTATTCGAGACGAAAACGAAAACGAGACTCAAAAGCTGCAACAATCGAATAGCGCGTTAAAAAATGCACAAACGACGACCAAAATCAAAGAAGAACGCGTCTTGCACTTACCGTTTGAACTGCTCGTCTTGGAATGCGCGATGCACGAACTGGGTTTAGTATTAGACAACGAAACGATAGCTTTGGAAAGAGAAGCCGCGCCGTGCATGGAGAAGATGTTGCAGAGCGTTCAGGCGGAAGAGTTGGCGGAAGGGAGAAGGATTAAAGAAAAATTGAACGCGCTCATTTTACGATTGGAGGCGTTTACGGAAGCGTTATCTTCGATTCTGGAACACGACGAGAGTTTAGACGCGATGTGTTTGAGTAAACTGAAAGTGATGGAACTGGTGCGAGGAGACGATATTTCGACAACGGCGGCGCCTGACGACGACAACGAGAATGAATCCGCGCCGAGAATGGGGGCCGCCGCAACGACGCAAACGACGACGACGAAAAAGAGCAGTAAGAAAGCGCAATTTATCACGCGCGTGATATCAAATCCGACGGGCATGACCATGAACGAAGAAAAAGAGTACGACCCGGAAAACGAGGAAGAGTTCGAAACCATCGATTCGACGAACGAAGAGGATGGACACGAACACGAAGGTGCCGAAGCGTTATTGGAAGCCTACTTCATGCACTCCGCGGCGACGCAAAAACGCGCGCACGCGTTGAAAGATTTGTTGCAAAACACCGAAGCGGTGTCGTCGATGATTTTAGATCGACAAAGAAACGAATTGATTAAGATTGATTTGGTGGTTTCCGCGGCATTGTTTGCGTGTTCGATCGTATCTGTGGCTGGGAGTATTTTTGGTATGAATTTACAATCCAACTTGGAAACCAAATCTGGTTTTTTCGTCGGCGTGATCGTCGTAACGTCCGCGTTAGCGGCGGCGTCGTTTCTGTTTATCATTTTCTATTGCAGCAGAAAAAACTTGTTTAAATTATGATTAATAATATGGTAGAACTACTTATTATTTAGTAACTAGTACGCGCATGTAGTAGTATACATGTGCACATCTACGACGACGAACTCTTCTTCTTCTTCTTGATTCGACTAAATCTTACGCAAATAATCAATCGAACTCTGTAATCACGTCGTTCAGTTTGACCTCGAAATCAGCCATCGCCGATTGACCGACGGACTTGATTCGAGCTTCGTCGTCGTCGATTTCATCGTCCGGGGCTAATATTTTATCAATGTCTGCTTTCGTGTAACTCGTTCGCGGCGTTCGCATGGTAATCGCGGACGGCGTTAACACGAATCCAGACTCGTCTTCGTCCAAGAACGAAAACGATTCTTCTTTTTTGTTGTTGTCGTTGTTGTTGTCGTCGTTGTTGTTGTGATCCAAAAAGTCCTCCTCGAAATCTGCGCGCAAGATTTTACTCGAATACGAGTCATCCTGGAACGCGACGTACGAGCTCTTCTCCGGTATTTTTGGCGCGAGTTCTTGGTGCGTGTATCCGCCTTTCACCGCTCGGACGTAAAACGATCTCGGTTCTAAATCCGTCTTCCACGTCGGCGGTCTCGCCGTCGGGCGTTTGCCCGTCCATCTGCCGTAGTCGCACCCGTCGTCGCCGAGTTGGTACGCGGTGACGCGTTCCCACCCTCGCGCTGGGAAATAAAGTTCCGGCGTGTCTATCGCGGATTTCCAGGTTTGTCTCGCCGTCATTTGATTCTTCTTACTCTTTTTGTCTTTTGTCTTCTTCTTCTTCTTCTTTGAATTCTTGTCCTCGTTGCGATGATGCGGGTCGTTGCTGTAATCAATACCGCTGGTGTGTAAATAATACCGCGGCGAATACGACGACGATGCCAACGGACTCATATCGTCGTTATTATACGTCAACCGATCTCGCATCGGCGTCATTTGATTCTCCAAATCGTTATACGCGCTCGAACTGTTTGAAATCGCTCTGTACAAGGAGGAATTATTCACGCACGACGCCACGATGTACGATCCTCTCGCCGAAGCATCCGCGCACTCTCGAACGACTGCAGACGCAAACTCCGGCGTTAGGTAGTACAACAAACCTTCCAACATCCACACCGTCGGTCTCGTGTGGTCGAACCCTTTCTCTCTCAACTTTCGCATCCAATCGTCCTTCATGATATCCGCGAACACTTCCACCCGCTCCTCGGCCAAAATCACTCGCGGCCCGCAATGCGGCCACTCTTTTAAAAGCTCCCGTTTCCTCTTCAAAACGGACTCGTGATCGATTTCAAACACCGTCTTGATTAACCCGTGCGGATTTTCCATCCGATAACATCTCGTATCCATCCCGCTTCCGAGTAAAACGATTTGCCAGTTCACGTGCGTCGGGTTTTCGTACATCGCCATCCGTATCGTCTCGTCGAAGAACTTGGTCCTTATGGCAATCCGTCCGTTATCTCCGATCGGGAGTTTTAGTTTCGCCTTCGCGTACGCCGCTTTGCCTACAAAATGTGCGTCAGAGACGACAGTCGCCGAAGCGAGAACGAGAGCGTAAAAGAGAACGCATCTGGTGAGTAAAAAATGTCACACTAAACTCGTCGAAGCGCAATTTAAAACGATACACGCGACGATACGCACGACTCTACACGCAGAGTTCAAGACGAGAGAGAAACCAAAGCATTCGCGTTCACATTCATTAACGCGTTCGTTACGTATTGCGTACCTGCCAGTGTCTTGGCGAATTTATCCTTCACCAACGCTTTCCTCCCTCGTCGGTATTCCATCGCTCTCAGCGCCGCGATAGAATCCGCGGAGTGTTTCACGAGACGCATTTCTTCCTCCTCCTCGTCGTCGCTCTCTTCTTGATGCGTTCTTGGTGCGCGTAAAGCGCGCACACTTCGCTTCAAAATCGAATCCAATCCGTCCTCGAGCGTTTCGAACGCGTCGCGGAGGAGCACGAAGTGCGGCGCGATCGTCCGAAATAACGCGAGTGCGGTGACGGTTCTCGCGAAAAAAGGCGACAAAGAGAGGTGTGGTGTTGTCATCGCTTTGAATTCGACTCGCGTGGGTCTTGAATGCGCAAGCGTTTGCGAGGCGAGTCGTTTGTATGAGGCGTGGTTTCGTTGTGTCGTTTGAACGAGAGAAAGCGGTCTATTAATACGAATGTGCGTACGGAGCGGGAGTATCGTCGGTTCTTTTATGTTCATTATATATTCACAACATCAGTTACATCGAACGCTGTGATGATTTTATGTATTCTTTATGAGAAGATTCTTCTTTAGTATTATGTACAACAGATGATGAAACTTTCGTCTCGCGTCCTCCTCTTCTTAAAAGCGTTCGTTTGTTTTCGACGTAAAACGTTTACTACGTCGTACTCCGGCGACACGCGGCGATTCGAAGAGGAGGACAAAAAGTCTTCTTTTACATTTAGTTCATGTTCACGACGATGCCGGAAATGGTTAAAACGCTCATCAAAACTTCCGGAACGTAGTGCATCGGGTACTTGACCGTGTTCCCGGTATCTCCGGTTAAGTTGAACTTGGCGTTGAACGGATACAGCAACGCGCAACCGGCGGAAACGATCGCGCATAACTTGGCCGCCGCAGCTGTCGGCATTTCGCCAACCGCGTACGCGAGGCCTAACCACGCGCAGGATGAACCTCTCGCCCAGAATTTAATCATTGGCGTGCTATGAGAGAGAGAAAAGGCGCGTTATTACTCTTTTCCCTCGACCGAGTGCTTCACCCCAAAAACCTACCAATCGACGAACACAAAGAAACGAATTCGAACGAGAAAAAACGACAACAACAACAACGTACGCCGGGGAGTCGAAGTGGTCTTCGTGCTGCGTAAAGCGCGGTTCATCATGTGTTAGTATGTTAGTGAGAGTTAAGAGAGAGAGAGATGTGATGTCAGTTTTGTCGACTTTTGTTGTCTACCCAATTCCCCGTGTCTTTTCACGGGGGGGAATAATCGATCGGATTTGGAATAAACAAAAGACGACAAAGAGTAGTAAAAGTATCATCAAAAAAACAACGCACGATTTTCTTCGGGACCAACAAAAACTGGAGTCCGTAAACACCCATGATGCCCTGGAAAGCTTTGACGTAGTTTTCAGCGTTCATTATTGTTATTCTTTGTAGTGTGTGTATAAGTGTGTCTGTTTGTGTGCAAAAAGGGCAGCTTTTTTTAGATATTTTTGTGTTTAGGTGTTTAGGGTTTTAAGGTTTTTATTTTTAATCCACGTGTCACATTTCTTTTTCTCTCTCTCTCTCTCTCTTCTCTCTCGCTTCGAAGATGAAGAACGAGAAAAGGAGAGAGAAAACCGTCTCTCGCTCAAACGTTTGGATTTGAATTTCCTTCTTTCTTTATTCTTTACATCTCGCTCTCTTTCTTACGATCTTTCTTTTTTCGCGAGAGAGAGAGAAAGAAAGAGAGAGTTTTCTTTTTACGCTTTAACAACGCTTTAACGCAACCTGTACCGTCTCAAGGAACTCCCGCTGCCTTCGTTTAACGTCCAGATTTCGTTCTCGTCCGGCGCGTCGTTTTCCAACGCCAACGCTTCGCTCGGATCGTACTCGCCTAAACCGCGAACGTTCGGGTCTCTCTTCGGATCGAAGAATTGTTGGCGAGTGTATTCGTACACGTATCGACCGTAGGATTTGAGAACGATTTTTTTACCGGACCAAGAGATGTCGCCACCAGTCGCGCCGGAACTCGTGCCGTAAAGTTTAATCGTTCGCACGAATTTTAACTCGTTCGATCCTTTCGAATTTTGCGATAACGCGTCGATCGGTTCGGAGACGTATAAAGCGCCTTTGTTGTTGCTTTTTTTGGTGACGATGAGGAATTGCGAAGTGTGTGGATCCACCAGTAAAGTTTCCGCGTCGTGCTTTTCGTTGGATGGGTATCGCAGGCGAATCTTTTCCGTGAACGGTACTTTTAAGTACTCTTTCGAAGGCGGCTTGGAGACGTTTGAATACGTCTCCGACATCTCGGATAATTTCGGCTCCGGGAAGCAATAAATAACGACTTCCCCGCGATAAGAACCGATATCTCCGGCACAAAGTTTTTGTTGGTTTGTTTTATGATCTTGCCACAGTGCCAGATCTTCCCAATCTCTGTTCCCGGCGTTCAAAATGGTCACCTCGGCGACCACGCGCGTTTTCTTCGACGACTTTGCGTCGTCGTCTTTTTCCGGGACGCGAATGGCAAACACCCTCGCCCGGTCCCCGGAATCGTTGTGCGTCCAAAACACTTTCCCCGCGGGGCTTTTGGAGTTCAGTTTCGATTTCACGAGGCCAGACGCCTCCCGGATGTTTCGATCTTCAATCGGCGAGTACTTTTGTTGCAACGCTTCAACTTTTTTTGCCTCGTCGTTTTGGAGGAAAACGAGAGAGAAAAAAAGAACCAACACTTTAAGAAACCACCAAAAAGGAACGACGACTCCTTTGAAAAACCGTTCTCGCTTGGCGTGTTTCACCGCGCGAACGAGTTCTCTCAGCTTTTCTTTTTCGTCTCCCTCTTTGTTTTGAATGTTTTTGTTGTCGCTTCTGCTGCTCTCGTTCTCGGACATCTTCGTTTGACCTCTCAACTTTATCTTCTCTGACTCGTATTTTTTTCTCTCGGAAACAACTCGATAAAAAAAAAGACCACTCGATGACGAGTTTTTTCTTCTCTCGTTCTTCTTTAAGTAAAAACAACAACAACGACGACGACTCAAAAGAAACGCTCTCGTCTCCTTCAGCGCTCCGATACGCGAAGAAGAAGAACAACACCGCGCTTATTGTAATGAAAGCGAGAACTCGTATTTTTTGTACAATTATTTCCCAACAAAAAATAAGGAAAGACAGGAAACGAAAAAACGTTTTATTACTCTTCTAAGTATTCTTACAGTCTATAGCACTCAATACCTCCGTAAAAAGAGACATCAAAAGCATCTCCTCTCATCAGAGCGACGCGCAACGCGACAACAACAACTCCGAAGATAAAACTTTTCGCGGGGCGAATCGATCATCGCGCGCACTCGAAGTTACCTGCGCCTGTACACATTCTGCTTTTTTTCAACAACAAAAAAGTATTCTGACTTAGTATTTTAAAGAGTAAGAACGAAGCACGTGCGAGTACGAAAGAAGCACTCAGAAAGTCAAATTTGAGTAAGAACTACAGACTTACACCCTAAATTCTTAGTGCGTCAGTCTTACTCCAAATTTTTTTTTGTTAGGATTTTGGATAAACGTTTTCAACCGCAAAACCACCGCACAGACGACAGCAGCGTTACTACGAACACGAATCATCATCGTCATCATCATGTCGTCCTCTCTCGCGCTTTCTTCCATGCTCTGTCTCGGACACCACCACGGAAGAGGCAATTCGAGAGGAACGGTTGTTTCTGTGAATACTACTACAGCGAAGAGGTGGCCAAAAGCGTCTGATATGAAACGGCGAGTCTGGAGCTCGAAATCCGCCTCCTCGTCGAGACCGTCGTCGTCATCGAAACGCATCGTTTCTTACGCGTTTTCCGAGGAGACAGAGCAGACGGAAAAGACGAAGAGCTTGAAAGAAGGACCAACAGAAAAAGGCGTGGAAAAAGCACCGAATAATGTCGAGAGTAAAAACGAGAGCCAAAAAGATAAAGAGAGCGCGGAGTTGAAACGAGACCTGATGAAAGCTTTAGAATCGGGCAAAAAAGTGACCGGGAAAGTGGAGGCGGTGAACCGCGGCGGTTTGATCTTGCGCGTGATGAAGAACAAGTACCGAGCGTTCCTGCCGAAATCGCAGATGCGATCGTCGCGGTTGAAGTTTTGTAAAACCACAAAGGCGGAGTTAACGGAAGCGGAAGTGATGAAGCAACAGATTGGGAACTTGATCGACGTGAAGTTCGTCGAAGTGACGCCGAAACGAGTCGTGTGTTCGGAGAAGAGTTTGATTCAAGAAAACGCGGAGAAGAAGTTACCGGTGGGGACGCAACAGAGAGTGGTGGTGACGAATTTGAGCGATTTTGGAGCGTTTGTGGAAGTTATCAACAACGATAATAATAATTCTTCTTCTTCACAAGAACAAGACCAACTCTTGTCCCCGGTTGGTTTGGAAGGTTTGATTCACATCTCCGAGTTGTCTTGGAACAAAGTGGCGCACCCGAGAGACGTGTGCAGAGTCGGCGACGAGTTAGAGGTGAAAGTGTTAGAGGTGGCGAATAGTGGTCAAAGAGTTAATTTCAGCGCGAAGCAAATGTTGGACGATCCTTTGATGGAAACTTTAGATACGATTATGCCGGTGACGATGCCGGAGTTGTCCTTCGACGATTCGGATTCGGCCTTCGCGAGCGGCGATTTCGACGGCGAGGAAGGGACGAAAATGGAAGCGAGTTTACCCGGATTGCCGAGAATTTGCGCGGAGTTGTTGTCCGAAGATGGCGTGGAGGCTGTTATTCCGGGCAGAACGGCCGTGGAGAGAAGGGTCGTTTCTCAAGATCTCGAGTTATGGCTCACCAACGTCCAAGTCGAGGACGGGTACAACTTATTAGCGAGAAGCGGAAGACAAGTGCAAGAGATTCACGTGGTGACGAGCTTGAATCGAGAGGCGATTAAAAGAGCGATTAAACGAGCGACGAGAGCAACGAATGCGTAATATAATAACAATTTCTTCAAATTACTACCTGGTTACTATATAATATTTGTTGATTTAAAAAACAAAAGTTAGTAGTATTACGCGGGTAAATGAAAGAAAAAAAGGACGATTCAGACGACGACGATTTTAAAACACAAACAAGTCTTCTTCTTCTTCATTCTTGAATTCAAATAATGATTATTACAATTAAATGCTGCTTCTTCTTATCCAATAAAAACCATCTTCTCCCTCTTACTCTTACTCTTACTCTTACTCTTACTCTCTCTCTCTCTCTCTACTAAACGTCGTGCGGTATATTCTTTATAATTTATTTTTCTTCTTACTTCATGAACGATTCCAAGTACGCGACTTCTTCGACCGAGCCCGTGAAGAACGGCACGCGTTGGTGCACCTTCTCCGGGTTGATCTTTAACACTCTCCCAGTACCGTCGGATCCCGCCCCGCCGGCTTGCTCAGCCAAGAAACTCATCGGCGCGCACTCGTACAACAAGCGCAACTTACCGGTCGGGTTCTTGGCATCCCCCGGGTAGCCGTAGATGCCGCCGTACAACATCGTTCGGTGGAAGTCGCCAACCAAAGAGCCAATGTATCTGGCAGAGTACGGCTTCGTTCCGGTTTCCTTACCGCCCGTCTTCAACGAGTCCATGTATTGCTTTAATCCCGGCGTCCACATGTCGTAGTTACCTTCGTTGAAGGAGTAAATCTTCCCGGATTTCGGGATTTGGATTCTTTCGTGCGTCATGATGAACTCACCGACGGCGGAGTCCAAGGTGAAACCGAAGACCCCATCCCCGACGGAGATGACCAAGATGGTAGATGAGGAGTACATGCAATACCCGGCGGAAACCAAGTTCTCGCCCGGTTGGCAGACGTTTTGGACGCACTTCGCTTCGACTTCCGCCGGCGATTCGGAGCTGAAATCCGGAACGCACTGCGAGTCGCCGGCGTAGATACCCCAGATGGACCCCGTGGAAACGGCGGCATCAATGTTCGAAGACCCATCTAACGGGTCAAAAACGCACACGTAGTTCCCGCCGTACGTTTCTTCAACCGCAACCGGCACGTCTTCTTCCTCCGAAGCGATGACGCCAGTTCTCCCGGACAATCTCAACGTGTCGCAAAAGACGTCGTTGGAGATAACGTCCAACTTCTTTTGGTCTTCGCCTTGCACGTTTTGCTCGCCGGCGAGACCAGTCATGCCGGCCAACCCGGCTCTTTGCACGAGAGAGGCGATTTGCTTACACGCGACCGAGATGGATTGCAACACGATGGCGTGTTCGTTGTCGATGTTATCCTTCATCTCTTGTTGGAGCACCCAGGTGGAAAACGGCGTGCCCATTTCCGATTGACCCGCTTTCGCCCGAACGCTAAAGACTCGCTTAGAAGAAGAAGACTTCTTCGTGTTTCTCAACGCGGAGGAAGAGGACGTCTTGGAGACGAATGATTTCATGGTGGTCGTAGAGGCCATCATTAGTATATCTGGTGATGCGGTGCAAGAGAGGACAGAGAAGAGAGGAATGCGGGAAACATTGTTCCGTCGTCAGTGATGATGATGAATGCGATGACGATGATGACGATGAAAATGTTGACCACGCACCAACACCATCATCCATCAGATAAAATAATGATTACGCGGACAAAAGCCACGACATCAAAACGAGACGAAACGAGAACGCGTCGTCAAAAACCAAACGATTGAACACAAAAAAATCATCCGTTCTTTTTGTTTCTCTCTCTCTGGAGAGCAATCGTGCGCGTATTCTCCTCCGTTTTGTCTTCTCTTTTGTCGGATAGAATCCGATTTCGGATCGGGAGAAATCGCCTCTTTATCCACATTAATCAATCTCCATCTCTTCCTCCTTTCTCGGTGCGCGAAAGAGAGCGTTAAAGAGAGAAAAACAAGCGCAAATGATGAAAAGTTCCTCTCGAAGAACTCGACGAACTCGAGAGAAGTTTGAGCGCAGCGTTAAAGAGAGAGTTGTGAATCGTACCTGTTGGTTGGTGTTGTCGTAACGAGCAAAGAGAGAGCGTATCTGATTTTGAGGAGGAAAGAGACGCTTGAACTGATTTACGAAAACGTGTGAAAAAAAGGTAGTTTTTCCTCAAGTTTTTTGTAGGAGAGAAAATTTTACTCCAAAACGGTCCCATTTTTTTTGTACAAAAACACATGTAATATAAGAAGAAAGAACGCGAGAAGAAGAAGAAGAATGGGGAGAAAGATATCCGGGGCGGCGAAAAGGAAGAAGAAGAGGGAGAAGGAAGAGGCCGCGAAGGAGGCCGTGAAGGAAATGGAGCGGTTGAAGCTTGGACCGACCAAGATATGGACGGGATTGGTGTTGCATCACAAGGATGTTTTTGTCTCGCATGTCTTGTCGAAATTGAATACGACAGATCGGTGGTTCTTTTCAGAGGTGAATAGAGAGAGTCGGGGTGTGCTTGAGTACGCCGGGGTAGACGTATCGAAATTACGTTGGGGTGTTTGGGAATGTACATCCATTTCGACGTTGGAATGGGAGTGGAATAACATGGATTGGGGAGAGAAAGATACTCAAGGAAGAGTGATAGATCAAGCCTGGTTTTGCAAGGAAGTTGCTCACACGAACAAACTCGAGTTTCTCAAGTGGGCGAGAGAAGTGAAACAGTGCGAGTGGGATGAATGGACGATTAATCAGGCCGCAATTAAAGGTAATCTCGAGATGTTGAAGTACTGCTTCTCGAATGGTTGCCCGTGTGATGAAGAAAAGTCGTGTGAACGAGCTGCTTGTAAAGGACACCTCGACTGTCTTCGATTTCTTGTCGACAAAGTGAAACCTTCGCGAGAGACGGAGCGAACAGCGGCACTACAAGCAGCATGCGGTGGTCACTTAGACATCTTGAAATATTTCGTCGAAGAAAGAAAGATATCTGAGGGGGTAAAGAGAGCGTGCGTGTACTTCACTGCAAAGTATGGCCGCCTCGATTGCCTCAACTACTTAGTCGAAGAGGCGAAAACGCCTCTTCACGACTGGGAATACATCGCTAACGCTCGTTACCACGAGCACCCCGAGTGCGAAAACTACTTGCTCGAAAAAGGGTCTCCAGAACCAACGGACGAAGTATACGCTGACTTTGTCAAAGTCTGCCAAGAACAGCGCTAAAACATTAAGAGCAGCGCTGGAAAGAACGCTCGAATACACTTTTTCAATACTCACGAACTTTTTACACCGATGCACAAATTTCGTCACGAACTCTTTTTACCCAACTCGGCACTTTTCTCGCGCACATCGAGTGCGCGCGCACACACACTCTCTTCTCTCTTCTAAAACCACAACACGCATAATATCAAACCAAACATGG
>ERZ651776.4630-NODE-4630-length-12499-cov-4.563597_pt1 | contig 12499 bp, 10 predicted proteins | sample MGYA00514761_ERZ651776 | MGnify/ENA metagenome assembly ERZ651776 | reverse complement strand
ACTGTTAAGCTTACGAGTACATTCCCAACAAATGCGACCTTTCTAAGGAATCTAGAGTATACATATAACGCAAATCCAGTACCTGCAAAAATGAGAAAGTACAGAGGTTCTCTTAAAACAGCGGATAAAGTAAATCCAAAGCCAACACCTACAAATGTAAATAGATAATAGAGGAATTTAGCTCGTTTCTCGTCAACAGAAACCCCTACAGTTCTGCGTTTGGGTTTGTTGATTTTATCAGCAGTGCTATCTATGATATCATTAATAATATACCCTCCTGCAGCAATACATACCGTAGCGATCACTAGAAAAAGAAAGCCTAATTTGCTTAATGTGAGTTCAATATCAAAAGGTCTAAAAAAGCCTTCCATAATGATACATTGCATAACAATGATCATTATCAAATTAGGAAATCGGATAAGACGTAAATACTTCACTTAGGTTTGGTCTGTGCGGTGTGTAGAACAAAGTAAAGTAAATTAACCAGAGTATGAAAAAAAGTTGTGAGTTTTTAACGTCTACTTTATAGATGTTTCTCACTCAAGGAGCAAGTTAACGCATAGAATCTTGTGCAACTTTTTTCACTTCAATACCTATAGAATCTATTTTCGTTTCTGTCGTTTCTTTAACGGTATTTTGAGTTGCTTCTATAATATTTGTCAGATCTCTCATTCCTTCGACATCTGTTTCATTTTTAGTTGGATACATCTCTTCATCTGTCAATCCTTCTGAGGTTTTCCAAGTTTCGCCTAATTGCTTTAAAATAGTTTCTTCCCATTGCGAAGGATGTTTGGCATCTACCCAAACCACATCCCGATATTCTACGTCAATTAGCGCAAGATCTGGTGTTGCAGCACCATCAAATTTTTTGCTGTCATCTCGTTTGGCAGCAATGGTACTGATCACAAACATACGCTTACGACCTCCTATATGTTTAACAAAGGGTCTAAATTCGACGGGTTTATTCACAGACCAATCATATTCTTTACGAGACTCAACTACCTTTAATGGCATCGCTGATACCCCTGCAAGCCCTTCTTTTTTAGCCGCATGGTTGTAATAATACAACTTGTCGGTTCCGTCACCAGGAATTAACACGCTAAAAGATAAACTCGTACGCTCTTCTCCTATAGGCTCTAAACCAAACCAATGATACAAACCACTATATGCTTGGGTCTCAATACCACTCCAATTAAAATCAGTGACAAAAGGTTGCTGATTCTCATCGTCTTTAAGATCAGGAATTTTTACAGCCGTTTCCATATTCCATGGTAACGGATCTGTGAATCCGCCTAAAAACTGAAGTGATTTCGCTTGTAAACGAGATACTTTTTCACTCAGTGTATTTTGCCTAGTCAAAAACGGATAATTTTGTGTTTCAGAAGGCGAGATGTACGTTCCTTTACCGATGGTAATTCGCTCTAAATAATCAGCTGCCGTATGCTCTCCCGCTTCGATAATCATCACGCCGCCATACGATGGATACGGGAAGAAGAAGCCTTTCCATTTAATGAGGTTGACAACCTGTACCCATTTGCCTTCATCATTTTTCATATAATACACCTGGCTAGGTTCTAACGTAAATAACTGAAAGAAATTAAAACGTTGTACCACTGCATTATAAGTATTTCTACTAAAGGCTAGTGATTCTCCAATAGAAAACGTTACAGGCACTCTGTTTTTATCAGCAAAACGTGGGAAGGGAGAAGTACTCTCTACCGTAAAAAGCTCTTCCGTATTATCATTCATACGCTGGAACATATATTCCTTAGCTGGCTGTACAGCCATCGTCCACTGATTCACGGTGTCGATACGTACCAATTGTGGAGGCGATACTTCCTGTGTCTCTCCAATGGACTCATACGCCATCGTCACAATATTATTGTACGGTTGAATCCGTTCGTTTTGCGTAAGTGGCAATTCGTGAATCTCCACGAGATTCAAGTTGTTGTACACATTATACGTTTGCATATACTGATACAATCCTGTTCTCCAACCCGCAAACCATAAGACGCCAAAAAAAGCAATAATCCCTACCAGATATAAAAGGCGTTTTCCTGTATGTGCGCTTGCGCGAAACTTTCTAAGCATAAACCACAAGAACAACAGACTGATGAGAATAATAAAGATGTATTTACGTACAAATAATAAAGCCGGCTGATAGTCGTCTCGTAAGAAGAATAACAGCAATACCAATACGATCGCACTGATAATTAAAATACGTTTTTGTTTGCCGCCTTTTTGCCAATAGGTTTTTATCATGGGTTTTGTTTTATGCCCGCGTAGGCGGATAATTCATTTCATATCCGCGAAGGCGGATGTCTCATGTTTCTTCTTGTCACTCTTTATTCTATTCCCGCTTTTTAAGAGAAAAGAATATAGAGCATAGAAAATAGATTTTTTGTTGTTTACGCCTTCGCGAAAGCGCACTTAACTTTATTTATTGTTTATCTAGCTTAATCAATCACCTCACATTTTTACTTCAACAATCAAAAATCAACAATCATTCATCACTCAATCATCATTTAATCATCCCTTTATCCTTCAACCGATCTCTAGCACTTTTTTTAGGCACTTCTTCAGTAGGAGTTTCTTTGGTTTCTGGAGTCGGTTGCTCTTTGGGTTCAAAACGGTCTTTTACATCTTCGGTAAAATCTTCGACCATTTCTTTTCCTTTGTCAAATACTTTTTCAAAGTTTTCTTTTTTTGTACTATTTCGTGCAAACAAAAACGCCGAAGCGATATACGTACCAATCAATGTGCCTACAATCGCCGAAACAAAATATTGCACAAACGCCTGAATAGGTGTTGCATATTGCAAAATAATAGCCGCTACAATAAACAGTAAACTGATATATACGAGACGCATTAAAAACGGTTGCAGGTGTATAAATCCTTTGCGATTATCAGGTTTCATTTGCAACTCGTCATTATATACAAGCTTATTGATAAAACGATAGATCGCATTGCTTTTGGATTCTCTCCAGTACAATGCAATTCCAAAAAGGATGGAAAGAATAAAGATGATGATTTCTAGCGTCATGGCTGGTTGGTGTCTTTTAGTTATATGTAGTAATTATAGGCTTTTTGTTACTCTTTTGTTTTAAGAATAGAGAACATAGAGAAGAGAAAAGAGATCAAAAAAACGAGCTTATAATTTAAGACTATTTTGAAAACTCATGGTCATTCGTTGCCACTCAGCTATTTTTTCTTCTAATTCTTCTATATGTTCTTGTTTAATGTACTTCTTATGTTTCGCGATTAATAATTGAGTTCCTAATTCAAAAGAGGAACCTAGAGCAATGTCAATAAAATGATTAAATGATTTATCTGTTCTTGATGATCCTTCGGAGATATTGCTAGGAATAGAAATAGAACATCTGCTCATTTGAGAGGTTAAATCATACCTTTCATGTTTTGGAAAATTTTCTATATGATCAGCTATTTCCTTAGCTATTTCTAACCCTACTTTCCAAATTTTTAGATTCTTATAATTATGTCTTAGCCTACTCATATTTACTCTCTATTCTCTATTCTCTTTGTTCTCTTTTCTCTTTTCTCTTTTCTAACATCACTCATTCTCCTCCAATATCCCCTTTATCACCCAATCCTGATACGTCTCTGGCCACGTTTGGTAGGCTTTATAAAAAGTGGCTTTATCGTACCAATACAAATGTAACGGATCAATAGGTTGAATTTTAATCAAGAGCTTCCAGATCAAATCCGCTTGCTCTTCTTCTAGAGAAGAATGCGGCTGATGCAATGCTTTATAATATATGGTGTCTATATAATCTTCTTGTTTGATCTCTTTATTAATAATGCTTTTCTGGACAAAAAGCTCCACACCATTCAGTTGTTTTTGAGTTTCTAGATCTAGTCCAGTAAGATACTTTTTAAACAAGAAATGACTGTCTAAAATCTCTACAAAAGAGTGCTCAACATTTTGTGAAGCATTCATAAAGCGATGTTTCTTGATTCGATCAAAGCGTTTTGATTTAGATGCCTTTTTAAGATCGTTTTCAATCACAAAATCTTTAGCTAATTGTGTTATAAGCTCGTCATGGTCTTTGTGAAATAGCGCTACCTCGTGTCCCGTATCTGAAATCGCTTTGTCAAAAACCGCTTTGTCTTCAAAGATCATAATATCAGTCATAAAATCTTTTAAGACAAACACACCTCCAAAAGCTCGGGTGTAAAACGAACTCACTTTAAGCGGCAACGGATCTATATGTAGTTTTCGATGGCGTAAATCTCCGTAGGTTTTTGCACTTGTGATCAGTTGTTTGTGAATCTCCCGATTGATGAAATTATTCCCTTCCTGAAATGCTGCGATCAATTCATTTTGCTCCGCTTGCTTTTCATCTAATTGATCTAAGATTTGAAAAGTGACCGTAATCGTATCATAGCGCAACAAATCAAACGGCTCATAAAACGCGTCAATCTTCTGATCTATGTGCACACAAATCGCTGAGTCTTTGGTAATATCTCGTATCACCCGACTATTAGCTGCAAAGACCGCCTCCATCAAGTCCCTGTCAAAACTATGACTTGGTATGTGTACGGGTTTATACCGTTGTTCTGGCGAAATAATAATCGCATTTGTATTTGCTTCTCCAATGTTGAGGTAATAGTTTTCTTCTTTTTCGACAGCTATCTCAGGACTCCAACCCATGGCATCGATTGCAAAACTGGTAAGCGAAGTAGGGGAAACGCCTAACATAGCAAGGCAGTCGTTATAGCGTTGTGCTAACGACCCAGAGATAGGCACTAATTCGCCTCCAAATAATCCTGCTTCTTTTAGTTTTTTCATGCTTGTGCCCGTGATTCTTTTCATGCCCACGAAGGTGGGCATCTCATGGTTTTGATTTCTAATTTCTCTTAGTACGCTTTCGCGAAAGCGTACTCATTCTAATTTATATATTAAAAACGCACTCTACGTTAACACACCCTTTAATCCCCTCTTTCTAGAGGGGAAACTCAGATCTTCATTTCATATCCGCCCTTCGGCTATCGCTCAGGATAAACTTCGGCGGGTATCTCATTATTCAAAATAGAGTGTTACTCTAATTTAGAGTATTACTCTATTTTAAGTCTATGTTCTATGCTCTATATTCTTTTTTCTTTCAAGAACATTCATCATCATACCCCGTCTTCGAAAGGCTCAGACTGACAAAAGAATAAATCATCATTCTCCACTCTCAAAAATGCGTCTTGCTTCTAGCTGTACATTCATATCATGTACCCGTCCTTCGACTTTACGTTTAAAATCCGTGTCGGCGATGGTGGCGACATTATCTAAATAGCGCACCACTTCTTGACGACGAATATCTGAGAAGTTCAGGCCTTTCATGTTTTGTTTCATCAGGTCTTGTAGCATCACCAATTTACTATCGTAATCCTTTTTGAAATAGGCAGTTGGATCGTCAAACCATTGTTGTGGCAAATCAAAATCGGTGAGACGTAATGAAATCGCGCTTTGGATATTACGAATATCTCTCGAAGAGAAAAACGGGAATGCTTTCTGAATCTCTTTATACAACTCGGCAAAAAATAGATGCTCGGTTTGTGTGTGTTTAGAAGCTACTCGCTCATAAATCTCTAGAACTTTGGCTTCGGTTGGTTTTTCACTTTGGTTCAGGATTTCTCCTAAATTCTTGGCAAGCCCTTGTTCGCTTAAAAAATCATATTTCTCAGGATTGCTCATATTTACAAAGTCAGGCATTGACTTTTCTAGCTTGTTCCACCAAATGTAATCTTGATCTATAAAATCAGGAATTGTACGGGCACCATCTATTTTAAAACGCCCTTGTACACGTGAGATCACCGCTTTATCTAGCATTTCTGGAAGATTTGTAAATAACCCGATGGAGCTGTTCCCATAATTAATCGCATAAGCACCTTCTGTATATCTCAAAAATACGCCAATCACTTCTTTCACACCCGCCGAAACGCCTTGTGCGGTTCGCTCTTGTAAATTATTCTCTGCATCATCAATAGGCGCAAAGATTAATTTGGAAGGATCTTGCATCGGTTTCATCCACTGCACCATTTTTTCTGCTGATCCTCCTTGGAAGGTAGAAATCAATGTGTCTGGCATCGGGTGAAATAAAAACGGAATATCCAGATGATCACAATGCTCTTTGAGTCGTGTGGCAATGGCTGCAATCAACATCGATTTTCCTGTTCCTGGAATTCCGTAGCCCATAAAAACAGGCATAAAACCACCGAGTTCTTGAAACGGATTTTTCTTGGCTTCAAAGTCATAACTCAACATACGCTCCGTCAAACGACGTGCGAAATGCTTGGCATCTCGGTTTCCAACAATTTCTTCAAATTGTATTTTATTAAATTCTACACTAACGGCAGTGCCTTCAAATACGTTTTCCCATCCAGAAACGGCAAATTCACTTTTTTCTAATTTGTAGGTTCTGTCGGTAATGGTATCGGTATATTCTAAGGAGCCTAAGCGTTGTTGAATCTCACTAATAATGGCTTCAAAAAAGACCACCGTAAAATCCAAGACATCGGCATCGGATTTTATGATATCGGGATGGCTTAGGTATTTATCATAGTAGAAAAGTAGGCAGGAAATCCCTTTCAGCGGACTCATAAACGAGACTTCAGGAATGCCTGCAAATTTGTTTTTCATCACACTCAAATCATCTGAAGCGGCTTCTTTAATGTCAAATAAGATTCTGTAGGCAGTACCAAATAACATAAAAGCGGTAGCAGTATGCATTTTTGATTCGAACTCTCGTCTTCCATTATTATCTAATGTCGATTTACGCTCGTTGAGTGTAGACAATCCCGACGCATCGGAGTAGCTGTCTTTTAGCCAAATTCCTGTTGTAATCCCTTCTTGCAGCGCATATAGCGCCTGATTCAAATGCAACGGAATCGCCACAGAGTCGGGGAGGAGTCGTTTTTTTAAGGCTAAGATTGTTTTAGAAACCGAAGTGACATCAGTTCCTCCTGTACCATTTGCCTTGGATAAGTACAACAAGATTGATTCATCCTTCTGGTTCTTATCACGGCGTTGTGCTTTGCTTCCTTGTTCCCATTGTACGCCTTTCAGGTAGGAAGTAGCTTCGTCACGTAGGGTAGCGAGTTCGGTTAATTTTATAGGAAATGTGGTATTGTGCTCCATAGATTATAATTTAAGTGTTGCAATTTCGATAGGATCTCTTGTGAGTCCGTAGACTTTATTAGGGATGTTGTCGTAGAGTAATTGCATCACTCGGTGTGATGTAAAAAGGTAATTTTCGGGTCTTTTGTTTTCCCAAACTTGCAGATATTGTTTGCTAAAAATACCGCCTTCGGTAATACTATTTTTAGATGCTGTTTCATCAATTGCCACAGATACGGCATACGCAGAGAGGTCTAAGTTCTTATCAATAATCGACTGTAGGATGGCGTGAGTAACATGTAATTCGTCTTTGGCAAATACACTGTGAATGGGACCTAAGTCTATTTTCTTTATTCTTTTTGGTAATAGGTTCACTAGTTTTTTATCAATGGCATACGCCATACTGTCTAAGGTAATACTGCGATCTGCGGTGGCTTCTAAGACTTCATAAATGTCTTGAATATACTCCTCCATTTTTACTTTAATAAGATCAAAATACATAAAGCAAATAAAGGGTCTGTTGTGTCCTATGTCATAAAATGCCCAACTCACCATATACTCCGTATCTGCCGAAGGTGCTGTTTTAATAATTTTTCCTTGTACAAATCGTTTAAACAAAAACTGACTATCGACCGAGGTATAATACACAATGGAAGAAGCTTGATGTAGCTTCTTATCCGAAATCGGTTCTTTGTATTTTAAAAGCGTTTCCAGAAACTCCTTTTTTAAGTCCTCTACCGCTGGAAGCTTTTGGATATACTCGTTTTTAAGCTCCATATCGTTGACGAGATATCGAAACTCCGAATAGTTAGGCAGCCCAGATTCGGTCAAATCGACCTTCATTTTTTCTTCATCGTCAAACAAGTATTTGACCCGAAAGGCTTCTAGTGTATAGATCAATAAATCACAGTACTGTTTGATATATGTCGTTTCAGAAGGGGTACATATTTGTTCTTCTTTTAACGCGATGACCAGTTCTGAAAATGCGTGTTTTACAATTTTAAAATACACCTCGTATTGCTCTTTGGTTTCCAAAGCAGCGCTGTCTAGGGGTGTGATGATTTCGTTGATGGGCATATGTGACGATGAGTATTATCCTTTTTGATTTTGTATTTCAATAATTTGATTATACACTTTCCGTACATCAAAAATTGAATCAAGTTGTGTGTTAGATTTCATACCTGGCCACCAACTCATTCCATTTCCCCAAATCATCATAGGGTTTTTCGGTCCAACAGAGATCGTTCCTGACCCGTCATTTTTTTCATTATATTCAATATCTGATAAATTTTTAATACTGAGTGATTTTAAACTTTTAGAAAAAACACCAGATTTTATAATAATTCTATCTTCTGTCACTCCATAAAATGTATTTTCTCGTTGTTTAGCATCAATAATAAATCTACCAAAAACAAATATAAGTCCTATAATTACAAACGGAATTCCAAATAAAGCGAATAAGCCTGCTTGAGAAGCCATAATCATCCAGAATATAGCAAATCCACACCATAAGACACTGAAAGGAATTAAAAATATATCCGCAGTTCTAAATAGAATTCCTTTTTTAGGTTGTCCTGTCCATAACAATCTTTCATTACTATCTAAGTGTTGTCTTAATTCTGATTGTATATTTCTTCTCATGTGTTAAAAATATTAATACTTCTCATGCCTTTATAGTGTTACTATTGTTTAGCGTGATGATTTCGTTGATGGGCATTTAGGGAGTTAAACGTTATTGGTTATTTGGTTATTTGGTGAAAAGTTAAGTTCTTGAGTATTCGCTTTCGCGAAAGCGTATTCATCCTGAAACAAAGTAGGAAAGACTCTAAAAACACACCCCTCAATCCCCCTACTTCGACAAGGTCAGCACACCTTCTTTCTAGAGGGAGGTTTTGGTTTGGGGTGTTTTATTGTCTTAAAAATAAACTGAATATGATGTGTGATCTCTCCTGTTGTCGAGATGACTAAGGACTTCAACTTCACTTATTTTAAGTCTATTTTCTATGTTCTCTTCTCTTTTTGAAATCTTCAATCGGTGATTTCGATACACTTCGACAGGCTCAGTGCAACGCGATTTTCGCGAAAAGCGAAAATCACTCAATCTCCTTACTTCAATATTCATCATTCGATATTCAAAACACTTCGACAAGCTCAGTATGACATTTGACAAGGAATCGAGATGACTAAAGTTTCAAGAAGACCTATTTCAAGTTTATTTTCTATGTTCTATATTCTCTTCTCTTTTTAAGGTTACCCCAAAAGATCATCGGCTGCAGCGGGAGGCGCATCTTTTTTCTCAGGAGCTGGGTCGCCAGGTGCTGGGGCATTGCCGTCTGTAGCATAATACTCTTCAAAGATTTCTTTCATGTCAATGCCGTAACGGTTGGCAAAATCTTTTTGAATATTGGCATCCTTCTCACGGATTTCTTGAAGAGACTCCGCATAACTACTATAAACACCTTGCATTACTTTTTCGTGCACAGGAATGTTGTCCATCATCTCCTGGCGTGCTTTGGCACTTGCGGTATGCATAGACGCAAGCGTTTGACCAATATGCTCATCGGTTTTTACTCCTAAATGTTCTAAGATGGCAGCAAATTCTTGATCGGTACGTGCTTTTAAAGCAACGACATAGCCATCATAATATTTTAAACGCTCATCGGTATCACTCTTAAGTTTGGCTCTGTGTGTTTGTAGATTACTACGTAACGAAGTCAATACTTTGATCGTTAAGTTATGCTTGTGCACAAAACTATCTTTACTCGCTGCGAGTGTCGTGTAGGCATTTTTGAGACCTTCGAGTTCCTCTACTTTTTGCTCAAGCGTGGTAATTTTTGAAATCGCCTCAGAATAATCTGTAGATTGTTTGTCGGTCACTTCTTCAAGCGCTTGACGTGCTTGTTTTAAAAGGGCATATTGCTCTTCTAATTTATCTTCGGTCTCTTTTTTCTTTTCAAGGGCTTTGTTGTGATTTTTACTTGCTTCTACAATCGCCACTTGAAGTTTGTCTTCTACTTCCTTGATTTCGACTTCACGGTTTTTAAGACGCGTAACGGCTGCTTGTGATTTATAAGAAAGTTCATTGAGTAATGTTTGCACATCTGCCGACTCAATACGCTCTTGAAACATTTGTTTGGCTTTCATGTCGGCACCTTCGCGTGTTTTTTGTCTTGCGGCAAGCTCTTGTATTTTCTTTTGGATTTTAGCTTTACGCCCCCAAAGGTTATTCCACCAGCTGTCTTTTACGTTTTGAGCATCTTCCAATTCGATTTTTGCACGCTCTAAGGCTTTTTGTGCATCGTCTATGACTTTTTGCTCTTGGGCATTCAGCGTAGAAAATTTTTCAAAAATAATCCCGACTTCGTCTTGATAGTCAGTGAGGTCTTTGATGGCGTCCAGTAAAGATGTTCTATCTTTTTCTGCCATGCCTACCACATCATCAAGGGTGGCGTTTAGGATTTTTTGGCGCATTTCGGGATCTTGTTCCTGAGCAAGCTTAGATTTCATAGTATCTACAGCTTTGCCCCAGTTGACATCTACTTTTTCGCTTTTTTGTTGAGACGCGTCATTGGTTTCTAATAAATCAAAATCATCAGACATAGGGATGGCTAGTTTTTAATGTTGGACGTAATAATCGATATACTTTAAATTGAAGGTTCAATTTCGGTAAAAAAATCCGAATTCGAGAATTCCTTTTCAAAAGGTTTATTTTATTAGTAGTAAAAGTTGTAAAATGTTACAGAGGAGGAGTAGCAGTAGTTAGTAGCCGTATTTCAGGATGATAAAATAGCGGTTGATGTATCGATTTGATGTTTAGGGATTTGTGGTTTATTATGCTTTCGCGAAAGCCCTCTCTGCCCTTTGGGCATCTCTCCCAAAGGGAGAGAAATTAGTTTATCGATTTTTTATTAAAGGACTCAAGACTCACGACTAATGTGCTCCTGCATCAAACTCCCGCATCCATTTGCCTTGTACTTTTAGGACTTGCTCAATCACATCGCGTACACATCCTTTACCGCCATTTTTATGAGAGACGTATTTGGAGATTTCTTTGATTTCTTTAACCGCATCTTGCGGGCAGGTGGGAAGTCCGACCATATTCATGACTGGATAGTCAGGAAGGTCATCGCCCATATACAAGATATTTTCTGTCTGGATGTTATTCTCTTTAATGTAGGTCGAGAGTTGTGTCACTTTTTGATGAGCGCCTAAAAACACGTTTTTAATCCCTAATGCTTGTAAACGATGGCGTACGCCTTCGTCGGTGCCACCAGAAATAATACACACGTTAAAGCCTTCATTCAATGCTGTTTTTAAAGCGTATCCATCTTTTACATTCATCTCGCGATGCATCTGTCCGTCGGTGGTAATTTTTAAAGTGCCATCGGTAAGGACGCCGTCTACGTCAAAAATAAAAGTGGTAATTTGATGAAGGTATTCTTTATAACTTTTTTCCATAATGTGCGATAATAGAGGCGGTAAGTGTTTTATATATTGATTTGTGATCTTCTTCTTGAAGCATTTCTAAATGATCTTTGATAACTTCGATATCGTTGCGTTTGGCAGGTCCTGTTTGGACATCACTAGGGGAGTGATCTATTGCTTTTTGTGCTGTTTTTTTTAGTAATGCATATAATAATTCAAACGGAATCGCTTCTTTTTTACACAGTTCTTGTGCAATGGTATAACAATGATTGGTAAAATTATTGACAAATACAGCTGCGAGGTGTGCTTGTTTCCGTTGATGACTATCTATCGTATGTATTTTGATGCTTAGCAGTGTTGCCAAGTCTTGTAATAATTGCAAATCTTCTGCATTTGAAGCTTCAATACAGATAGGAATTTGGGTAAAATCGACGTGATCGTTTTTAGAAAAGCTTTGTAACGGATAGAAAACCCCTTTACGATGTTGCGGAATCACATCCATCGCCATACTACCAGAGGTATGTACGACTAAGGTATCTTGATAAGGTAATTGAGAAGCTACGTCTTTAATTGCCTTATCAGATACGGCAATGATGGTAATGGTTGCTGGACGAAGTTCTTTGATCGTAACAAGCTGTTGCGTAAGAGACCCAAAATCAGTGAGTCTGTCTTTAGAACGTCCAGCAATTTGCTTTAGTTTACATCCAGAGGCTTTTGCAAAATGATTTGCCAAGTGCCAAGCTATGTTTCCGGTTCCGATAAGATTGATCGTTATCATTGGGGTAAAAATAACGCTTTTTATGGTCTTTTGTAGGCGTATCATTTTGATGTCCCTATCCTACTTAAAAAAAAAGTTCAGAGAGCTACTTTTAGGATACTGTCATCTTGAATAGTGTGCTATTTCTTAACGAATATTAACAGTGCTGGTTATACGTTTATGTGGCTTCT
>ERZ651776.4623-NODE-4623-length-12512-cov-2.308886_pt1 | contig 12512 bp, 13 predicted proteins | sample MGYA00514761_ERZ651776 | MGnify/ENA metagenome assembly ERZ651776 | reverse complement strand
TCCGATATTGGTAATGCCCAGTTCAGGGTCGCCAATGGCGGCTAGCATCGCGGTGGGATCAAAGCTTTTCATCATCAGGTAGGGAATGCCGCACTTCATTGTCATCAGTACGAACTGCATGCCACCGATGTGAAACAGTGGCATCACGTTCAGCGCTCTGGTCTCGGGACTGGCTTCGCTGGGTTGGAGTAGATTGAGGGCCGACGCCAGCATCATACGATGGGTGTAGATCACCCCTTTGGGTTTGCCTGTGGTGCCAGAGGAATACATGATCATCGACAGCGTGTCGCCATTGGCAGGGGCTGCTGGCAAGGCTGCTTCGTTGGTCATCAGGCACCTTTCGTAAGCGCTATCACGACCATCGAGTGTGGTTTCTATGGTGAGATGAGGCATCGCTACGGCATCGATGTCATCAATCACGGCTTTAAATGCCTGATCATAAAAGACCGCAGACGGCGCGCAATCTCCCAGAATATAAGTGAGCTCCGATGCCGTCAGGCGAAAATTTAAGGGGACATAGATGGCGCCTATACGGGTAGTCGCAAAGAACATTTCGATGACATCGGAGCTATTGAGTCCCAAATAGGCAATCCGATCACCGTGCGCGATGCCCTCGCGGATCAGGCGGTGCGCGAGTGCATCGACGCGATCATTTAACTGCTGCCAGGTGAAGGAGCGGGCCGCTGAAAGATCATAGACGGCGAGTTGCTCGGGTTTGACGCGAATCTGTTGATGCAGCCAATCGGTATAAAGTGGGTCGGCAATTGTCATAGTCGAAGCGCTTATCATTGCGAGGGGAATAGCCTAGAGGATCACAACAAAGCTTGCCACTATGACCGCTCCTAGTTCTCAGCGAGCGCTGAATCGTGTTTAATGGCGCCTCTTATTCACAGCACATTCCGCACTATGGCGCTTATTGTCCAGAAATACGGTGGCACATCGGTCGGTTCGCCAGAGCGGATCGGGTTGGTGGCAGATCGAGTGGCTCGCTTTAAAAGCGAGGGCCACGATGTGGTGGTGGTCGTCTCTGCGATGTCGGGTGAAACCAATCGTTTGCTGAGCCTCGCGCGCGAGGTTCAGGCCAACCCCGCACCAAGAGAGCTGGATGCGCTCCTGAGCACAGGCGAAAAGGTCACGACTGCCCTGCTGAGTATGGCGCTGAGTCAACGTGATATCCGCGCTCGCTCCTTCAGTGGTAATCAAGTCGGCATTTTGACTGACAGTGCACATAACAAAGCGCGCATTCAGGACATTCAGATCGATACGCTGAAAATAGAGCTCGACAATGGCGGCGTCCCCGTGGTTGCTGGATTCCAAGGTGTTGGTCTGCAGGGCAATGTCACCACCTTGGGTCGAGGGGGTTCTGACACGACGGCTGTGGCGCTGGCCGCTGCCTTGGAAGCGCAAGAATGCCAAATTTATACCGACGTTGATGGTGTTTACACCACAGACCCTCGAATGGTCGATGGCGCGAAACGGTTAGAACACATTACGTTTGAAGAAATGCTCGAGATGTCGAGTATGGGTTCTAGGGTTCTGCAAATACGCGCCGTGGAGTTTGCGGGTAAGTATAAGGTTCCTTTAAGAGTGCTGAGCAGTTTTGAGGAAGGCCCGGGTACATTGATTACGACTGAGGAGAGTGCCTCTATGGAAGCGCCTGTGATTGCGGGAATTGCATTTAACCGAGATGAAGCCAAGTTGACGGTCATGGGTGTTCCCGATAACCCCGGGATGGCGTACCGCATTTTAGGCCCGGTCGGTGAGGCGAATATCGAAGTGGATGTTATTTTACAAAATAGCCGTGGCGAACATGCGACTGATTTTACGTTTACTGTGGCGCGCGGCGATATGGAGGCAGCGGCGGCGGTATTGGCACCGGTTGTCGCCGAGTTAGGCGCAGGAGAAGTGATCTCGGATGATCATATTGCCAAGGTCTCGGTGGTGGGCGTAGGCATGCGCTCCCACTCTGGGGTCGCAGCAACCATGTTTAAGGCACTGGCGGATGTCGGTGTCAATATTCATATGATCAGTACTTCGGAGATCAAAATCTCGGTCATCATTGAAGAAAAATATCTTGAACTGGCCGTGCGGAGCCTGCATTCTGCTTTTGGTCTTGATATGGTGGACGCTGAGTAAGTTCAGTGATTGATAACTTGGCGTCATGTGGTTGCGACGCCGTGCACAGTGGCTGCGAATGAAGGGCGGCTCGATTGAACAAGGATGTGAACCATGCTGATATTGACACGACGAGTGGGTGAATCACTCATGATTGGCGACGATGTGACCATCACCGTGTTGGGTGTCAAAGGCAATCAGGTGCGTGTCGGTGTTGATGCGCCGAAGGAAGTCGCTGTGCATCGTGAAGAAATTTTGAATCGAATTGAAGAAGCGGCGGCCGGAGAGGCTGCTAAAGACTAGTAAGCAAGACGGCGAGCATTACCCTGCGCGGATACCGATGTCATTCGCGGTTTTTTTCACGACGAATGTGGTTCACGTCGCATCGCAACCGTTCTAGAATGCGGTCCATCAATCCGGAGAAGTGGCCGAGTGGCTGAAGGCGCTCCCCTGCTAAGGGAGTATACGTTAATAGCGTATCGAGGGTTCGAATCCCTCCTTCTCCGCCATCTAAAGTAGGAAGCCTCCCGAGTGGAGGCTTTTTACTTTAGGGGTTGAGTCGGCGGTTTGATGAGAACTCTGGGTTCGATAAAACGCGACCCGAGGAGCGTTTTAGACGGTGTCGCTTGCGACACCGCCCCGAAGGGGTGAAAACAGCCTTTGGGCTGTTTGCATCAATCCCTCCTTCTCTGCCGCTCCCTTGAGAGTCATTATCTAAGTCATTATCTAAGTCATTATCTAAGCCATTATCGCGCCACACGCCACGCAGGTGACATGCCGATGAACCCTAGCACTTTTCGAATGGCTTAACGGGTTAATCCGCCGTGATGGCGCCGTATACGATGTTTTTTATTTGCCCTCTGAAATTAAAAAGGGAAGAAGGAATCACCTGCGTCATAAAGATGACATAAAGATCTTCCACGGGGTCGACCCAGAAGAGTGTGGATGCCAAGCCCCCCCAGTAAAAATCACCTTCTCCTACCGTGCCGGATGCGACCGCGTCAGTGGTGGAGGCAAAACCCAGTCCGAATCCGACTCCTTCGTTACTGGTCTCTGAAAATCCGCCCATTGCCATCTGTGCTAACGATTGCCCGCCAAGATGATTGCGAGTCATCAGCTCTAGTGTGGGTCTGCCAATCACTTGCTGCCCTCTAAATTGGCCACCTTGGCGCAGCATTTCACAAAAGTTCGCGTAGTCAGCTATCGTCCCGACGAGACCACCCGCGCCTGAAGGCGCCTTAGGCGCTGTGCGGTAACGGCTCGTTTCGGGGTCATCCTGCAGTCGTAGCGTTTTATCAGCTCGTCGCTCGTAACACGCCGCAAAGCGGTCCAATTTGTCATCGGGAACGGTAAAGTCTGTGTCGGGCATAGCAAGTGGTTCAAAGAGACGCTCCCGCAAGAACACCTCAAAGGGTTGTCCCGATATCACTTCGACCAGATAGCCACAGATATCGGTTGCCAGAGAATAGCTCCAGCGCGTGCCGGGGTCATAAAGTAGTGGCACGTGGGCCAGTTTTTCCGCAAACGATGCCAGCGTATCGGTGCCAGCGCGCGAGATGCCGGCGGCGGCATAGGCCGAATCGACGGGCAGCTCGAGCCCGGGGAGAAATCCGCCGTAAGTGAGCCCGGCAGTGTGGCAGAGCAAATGTTGAATAGTCATGGGCGTTTTGGGGGGACGAGTCACCATCTCTGGGCCTTTACCCGCGACCCAAACTTGATGTCCACGCCAAGCGGGAATGAACTTATAGACGGGGTCACTCAGCTGAAAACGGCCTTCCTCGAATAACATCATGAGTGCGATCGAGGTGATGGGTTTTGACATGGAGTAGATACGAAAGATCGTATCCTCGTCCATCGGCTTGTTGCGTTCGATATCCCTCTTTCCCAGCGTGCTGGAGAGCGCGGTGACCCCTCGTCTGGAAACCAACACGCGGCACCCTGGTATCTTGCCGGGTTGCACGTAGCGCGTGTCTAAGTGTTCCACCAATTTATCGAGTTTGGCTTGACTGAAGCCGGCTGCGAGGGGGTCGGTATGCATGAAGGGTCCTTTTTACGCGTTAGGATGCAAGTGCCATACAAGGCGTGCGATTGGCGCTGTTGTGGTGTCAGTTGTGGCATGACGATTCAGCCAGATCAAGCGCGCCATCGCAATGGCGTTAGGCCAGCAACTTAAGGTGAGTCTCATGATGTCGCCGATGACTCAGCATGAGCGTTCACTACCCGGGAGCGCAGGATCCGATAAATATCCTGGAAGCCCTCGCCATGCGGTTTACGATATCTCCGCTGTAACCACCGTGTGTCAGGGCCATAGCGGTACTGCACAAAGTGACTGATTTCGTGCGCAACGGTTGCCGCTAGCGCAATCTCTGCGGGAACATTAGCTCGAGAGCCAATCACTTTATCCGCCGCAAAGGCTGGATATTCCAATATGTGGGTTTGCTGCTTTCGAAAAGGCACGATATCGATGGTGATTCCTTTTGCGCAGGCAGAGGAGCGATGGCCGGCCCCTTTAATCGTGACCGTGATGTCATTGCGCGCCGTGGGGTAGTCCACTGGTAACTCATGGGCTGCCTTGGTGACTTCCCGCAGGTAGCGTTTAATCCATTTCACAACAACCTGTCGCTCTTTTGCTGCAATGTCTGCGGCGGCGCGTATGTTCATAAAAAACGGTCTCCTAAATCACTATCACCGCCAAAAAAGAGGGCTCCGGTAGAGGCTGCCATAGCAGTGCTTTCGTGACTGACGGCAAATTATGACTCAATAAGTGGATAAACCGGCATCATTTCTGACGGCATTCCAATGGCACTAACTTTGAATGATTCCGCAACTGCTCAGGGTCAGGAGATGATGAGGGATTCGTCAGGGGCTGATCGGTTACTGCCTGCAGTCAGGTTGGTGTGACGCTGATCACACCAATGTCATGGCAATGGCATGGCAATGGCACCGATTGACGGTAGCCAGCGTCTTGGCATCCGGGACATGTAAACAATGATTGGATTTTCTGTCTCTGCTCAGACGTGTTTGATTGCTAGTGAGATCGAGGAGGAGGGGTACTGAATACCGGAAACCTCGGCTGGGATAACCCTTATGTTGTCGAGGGAGTGCTTTAATGCGAACGGTGATCAATGGTGTTCGTCAGATGGCTGTTGTAGTCTGCGACAGCGTGAGACACCGTGCTGACGTTGCTTGGGTTAATCAGTCGTGCCGCTTAAGAGAACGAGTGCTGTCTTAATGTGTGGGTAATGACAGCTTATTCGACGTCGCGACAGTAACGAAATGGACGAAAAAAGGTGAAACGATAATGGGAGAACCGTCAGGCGAATCCAATGAGCAATTGAATGCGCTCGGCCTTCCGATTGAACTGTGTTGCCAAGATCCCATAACCGGGTTTTTCCGTGATGGCCACTGTCACACGGGGCCACATGACCATGGTCTTCACACGGTATGCGCCTTGATGACGGAGGAGTTCCTGACTTTTTCGGCGGCGGCCGGAAACGACTTGTCGACGCCAATGCCGCAGTATGGGTTTCCCGGGTTAAAAGCGGGCGATCGATGGTGCCTGTGTGCAATGAGGTGGCACCAGGCCCATCAAGCAGGTAAGGCACCCAGGCTCTTTTTGCGCGCTACTCATCAAAAAACACTCGATGTGGTCCCGCTGGACATCTTAAAGCAGCACGCACTGGACCTGTCTTAACGCAGTGATGGTGCCGCCATGGTGGCACGGGCCGAGCTCCTTACGCTATTTGCGATCGCCTGAGGGCGGCCTCCAGCAGCATGCCAGCGACCATTGCCAGACAGAAAATAATCGTCGCTTGATAGCCATACAGTAGGCTGACCATAGCGGGTCCTGGACAATAACCTGATAGTCCCCAGCCAACGCCAAAAAGTGCGGCGCCGATCGCCAGTCGTTTATCGATGGTGCGAATCGTGGGCAAGTGAAATTGGGATGTGAAGCGCGGCGCCGCCCGTTTGAGCACCCAGGGTGTGGCGGCCGCCGACACCAACAGGGCGCCGCCCATGACGAATGCGAGGTCCGGTATCCATTCGCCCACTACGTCTAGAAAGCCCAGTACCTTTAGGGGATCGGACATGCCAGATAACGTAAGACCCAAGCCAAATAAGATACCGGCAGCGAACGCTGACAAGGCTTTCATACGCCGCCACCCAGAACGTGTCGCACCACATAGACGGTGAGCATGCCGCTCATCATAAAGATCAGGGTGGCGACCACCGACCGAAGCGAGCGTCGACCTATCCCGCAGACACCATGTCCACTGGTGCAGCCCCCGCCGAGACGTGTACCCAGCCCGACCAATAGTCCGCTGCTAATTAACATTCCCATAGAGGCAGTTGATTCAGCTGGCAGGGGCAGTCCAAAGACCCAATGCGTTATCGTGCCGCCGCCCAAAAGACCGGCAAGAAAGAGCCAGCGCCAATCTCGATCGGGGCCGGCTAGTGCCCCCCATACAATACCGCTAATACCCGCGATCCGACCTAGGCTGTAGAGGAGCCATAATGCGCCGAGACCCAATGTTAGGCCGCCGAGGAGAGGCAGTAAAAAGGAAACAGAACTCACAATGCTAATCGCGCGCGAAGCGTCAGTGCCGCCATCGAAGTCAATCGATGCTGGCTAAAAGGAGGAGAGGGTCTGTTAACGACCATTGCTACGGTCAGTTAAGCGCAAGCCATGGGCACTGTGCATTGTTTGTTCGCTCAGGAACCAGCAATCGGGCCGGTGTGACTTACCAGCCTGATCGGATCAGTGCGGCTTCTTGCTGAGGGCCCAGTGCCACGTCTGTGGCCGTCTCATCGATGAAGCGCGCGACACTTTGACTGTCGTCAGCACCCGCTGGCCGATACTGCGTTTCTTGGTTTAAGAAAACCTCACTACCCACTACCTGGTTGACCCAGTTGCCATCGTCTCGACACGCCACGCCACGCCAATTTGACTCGCGATGCGCCAGCATAAATTCGCGGCACCAATTACCATCGGCTGCGGGAAAAGTGAGTACCGAGCGGAATGTTCGCTCGTCGTCTAGGGCTTCCCAGCCTGATGCGCGCGAAGGTGAGGATTCCAAAGCCTGTGCCATCTGTGCATCAATCGTCATCGGATTAAAGACAGCGGTCTGGTTTGTATTCACCATCATCGCTACCACTGCTGCGCACGACGCCGCTACTGCGGCGGTCGTCCAGCGACGCCACTGGCTAGCAGGCCTGAGTAAGGTAACGTTGTCTGCACTGATCAGAGCAGCAACATGGTCGGGTACGTTGACTGCGCTCTGCGTATAAACTTGCTTAACCAGCCCATCATTCTCTTCCAGCTGTGTCAGCCGCGCTCTTAACACCGGTTCAGATTTCAGGCGATTCGCGAGTCCAATGATTTGCTCCGCATCGAGCTCATTGTCCATATACATAGACAGCAAATGATCGTCATCAACCCGACTACCATCCATGTCTACTACATTTTTTCGATCATCACGCATGTCTTTCACCCTTTTTGTGACACCCATTCCCAAGTGGGTTGTCCCGGCTTTAGAAGCTTACGCTTCCCTTTCTTCACGCCACTCCAAATTTCCAGCAAGTGCTTTGCGAGCCCGAGCCACGCGGCTCATGATGGTTCCAATCGGCACTTCTAGGAAAGCCGCCGCTTCAGCGTAAGAACGACCCTCCACTGCTACCTGCACTAGCGCAGCGCGCTGTTCGACAGGTAACTTTTCCATTGCTGCGGAGACTCGATCTAGTTGCACGGATTCTTCGGTATTCGCCGAAGTGGTTCCAGCCCCGTCAATCACGCCCTCTGATAAGGCGTAGCGGTTCCGCACATCTCTGGATCGAATCTCATCAATCCATAAGTTTTTACACACTCTGTGTGCCCACTTCGCAACGTGGGCATCTGCTGGCATGCCTTTCCCTAGCAACCTTTCTACCGTGATTTGCAATAAATCATCGGCGTCTGCTGGATCTGACGTTAATGACAAGCAGTAGCGCTTCAATCGCGGCAACTCGTCAATCAGATCCTGCCTTTGCTGGCTCGTAAGCGTTGTCATAATTGGCCTATTGTAATAACGACGTGTCAGCGTGAGATTTATTCCCCACTAGACACCGCATTTTTGTGGGTTAACAGCGTACCGACGCCACCCAGAAAAGAGTTAGACTCGCATGATGTTCACTATCTCACTGAGACATCAAGCCAAATATTCCCCGAAAGGGTGCCTGCTAGTCGCCTTTGTGTGGGTTTTCACTGTCGCTTCGGTAGTGGCGCAAGAGGTTGAAGACCAAGTATCAGAGATTGTCTCAGAGGCCACTGAAGAGCGCATTGAGCAAGTGATGGAGGACTTTTTGGCCGACATCGAGTCGCGCCTGAGTGAAGATGCACTGAGGATTCAGACTGACCACTGGCTGGTGATGGCGGAGTCTGATGTCTTCGAGCAACTCGCACAAGAAGGGTATTTATTTGACCGCGTCAGTGAGCTGCCGGGGTTGGGTTTTTTACTCGCGGAGGTGGCCGCCCCCGCTAGCTTCGACCTCTCAGCAACGAGGGCGGGGATTTATGAGGTCATTGGTGGGCAGCAAGCGGATGTCGATATTAATCACTTGTATACCGCGGGCGTCCCTAATCCGCAAGCGGATGGGGAGCCATTGGTGGGATTGGCACCGAGAGAGTTGTTGCCACCCCCCACAGACCTGTCGAGCCTAACGCTCCGCATTGGCATTGTTGATAGCAGCATCGACCGGCGTCACAACGCCTTTGCTGGCGCGTCGATCACGACTAGGCGTTTTGTCGACAACGAGAGCCCACCTAACGCCCACGGTACCGCCATCGCGTCGATTATTGCGAGTAATGATCCCCAAGCTTTGGGGTTGGCACCGAGTGCCCAAATTTATGCCGCTGAGGTGTTTGATCACAATGAGCAACAGGGCGAATTTGCCAGTACGGTGAGTCTGATCAAGGCATTGAGTTGGTTGATGACTCAGGACGTGTCTGTGATCAATATCAGTCTTGCGGGCCCCTCTAATCGCCTATTAGAGACGGCCCTGACGCGAGTCCGCGAAAAGGGCGTGCTCGCGATTGCGGCCGCGGGAAACGGCGGGCCAATGGCGCAACCGATGTACCCGGCAGCCTATCCTGAGGTGGTTGCCGTGACCGCGACTGATGATCGAGGACGCGCTTTTCGGTTGGCGAACCGGGGAGAATACGTCGACATCGCCGCTCCGGGTGTCAATATTCGCCATGCTCAAGCCGGTGGCGGCTTTGCTGCCTCATCTGGCACTTCTTACGCGGTGCCGTTTGTCACCGTGGCGGCTGCAAGATTATTGCAATCAACCGCTGAGCCCGCCCTGATGCTCGACGCCTTGTATGCGAGTGCCAGAGATATTGGTGCGCCAGGTCGAGATCAAATTTATGGTTATGGGCAGCTACAGTTCTGATCAGCCCTTTTTGGGTGGTTTTAAAACGAGAGCCTGACTTCTGTGCCCACCACCAAATCGCTATAACTTGCCGTGGGTAGATTAGAGTCGTAGTCCGAATTTTTGATCGTCACTGCCACTGACGCATACTGCGTAAACGAGACCCTCAGTTCCGCAGCAAACCTCACCCGCGTATCTTCCCGCTCAGTGCCGATCATAGGATCAGCGGTACTATATTGGCGGTCCTCCAGTTTGCCCTCAAGCTTAAGCTCAAAAGGCAGTTGCCAGAAAGTCTCTCGATGGACGTACCTCGCTTTCAGCGCATGGGAGTCATAGTCATAGCGATTGGCGCGTGCGTCATCTTCGCGATAGGCGTAGCCAATGACGACGTAGCGTTTGAGTCCCTGTAGAAAATAGTAGCTGTCGACCGATACGCTGTGGCTCTCTGCCTCACGTGCCGGACGGCGGGCTATTTCTTTTTGCCCGTAAATATATTCGCCGCGGACAAACCATCGTTTGCTGAGAAACCCTGCGATGTAGGGTGATAAGCGCTCGTAAGTTAAGAACGGTTCCCCATCAAGGTCTGCCGAGACATCAAACCAATTGATGCCGATAGTGGTGTCCGCAATTTGGGTTTCAAGATTGATTCCATAGGATTCGGTTTGACGATCCACTTGTGAGAATTCTTGATAGGCATCGTCGACTAACCCGGCGGATAGCCTTAGAGAAGTTTTGCCTTGATACGTAAACGAGGCCGAGGCCTGTGCTTCCAGAGAGGTCACTTCGTCTGATTCACCGGTTGCTCTTTCTAGTTCGTCCAAGCCAACGTTGTCGTCCCAGGCGTAGCCAGCGGTCAGTTCTAAATCAAACTCCGCCGATGCTGCGTGGTGGGCGCACAGTAACAACGCGGTAAGCGCCATCGTGCGTATGAGAGGTGGTCTGGTCTGCAAGACGATGAGTAGAGGTTTAAGAGCTCAGGGAAAGACTAATACACAACATACATTTTCGCCTCTCCTTCAGCTTACAGTTTCTGTGAAAAGTCATCTTGACCTATGCGCTACGATATTCAGTGACCCTATCGCATTTGTGATAAAAACGCTTGCGCAGCGGCAGCACGCCCATTAGTCCACTGTCACTTGTCAGATGGTTTTTTTGAGGTCGCCCGCCGATGGCGCTGTCGCCCTTATCGCTGTAGATCGGCTCCCAATCCTTCGGGGCGCCCTTGGTCATTAATAATAAAAGCGTGCGTCGGATCTAAATCGCTGGGATCCAAAATGCCACAGCTGTGGGCGATGAGGGCAACCTCCTCATTCATTGAGTTGGCGTAATTCGCGACACGAGTGGCCTTGAGGGTGGGATTGAGACCTTTTTGTAGTGTGGGGTTGTGGGTGGTGATGCCGGTGGGGCAGGTGTTTTCATTGCACTGAAGCGCTTGAATACAACCCAGCGAAAACATGAAGCCGCGCGCCGAACACACTACGTCTGCACCCAGGCACAGTGCTGCCGCCATGCCAGCAGGATTGACCATTTTACCGGTCGCTATCATGCGGATGCGCTCCCTCAGGCCCGCTTGACGGAGTACGGCATCGACCAAGGGTAAACTAGCGGCAACCGGCAAACCCATGTTATCCATGAGTCCTTGAGGCGCCGCGCCCGTGCCACCGTCTGCACTGTCGAGGGTGATGAAATCAGGCGCGCTGTCGATGCCACGAGCTTGGATAGCCGCACACAAGTCATCGAGCCATCCCGTTTGGCCCAAGACAAATTTAATGCCGGTGGGCTTTTCTGACACGTCACGCACGGTATTGATCAGATCAAGGAGCGACTCAACTGATGTGACTTCGGGGTGTCGATTGGGGCTGATTGAATCTTGGCCGGCCGGAATGCCTCGAGTACTGGCAATGACTTCGGTAACCTTCTCGCCGGGTAAGATGCCCCCTTTGCCGGGTTTTGCACCCTGGGAGAGCTTAATTTCGAACATTTTGATTTCAGGTATGGCCGCTAGCTCGGTCAGCTTCGCAACGTCGAGCCCACCTTGCTCATCTCGAACACCATATTTGGCCGTGCCAATTTGAAAGACTAAATCACAGGGTGCTTGCCGATGAAACGGCGAGAGTCCGCCCTCACCAGTATTGAGCCAAATACCGCTTTGATAGGCGCCCTGAGAGAGTGCCGAAATGGCAGGGCCTGATAAGGCGCCATAAGACATGGCCGAGATATTAAAAAGAGAGGGCGCAATGTAGGGGTTGGCGACCGACCTCTCTCCGAAAATAATGGGCGCAGGCGTATGCGCCTGAATTTCTTCTTTAGTTGGCGGGAACGCGCCATTTAGAAAGAAAATATCGCCGGGGCGGTTAAGCGGTTTGGTCGATCCGAAAGCTACCGTGCTGTCGATTCGCTTAGCAGCGCGTGCCACCCAGGTTCGCTGAGCGCGGTTAAAGGGCAGTTCCTCTCGGTCCATTGCGAAAAAGTATTGCCGGAAAAAGACGCCAAGGTGCTCAAAGACGTAGCGAAGTCTGCCGATCACTGGGTAGTTTTTACGAATGGCCTGGGTGTTCTGTGTCACATCGATGACGTACAGCACGGCAACGGTGATGAGTCCGAGCAGTATTAATAGCGCTAACGTCATGACGGTCACGTCAAGAACGGTGTCCAGCAGTGCGAGAAGATTTTCCATGGCTGACTTTTGCTCTCAGGTCTTTGGAAAAGTGTAGCACTCGGGGAGCGACAGTTAATGATCATCACGTGACGCTAATGGACAACACACCGATAACTTGAGAACGCTAGCTCAGTGAATCGATTGGCCGTTTTACAGAGAACGCCATTTGATGCCGGTCCTGACAAGCGTGATGCATCCCTTAGGGCACAGGTATCGGGGGAGGGGCCATTCGAGTCATTTACGGGGTTTGCCGAGCCGTTGACAGACTGCGCCACGTTGAATGCGTAAGGGGATTAAGGGATTGCGCTGATGATTGGAATGGGCGCCCATG
>ERZ651776.4614-NODE-4614-length-12523-cov-5.186566_pt1 | contig 12523 bp, 3 predicted proteins | sample MGYA00514761_ERZ651776 | MGnify/ENA metagenome assembly ERZ651776 | reverse complement strand
CAATGAATCGTCCGAGCAAACAATAACTGTAGCTGGTCTGCCTCTTCGCGTTCGTCAATTTTGCTTCCATACGCACAATGCGAATCGTGTCTGGCCGGGAACGTTCAATCTGGCAGAATACTACATCAATGAAGGCGAAAGCGGCGATCTGGACAGTCTAAAGGACAAAAGAATGTTAGAGCTTGGTAGCGCTACTGGTCTTCTATCTATCAGATTTGTTATCGCCGGAATTACAAACATTGTGACTAGTGATGTGGATGATCGAGGCGCTGCTACTGATGACAACAACGATGACGACAACGACGGCAAAAGCAAAGAAACCGAGGATGATACTGTAGAAACGAACATCAAGCATAATTTTTACCTGAACAATGTAGCACCAGTGAAACACATTCGACATACTTGGGGGACGGGGTGGAACGAAAGCGAAGTTTTCGATATAATTATCGCCAGTGACATTCTCCTCTATGTTGCCGCTTACCCAGCCCTAGTCAAAACTCTCGAGGAGCTGATAGGCAGAGGTCTGGGGCGAAAATTTATTATGAGCTGGAATCGAAGGATGGACGAGTCAAAGCAGTTTTTCGAGATGATGCATGAAAAGGGTTTTGAGTGTTTGAGGGAGCCAAAGTGCGTCTTCATATTTACACGTTGACCAGATGATACACACATGCGCAGATTACAATAGACAATAAAATTACCGTTGAAAAGAAGATGACGAGCTATTTTGCAAAAAGGCTGTCCACAAACCCGTTAACGCCTCCCTTGTGAAAAAATCGGTGGTCAAGGCTTTTTGGGAATTCCAGCCCTTCTTCTTGGTTGCTACCCTCTATTTCTTCCCATGCATTTGAAAAGGAGGGAAGTTCCTCGTACTCTTTATCGATACCAGTGTCGGAGAATGCCTCTACTTTCGCTGACTCTCCATAAATATATTTTGTCCAGGTGTGATTTTTGTCTCCATCATTTGGAACAGCGCTGCATGGGCCAGGCTGCGTGCGGACGATGTTTTTCTCCTCATCCCCTTCCAGCTGGAATGATTTTCGCTCCACCACATCGTCATCGTCATCGTCATCGTCATCGTCATCGTCATCGTCATCGTCATCGTCATCGTCATCGTCATCGTCATCAACCTCTTCACCTTCTTCATGAGTAATTTTTCGTTTTTTCTTCAATCTCTTTCTCCTTTCTGCGCGATCCTCCACTTCAGCAGGTATATCGCGATCCCAGAAACCCACCATGAAGGTTAAGCGGTTCTTGGAAGATTTCTTAGCCTGCGGTCGCGGGCAGGGAAAGACGCCGTGAAGTAAGCCTGAGTAGAGAGTGAACGGAGTAGGTGAGAAAAATGGCAGTGGACTGAAGTACCAAATAGCACAGACCAAGCTGCTTCTTTCTTGACTCCCTGCATATTTTAGACTTACCACCATCAAAAATCATAAATCCACCGTCGCGAGGGCGTGATACCCAACATACATTAGCCATCTTCTCGCTATCAACATTTTGGTCAAAAACCACGGTGGCACCCCCCCTAATGTCCTCGTCATCGTCGACGTCCAGGTATAAGACGCTGCTAACAACAGGAGAGTGCACACCCCCAAATTCGCTCACCGTACCATCCTCCGCGTCCTTGGGAGCTACACCCTTCCTCTCACAGTCACTTATGAACTCGTCCAGGCTGCCCTCATCAGTATCGAAATGAAGACGGTGGCCCAAATTAGAAAGGGGGGGGGCGTCAATCTTGCGAGTATGAGCCCACCACTCAGCACCCACGATCTTGCGCTGATCTGCATAACGATCCAGGTGTCGTTGAACCGCTGGGAGTAGATACTTCTCAATTATACGCGAGATCAGATTGTCTTTCCCCCCCTTGCTGTTGTTCAATGGGCACCAGAAAGAAAAAAAGCCAGAACCACCATCCCTTGAATATCCAGTTTCTTTCCAGAAATCGGAATCCTTGTCAAATAATCCAGTGCTCAGTTTCTTTAGCTCCTCACCCGGTACCAATCCTTCGTAGATTACTGGTGGAAAACAGTCTGTTTGCCTCAAATCATCGCACTTTTCTTTGGTGGAAGGGGAAGGGCAACGATTCATTCCATAATCCCAAACATTTTTGCCAATCATCCACCCCTTTTGTCCCTTGCCGAGGAATTCATTGAAGAGGGAGATTGAATTAAGGCAACCCTTTTCTTTTATGCAGCTGGAATAAAGAGACATGAACTTAGCAGTCGCCTCCACATTAATATTCGTTTCGTCAATCTCGTTATCACTCTCTTCACTCAACGAGAAATCAAAGCCCAAAGTGCCAACGAAAACAACGTTCATCCACTCCTTCCATTCCCCCGCTTCTTCATCACGATCATCATTATCACCATCGTTACCATCATCATTACCATCATCCTCACCCCCTCTGCACCCGATCCGTTTCAATATTCCTCGTCGCAGGAAGCCGGCATCCCTACCGGCAACTTCGTAGCTGCTTAGGTAATCCCCCCCCACCTCGCGAAGCTCGTTCGCAACTAGCAACCTGCTCGGCGCGAACAACGGCGAGAGGGAAAGAGAGGTTGATAGGTGAGAGTCCGTGGACTCAGAGGATAAACAATGCAGGTGGTAGTGGCAGAAAGAGAGAAGGATGGACGGGGGAAGGGGCGGCGGCGGCGGCGGGGAAGATCCATCCTCCTCCTCCTCCTCCCCCTCCTCCCCCTCTTCATCACTACTACAACCAGGAGGACAATTACAATGGATTCGCACAGTCAAGAGATTCCAGTTCGGAGGTGGTGGCAATCTGTGCATGTAGTGAAAGCAGTTCGTACAAATACCCACAATCTGCTCGTCACACAGTCGGCAGTTGGAAGGAAGAGGGTTGATAGATTGCTCATGCGAAAGTGCAGGAGTAAGGACATCAATTGCATCTGAGAAAGGACTTGTTTTGAGCTGATCTAGACTTTCCATTATGTGATAAAACCCAGCATAGCACCTCTCATTATACTCCCGCTTTTTCATAACCTTCTGTGTTTCTGATATTTTTTCCTGCGAATACCAGGGTAAACAGTGCATCACCAAAAGCCCAAATCCAATTTTTAACAATTACACCTCCAGGCAAAACAACATCTTTTAGTTCTTTTTTTACTGTGCTCAAATAGAGCCCTAATCTATACGCCAGCTACGGTTCATATTGTAGGCATCATGCGTTTAAGCTCCATCTATTTTCTCTATTTGCTCAATTCTTTCGAATATTTTTCACTTGTTCTTCTACATGCCCTTGGATGGCATTAAACTACCGTCTACAAGGGTCGTCATTCGTCTGCTCTTCATTTTGGCCTTCTTTTCGATGTTCAACCTCTTGCCCTCGTTAATATCCAATACTCTCCCCTCCCTATCCTTTTTCAGTTTTGCTTTTGCTGCATGTTTCTTCTTTAATATTAACCGCGGGTCCTCCCCTCCCTTCCTCTCATTTGGATCGACCTCAATTGTTTTCCCAAATCTCCCAGGGATAGCCTTAATGTTCCTGATTCTGCCCCTTTCATAGGCTGTCACTTGACTGCCGTTTTTCTTGTACCGAATCAGAGGCGGAATGTTGAACTGCTGGTTATCCTTGTTGAAAACACTTTGTGTCTTTCCCCGAATAGCCCTGACCTCCGGATGAACTAGCCCGCACTCCTCCATGTGCTGCCTGAAGTCATGCTCGATGTACAATCTTGGAGGTAGCATTCCTCCCTTTTTCCAAGCCGCCTCCTCGACTTGGTGCTCTCCACTGGAAACCGCATGACTCAAAGGTAACCTGAGTTGTCCTTCGTTCCCAAGACTCTCCTCGATCAGCGTGCTCTTTCCTTTCCTTCCCAATTTGGCCCTCTCCAAGACGACTTCGACGCTCTCACAATCATCGCCATTTTCGTTATCTCCAGTCGTTTCGCTCCTCGCCCCCGCTATTCCGACCTTATATCCATGAAGAAATTTCTGTCCATCAGCTCTAATTTCCTTTTCAACTCTTTCTTTCCCGGTCCCCACAGCATCTACGTAGCCACCCTTTGCCGTCCTCATAGGCCTGTCATCGTCGCTCCAACCTCCCGGAGGGTTGACATAAACGATAGTCGTTGCCCCAATATGCGCCCCCCCGCTGACCTCCTGGTTCGCAAGAGTCGATTTGAACGTATGTTCGTTTTTCCCACTCTCCGCATCCATTCCATTGTTGCCCATCCTAAACTCGACAAAGTCCCTTCTCTTTGCATCTTTCAGCCTGTCTTCAATGGCGTTGACACTCCATCCTCCAACTCTCACCCCTCCTGCCCCAAGCACCCCCACACTCTTTGTGCATTCCTCCCCTCGTGCCCCAAATCCACTCTGGAACCTCGGGCTTCTAACCAATTTATCGCTGTAGAAATGTGGGTGCTTATACTCCTTGAATTTGCTCAGTTTCCCTCCATCACGAAGCTGAACAAGGTGCTCCCAAAGTTCTTGGCTTTTTCCAAATTCCCTTCTCAACCCGTATAGCTGCGCAAGCTTTTTATACTTCCCCGAGTCACCCAAGTACTCTTTTCCGTCAACTCCGAATAGTAACTCGTCCAAAACCTCTATATGCAGGTCCCTCAGACTCCCTAAAGACTTGTCAAGATGCACGTTAGCATAGCTAAAATTTTCATCCTTCCACTCGCCGATTCCAAGATCCTCCAAATAATGGTACCCGCTTAATTTCTCATCAAGAACCAAAAGGCTCTCCAGTCTTTCCTCCTTAGACCTTGTCATGCTCAGCCAGGCTTTCATGTGTTCCGTCGCTTGCTCTGGATTCTTGATGTGGAGGTGCGCGCAGAAGATTTCGTAGTGACTGCTCATGACCCTCACCCTCTGCTTCTCTTTGTGTTCCTCCTTCAAAGCCATCAGTTCGTCCTCTTTTTCCTGAAGATACCTCTCTTTCTGCACAGACGCCATCCTCTCAAGCTTTCTCTTTTCGATCTCCTCATCCTGAGGGTGCACAGTCGGAGGTTTGAAGGGCACCATCTTCACTGCCATTTGAAAGAAAGGGATGGACAGTTTCTGTAAATTTATGGTGACGTACAGTCGAGCTATCTCAAGGGCGACCTGAAGCTTGTCGTCAGCCTTTCGCATCGACTTCTTCAAGTCCTGGATCTTGGTGAAGACAGCGTTGCTGGAGTCTGATGAGACGTAAGAGTTGCTGGCAATGGAGTTGTTGTCCGTTGTAACACGTGACTTATTGGGGGTGCTGTTGTGTCCTTGCGCCTTCTTCCTTTCACCACCCCTTTCAACACTGATATCAGCGACATTTATCGATACTAGCTCCTCCGTGTCTAGTCGTGCCATCTCAAGAATTGAGCGAGCAAAAAGGTGCTGATCCTCCTCCTTCTGCTGCTCGTTCTTGGCCCTTTCCTCATACTCGGAAGTGTTTGTTCGCAATTGAGCAACTATCTCTTCTCTAGAGGGTCTACCCATGATTTTATCCCCGTTTCCACGAGATTTTTTTTTTTTAACTTGCCGTTAGCAGCTCTTCTGTAGAGAGGAAGAATAACTAAAGTTAATGCCAAAATGACACCCCCGCCTTAATAAATACTGCCTAACTCACGATGAGCGACCATCAAACCCCAGACGCCGGGTTAAGTGGCGGGCTGATGGACATCTATATGAACAGCCGTATTCATGTCGAGGTGCCCGAAGCTGCCCAACAACACCATCAGATGTTGACAGATGCTGCAGTCATCAGCTCGCCTCGGCAAGCGCAACACAACATACCATACGATGCGTCTGAATATACGAATCCAATCCAGCGCCCACGTAACAATGACAATGCCAACAACAGCAACCAAGATGACAACAACAAATCAATTGCCTGGGCAGATGCCAATATTGACATCCGCACGCCGCTGAAAAAACAGCAAAACTATGCTTACAACAGTAATAGCCACAGCAAGCCCCACAAGTCAATATTCAGTAAGAGAGATAAGTCGGGCCTGACAGTCAGCTTGGAGGTGGACTTGGCTCTGAAAAAGGACGCACTTGAGAATATTACTGAGCGGGAGAGTGTAATTCAGCGATTAATTCAGTTGAAATACCACGACCCGATGATAACAAAATCTCACGTCAAGCGCCTAGCTCAAGAGCTGCGGAATATTACTTTGTTTTGCGTTGAGTCAATTATTGCATGGAGGAAATCTATGGAATCGAGCTACACCAGCGATGCGGCCCCCTTTCTTTCTCCTAACAAACCGAATCTCCCCCCTCTCAACGACGAAAACGATGATCGGCCGACAGAAAAAAAGCACCACTTGGTATTCCGCTGGAGGGACGAAAACTATTTGCTGAAAATGATAGATGATCTGGTGTTTCTGAAGGAAGTCCCACAGGTCCTTGAGACTCTCCCAAACAATGTTCGCTTGGCTCGGAATCCTTTCCTACTTCCTCATACACTTGATGAACTCAATCTCATGAGTAGTAGCATAAAAGCCATGGACAGTGTGGAGCTAAGCAGGTGCAAGACTGCTGCCAGAGCAATTTTGAGTGAAGAGAAGCATCACCTGATGGAGGTTCAGACTATGGCTGCGGCGACCTCAGCGACAGGGGACAACAACAACAACAGCAACAGCAGCAGCAGCAACAACAACAACAACAACAACAACAACAATACCAGCGACTACAATACTGGCATCAATGAAATCCAATTTGTGAGCAGGGCTGACTCTAGCCTTTACAACATCGACACATCTCTACCTCCGCCACCCCACCTGAATACCCGTGAACTTAAGGTTTTCAGCAAACTCGCAAACCCGCCTATGGTGATAGCGATGATCTTCGCATGCGTAAAAATATTAATCCGCAGCGATGAGAACGACGACGACGACGAAATACCTACGCTAAATCGTCGGATGCTTCGCAATATGTTGCGAAAACCGATGGTCGTCGTCAGAAAATTAGAAAACTTCAATCCCAACGCGCCGATCAGCGGAAAAGTATTGGAAGCTCTTTACCCAATCGTCACAAACCCAAAGTTTTCGCCGGAGAATATCAGGAAGATCAGCGAAAGCATGGGGAATCTAGCTGCTTGGGTAAAGGAGGTTGTGGTGGAAAAAACGATTCAGCTCGGGTGGGTTGACGGAAAGCCAGTAAATAGCGTTCCAGTAACCCCCTTTACTTCTGTCAAAGAACAGCACCACACTTTGCACCACAAACCACGCCAGCACAACAACACTTCTCTAGAGGAGAGTGGGACTTTTGTGAACGTTGGAGACAACTCTGACTCTGACTCGAGCAAAGAGTCTCACCCTTCCCTCTCCCTCTCCCTCGACAAAGAATCACAATACATCGAGATGCTGAAAAAATTGCAGCACGAGATCTTCAGCCTCAAACAAGACCTCAATAGCCAAGGCCTTATACAAGACACCTCACTTAATGACAACGACGCCTCAAACAACGACTTGAGTATTTCCTCTCCTTACCGACAACCCCCCCGCATGTCCACCAGTATAATACATCTCTCTCAAGAAAAGATTAACCTGGATGACAAAGAATTGTTGGTAAAAGTTGCCTACCAGAATAACGGGTTAGAACTCCTCTTCACCGCTTGGGATATGGTAACTAATGAGAATTTGAAGCCCACGACGACCCCTGCACTTTTTTGCGATCAGATTACCGACCACTCTCCCGTCGAGTTAGAGGCTATGCCTGAGTCTTTTCGCCGCGACAAGCTACGCAAGATCGTTGACATGCTTCGAATCGAGTCTTCGGACAAACTTGTTTTGAGTATCGATAGGCAGGTCTGTCAAGGTAACAGAAAGATAGACGGAGTCGACTATGACTACAAAATTGTCAGAACAGTCGATAATGATGGTCTGGTTGTCACACTGCACAGTTTTGACGACGGCAACGATCTCGAGTCTAGCCTAGACATTGACCCGGATAAAACACTAGTGCTGCAGATTTCCGACGCCGAATTAGAGCTGCTCCTGGCTCATCAGCCTGGGCTCTTTTTGCGTTCTCTAAGAAAATGGAGTAGCCAACGGGCAATCTGTGATTGGCTTGTCACTCGTTTAAGCATCGAGGTCGAAGTTGTGGAAGGGAATGACAAAATAATTCGTCACTTGTCTGTTGATAGGACCGTACCCGTCCCGCGAAATGTCGAGAAGGGGGAGGTCAAGGTTGGAGGCAAGACTATCGCGCATCCTGGCTACGAGTTGAGGGCGCGTCAGCTTGATAATAATATCATTTTGGAGGCAATTCCGAACTCGGATGATGTTGTCGATGACGCAAATTCAAGTGAGAGCACTATACCCCAAACCACCGAGAACAGCGCCAACGCCACCGCGGCAGGAACGAGACCAATGAGCAGAGTAAAAATTGGATTGGCAGAATTTCAATCCCTTGGTGCTCCTGAAAACGCCCCCGAGCAGGAGCAGTTTCCTTTGATGCCGCCGTGGACTGGCGGCGGTCGTAACACCCCTGGTTTATCGCTCGACAGCGAGGGAATTGATCTCGGAAGACCCGCTCGTACTCCCCTGGACAGTTTGTTGAGCCGTTTAAGCTGGAGCGTGAAGAATGGACAGCCCGTGTTGGGATTAAACCGAGTAGTCTACGAGGAGACCAAATCGGTCAAGGGGACTCCGATGCTACTCCGGGCCAGCGTGATGGAAAAAGATATTATTTTCCAGGCCACCCGTCTGAAGCTCAAACAGAACAATGTCAAAAGAATCACGGAGGGTGACGAGAATGATGACGACGACATCTACGAGAAAGTGGGCGACGAGCTTGTCCGATTGATCACCGAATCAGAGGCAACTTCCCTTCTCTCGGTGAATTTACATGACACGCCCCAGATTCCTGAAAATCAAATTCTTTATCTGATGCAGCTACCCAATCGGCGCGAGCTCTGCAAAATGTTGTCTGACCGACTGAAATTGATTAAGGTCGGAGGCGCTTGGCGGCTTGAAACTCTTTCTCACAGGGAGAAGAGTCTTCTCACAATCGCAGTCGATAGCAACCATCGTGACAGCGTTATTGGAGCGGTGGATATTGACGACCAGATGAATTTGAGCGAAGTCCGGAAACTGATAAGCCGAGAGATGGACGAGGATGACCTTCCAGACAGCTGGCGGTTTTTGTTCCGGAATGCGCCTTGCAGCAAATCCCAAGAAAAAGAGCGTATGGCTACAGATTTACTTCCTGTTTGCGTCCTCTTGACTAAAAAGTCTCGAAAAACGCGGCCTAGCTCGGCCCCAAGCAACAGAGACAACAGCACTGTTGTCTCAGACGAAGACAGCGAGTTTGGTAAGCCAGAATCTTTGTTCAGCTGGGATAGCGACGACAGCAGCAAGACAGGAGGTGGGAGCGTGAACAGTAAGGGCTCCAAAAAAAAGAGGTGGAAAAAGACAGGGCGTCGCCGTAAAGTTAGAAAGGGTAAGAAAGGGATGGCTTCCAAGGGATATGACAGCCACGATGAGCTCATTGGAATGGGCGTTGTTGGAGAAGACATCGAGCTGAGTGGAGCGGAAAGTGACTTTGACTTTGATATGAGTTGGAACGATGATAGTAACAGCTTTAGTCATAGTACCAACAGCAACTTGAGCGTTAGTGGGGGGAGCAAGAAGCACCGCAATAAGAAGGCCAAAAACAAAAAGCGCGCAAAGTCATTGCTTGCTAAGGCCAAGGCAAAGAAAGAAGGTATCGCAACAAACGATACCGAGGATGAAGAGGAGAAGGCGAACGATCCACTTAAGAGCGATAATAAAACTACGAGCGCCCCCGACCCTCCTAAACCACCCAAGATCAAAGAGGTGAAGTACGTTCCGTTGCCCGTCATGAGTTTGATCACCTGCACCCAAGGAAGCAGCGTGATAAAAACCCAAGTCGACTGCACGACCTTTTTGCAGAGAGGCGACACCATAAGGATTCACAGACCGTACGGTCTGATCGATTGGACGATAAGTAGCGACCCCAAAAAACGATTCGATGCCACCGCAATCACTCTTGCGGACAAATATGTGCACAATAAGATGCCAGAAAAGTCCCCAGAAGAGATTAAGCGAGAAGAAGCAGAAAAGGCGAAGAGAGAAGCTAGGGCTGCTCAAATGGCGAAGGTTATGGAACAGACGAACGCCACAATTGGTGGCGATAACAACAACAAAAGCCCTCGTCCGGTGCCAGGCAGGCGGCGTCCCGGACCAGCATTCCAAGGGGGTAATAGCAGTCTGCCCGCCGGGCTAGACTTGCCCATGAACCTTCCTGTGGGGGCAACAGCCATGCACCAAATAGATGACGACGAGGAGGAGGAAAAGAAAGTGATAGAAGACGGTACGGTCCTAGAAGATTTGAGAATGTGGAAAGTTATCAGAGAGAAGGAAGACCGTCGACCAGGTTGGAGGAAACAGTATGATGACGGTATGGTTCCTTGGCACAACGACTTTACGGAAAGCGAGCAGGCAGAAGAGCACTTTCGCGTGCGGATACCGTGGGGAGAGCTTGAGCAAATGGTGCGCGACGTGCACGGCGATCAGAGCGATCGATTTGTTCTGCACCAGCAGCGTGTGAACCACTTCGGAGCGGTTACACCCATGAAAATCATGCATGAGGCGTATGGAGTTCTTTGCCGATGGCACCCAATGAGCAGCGCGGTTGACAATGTGAAGTGGGCAAAGTTTGCCAGAGACATGAAGCTCTTTCCGGCCAAACAGTCTTCTCAGATCGATCTGAGCTTTGCCAAGAGACAAAAAGAGAGAAAGATCGATTTGAAGGGGTTTGTGGCTTGCTGCACCGACATCGCTTTGATCAGGAGCCCTCATCTAATAGAATCTCCAAATGAGGCGCTCATGAAGTTGCTGCTAGAGAACGTGGTTATGCTACCGGCGGTCAACAGACTGGCTTGGAAAGAGGCAAAACGGATGGCAATAGTAGCCGAGGCGAGGCGAATCTGCGCACAGATTAGGCTTGTGAGTAATAGGAGGGGAAAAGTGAATCGGATAGAATTTTTGAACATTCGGAACTGCCAGATCTTGGTAGCGAAGCAGATGAGGCGAGTCATCAGCACACGGAACTTCAACAAGTATGTGGGTTTAAATGAAGATAACAGGTTATTTCGACGGCGTCACATCAGCGCGGTTATATGCCAGAAGACCTGGCGTATGTTCTACATGTGGAGGAAGCACGAGGAGCACAAAGCCAAAGTGAAGAGAGAGGAGGCGGAGGAAGTAAGGAAGTACAGGAAGAAATTGAGGGACAACAGGAATAGACGCGAGGCTGCGGTAGTATTTAAGTGTGTTAGGGTTGTGCAGGGAATCACAAGCATGATAATGTTCAGCAGGAAAGACAACAGACGACAGAGCAGTGACTACGGAATCATTGCCAAAGTTTATTTGCCTTCGACCCAAGAGACGTTCAAGTTTGTGGTCGAGGAAGACACTCTTCGAGAATTCATCGAACAGGCTCTAGACATGGATGGTTTGAGCGCCAACGAGATGCTCAATGCAAAGAGTTTGAGGTGTCTCACGGACAGATTTATGGTCAGAGAAACTGGAAGTAGGCCAATTATCCTTTTCAGCCGAAGAAATACCACAGAAAGAGGGATTTTATGCGGCAAGTGTAGCAAGAAAATCAGTGGGGAACTTTTCGTAGTATTTTCATACAGGAGCAGCGATGATTTGGTATTTAGAGCCTACGATCCTAGAACCTGCGCACAGCTGAGGTGCTGCATTGAAATAAAAGTCCTGAGAGACTGGCTAGTGGAAGAGGAATACAGGCAAAAGAGGCGCGAGGAGAATGAATACAAATGCTTGTTGGACAATGCAAGGAGGGTCAAGCAGATGTATAGCTGGGGAGAGTATGTGGACGAGGTCGAGCTAGCCGATGCGATAGAATTCCTCAAGCTGCATGCATTGAAAGAAGCGGGGGTAGAAATCAAGGAAGAGGTTGAGGAGGAGAAGTTCGAGCGGGTCGAGGGGGAGGAAGGGCAGGACGACGATGACGAGGACGACGGGGAGGATGGGGAGGAAGAGAAGAAGGGGGATGAGGAGGGTGCAATAGTTCCAATGGACGGTGAAGGAAATTTGGAAGAGAGCCTGACGGAAAAACAACAGCTGGCACTGATTGAGAGTAGCGAGCCATACCTGATGAAGAAGGACAATGAGGACGAATTGCTTGAATGGCTCTTGGATAGACTAAAAATTAGCAGGAACAGGAGGACGAAACGGACAAAGCTCATACTGCAGTACGAGGAAGATGGAGTACAGAAGGAAGCAGCCGCCACGAAGTTGCAAGGCATCTGGAGGCAAAAGAAGGCAAGGCAGAAGATGAGGCTTAGAGCAAGAAAGCAGTGGGAGAAAATGTGGGATAACGAGAATGGCTGTTATTACTACATCAACGTGAGGACAGGAGCTATCCAGTGGACGAAGCTGTCTATTTTAGGGTCAGAGGATCTGAAAGACCCGGTAGATGAGTGGCGAAAGATTACAGGGGAAGATGGCAATGTTTTTTATCAGAATCCTTGCACGGGGCAAACGAGCTGGCTGTGTGAAGAGGAGGCAGCTAAGATTTTACAGCG
>ERZ651776.4613-NODE-4613-length-12524-cov-3.012212_pt1 | contig 12524 bp, 12 predicted proteins | sample MGYA00514761_ERZ651776 | MGnify/ENA metagenome assembly ERZ651776 | reverse complement strand
GGGGGGGGGGGGGGGGGGGGGGGGGGGGGGGGGGGGGGGGGGGGGGGGGGGGGGGGGGGGGGGGGGGGGGGGGGCGGGGGGGGGCGGGGGGGGGGGGGGGGGTAGAGGGATAAAGCAGCTCTGCGCGGTCGCGTTCGATCAGCTGCATGATGCCTTTGGTGATTCCCATCTGGTCCAGAAATGTATCGCTGGAGGGGGAGATCACATCGACCATTGCATTGCCGATACCGATAACGTCGTAATTCCCAGAGTCATTCATGTGTTTTATCCTCGTATAGGCACAGATCACGGATGTGACAGGCCTGACATTTGGGTTTGCGCGCGACGCAGATATACCGCCCGTGCAGGATCATCCAGTGGTGTGCGTGCAATTGGAATTCCGCCGGAATGTTGTCTTCGATGGCGCGTTCGACGGCGTCGACATCTTTGCCGGGCGCGATGCCGCTGCGATTGCCGAGGCGGAAGATATGCGTGTCCACCGCCTGCGCAGGCTGGCCCCACCACATATTCAGCACCACATTGGCCGTTTTGCGCCCCACACCGGGCAGCGATTGCAGCGCGGCGCGGCTGCTGGGCACTTCGCCACCGTAATCATCGACCAATATTTGCGCCGTCTTCATCACGTTCTTGGCCTTTTGACGATAAAGGCCGATGGTCTTGATGTGATCCGTCAGCGCATCAATCCCGAGGTCGAGCATCTTTTGCGGAGTATCGGCCAGTTTGAACAGCGCGGCGGTGGCCTTGTTCACGCCTTTATCGGTCGCCTGTGCCGACAGCGCCACGGCGACGACCAACGTATAGGCGTTCACATGGTCGAGCTCGCCCTTGGGTTCGGCGTCGCCCGCGCGAAAGCGGCTGAAAATCTCGTAGATCGCCCTGTAGTCGAGTTGTGTGGTGAGTTTGGCCATGGCCCCTTTTGCCCGCCTGCCCCGCCCCGTGCAAGCCCAACCCATGCCCGACCCGGAGCAGACGTTCGCCGTTCCGTTCTCGATCTGGCGCGCTGCGAACGACCCGACATTGAAGGCCCGCTTCGAAGGTCTATTCCGCTAACATCCGCCGGGTTACCTCGACGAAAGGCTATATGCATCAACAGCGTTGGCGCCAAAGATTGCTTCGTTTTGTTGTTCACCGGGAATGAGCGATTTCGCGATATCTGCCCAAGTCCCGTAGTCGGCTGCGATCGTCAGAACCGGCCAGTCGCTTCCCCAGATCAGTCTTTGCCAACCAAAATGGTCCATCAGGTGCGCAACGTAGGGTCCGATGTCGGATGGCGTCCAGTTGTCGCCTGCTTCGGTCAATAGGCCTGACAATTTGCAATAGGCATTGGTTTCGCAAGCAAGGGCAGCCATATCCCTTGCCCAGTCCTCGAACAGCCGTCCTGCAATCTCTGGCTTGGCCGCGTGGTCGATCACGGTGCGCAGGTTCGGGTGCCGTGCCAGAAGTTCGCGAAGCCGCGAAAGGTGACGGGGCAGAACCAAAGCATCAAAGGTCAGGCCGGCGTTTACAATGGCCTCGAATGCAGGCGTAAGATCTTCGCGCAGCATCCAGCCATCATCGGCAATGTCTTGTATCATCGGACGCAGCCCGATGAGTTTGGGGTTCTGTGCAAGCCGCGCAATGTCATCGGCGGCGGAGGGGGCTTCAAAGTCCGCCCATCCGACCACGCCCAAGACAAAGGGGGTTTGGTCCGCGATATCGAGCAAGAATTCTGTTTCGGCCACGGTTGGCGCGGCCTGCACCAGAATCGTACCCCCAATGCCATGGCGCGACAGGTGTGGTGCCAGATCATCGGGCATGAAGTCACGATAGAGGGGGGCAAGCTCAGGTGTTAGCCATCCATAATCACCGCGTTCAAGCTGCCAAAAGTGCTGGTGAGCGTCGATAATCATGTGCCAATCACGCCCTTCTTTAGAATGATATTGCCATATAGCCGCGTTTCGCCGGTCTGAACGATGGCGAAGGCGGATTTCGCTCTGTCGTAAAACGCAAAGCGTTCGAGCCTGTTCAATTCTACGGGGTTGTCCGCCGTTTCCTTGGTGATGTTCTGGAACTCCGCCACTATAGGGGGCAGCGCATCGGGATTATCGACAACCTCCATGACGACGGCCGGGTCTGGCACAAAGCTGTCCAAGGGAAGGACTGTCAGGACCGCCCGCAACACGTCAGTCGCGGTGAGCCCGTCAAGGCGGTGACATCGCGCCCCGAGCGCCGTTGCCGGGAAGTTCGCGTCGGCAATGACCAAGTCGTCGCCATGGCCCATAGACCGCAAGGTCCACAGCAGATCGGGGGACAGGATCGGCGGGATGTTACGCAGCATCGGTGGTCTCCTATGGGGTCAATGCGTCTTGCCGGATCAACCCTTCGGATTTTAGATCAGACCAAAGTGCTGAGGGGATCGGGGTTTTGAATATCTCGACGTTCTGGCGCACCTCGTCCGGGCTGGACGCGCCGGGGATTACGGATTTCACCGCCGGATGACCCAACGGGAATTGCAGAGCGGCGGCGATGAGTGGCGTATCGTGCGCGTCGCATACGTCATTCAAGGCGCGAACCCGTTGCAATATCTGCTCGGATGCGGGGGCGTAGTCATATCGCGCACCTTCAATGGGCCCCGTGGCGAGGATGCCGGAATTATATGGCCCGCCCAGAATGATCCCGACATCGCGTTTGATGCAAAGCGGCAGGAACGTATCGAGCGGGTCTTGTTCGAGGAGCGTGTACCGCCCGGCGAGAAGAAAACCGTCAAAGTCCGCCTCGCCGAGCAGCCGCGCGCAAATTTGCCACGTGTTCACACCCGCACCGATGGCGGAAATCCTGCCGGCCTCGCGTAGCTCTGACAGGGCGCGATATCCGCCCTCGCCAAACAACTGGCGCAGATTATTGTCCTCGAAGGCCTGCCCGTGTGTCCCGGCATCAATATCGTGCAGGAAAAGCATGTCGATGCGGTCGGATTTCAGGCGGGCGATGCTGTCCTCATAGCTGCGCATGATTCCGTCGTAGGTGAAATCAAAGACAATGCGTTTTTGCGGAACGTCAACGAAGGCTTCGGGGGTGACGTCTTCGGGGGCACAGTCTTGCAGAATCCGCCCGACCTTGGTCGACAGGATCACCTGGTCGGGGTCAAACCGCGCGAGTGCGTCGGCAAACCGCATTTCGGATCGTCCCAACCCATATTGCGGCGCGGTATCGAAATAGCGGATACCTGCGTCCCATGCTGCATCCAACGTCGCCTGCGCGTCGCCGTCTTCGATCTTGCGGTACAGATTGCCGAGTGGCGCACCGCCAAACCCCAGTTGCGAAAGGTTAATCGCAGATCGGGTGCGGTCATTGAGCGGGTTGGTTCTGGTCAGCATCATCGGGGGCCTTTTCATCTGGAGCGGAAATATTCCGGGTGTTGGCGTTCCAACGGTTCAAGGCGGGTGATCAACTGTCGAAGGTGGAGCGACATCGCGGCACGTGCGGCATTTGCATCGCGTGCCTTGATACCAGCCAGAATGCTCTGGTGTTCGGCAACTGCTTCCGCAGGGCGGCCCCGTTCCGGCAAGATCAGCATCCGCGCGCGGTGCAATTGCAGTGACAATTGCCCAGCGGCGCTGGCAACGCGGGGAAATCCGGTGAACGCGAGGATCAGTTCATGAAATTCGAGATCCGCCTCAAAGAAGCCCTGAAAATCCTCGTCTTCCACCAATAGGTTCTGCATTTTCAGGTTGCGTGACAGGATGGTGAGTTGTTCGTCTGTGTGTTCCACCGCAACTTTGGCGACGGCAGCGGTTTCGACGGCTTCCCGCAGAAAGCTTTCCTCGCGCAGCTCGAACATGGAGAACTGCGAAACCCGTGTCGCGGATTGTGGGATGATATCGACCAGCCCGTCCGTTGATAGCCTGTTCAGGGCCTCTGTAACGGGAGAGCGGGAGACACCCAGCTGTTCGCACAGCGCACCTTTGCGCAGCACATATCCCGGCTCATATGCCATGGTCAGGACCTTGTTTCGCAGGGCCGTATAGACCCGCTGCCCCAAGGGGCCGTCCAGGTTGTTGATATCAAGTGTTAACGTTTGGGTCGTCATAGTGGGTGTCCTTCAACTGACATGTTAGTTGACAGGTGGTGCAAGTCAAGCTAGCACTTAACTTACGAAACCCAAAGCCGCTAAGCCAGAGGTACCCCGTCAATGCCCAAACGTTCCCGCCTGCTGACCCTGCATTCGCAAGACAATATTGCGGTCGCGTTAGCGGATATTTCTGCGGGTGAGGTGGACGAATCGAGCGGCGTCAAAGTTCTTCAATCGGTCACGCAGGGCCACAAGATAGCGATTGCGGCGATCCGTACCGGGCAAAATGTGCTGCGTTACGGGCAGACGATCGGACAGGCGACGGCGGACATTGCGGTGGGTGAACATGTGCACGTCCAAAACCTCGGCATGGGGGAGCACACACAGGATTATGCCCACGCGAGTGAGGCAAAGCCGCTCGGGTCCGCGTCTGAAGAGCGAACATTCAACGGCTTTCACCGCGCGGACGGCAGAGTCGGCACGCGCAACTATCTGGGCATTCTAACGTCGGTGAATTGCTCTGGCTCCGTTGCGAAATTCATCGCGCAAGCTGCGGAAAAGTCCGGTCTGCTGGATGACTTTCCAAATATCGACGGGATCGTTCCGATCGCTCACGGAACAGGCTGCGGGATGTCCGGCAGTAATGAAGGGTACGACACGTTGTTCCGGACGCTGTCTGGCTACGCACAGCACCCCAACTTTGGCGGTATTCTTTTGATCGGCCTCGGGTGTGAAGTCATGCAGATTGCCGACCTTGTTGGCGGTCGCGAAATTCGCACTGACGGCGCGTTGCGATATATGACGATCCAGCAGACGGGCGGAACGCGCAAGACGATAGAAAAAGGTCTGGAGGAGCTGCGCAGCATTGCCGGTCTGGCCAACACGGCCACCCGCCGGCCTGCGTCTATTTCCCATCTGATGGTGGGGATGCAATGCGGTGGATCGGATGGCTATTCCGGCATTACGGCCAACCCTGCACTGGGTGTTGCGTCCGATATGTTGGTGCGTCACGGCGGCACCACAATCCTTTCGGAAACATCCGAAATTTACGGCGCAGAACACCTGTTGACCCGCCGCGCGACAAGCGTCGAGGTCGGTGAAAAACTGATCGAACGGGTGCGCTGGTGGGAGGACTACACCGCCCGCAACAAGGGCGAGATGGACAACAACCCAAGCCCCGGAAACAAGCGCGGCGGGTTGACCACGATCCTTGAGAAATCCCTTGGTGCGGTCGCCAAAAGCGGCTCGGCGCCGCTGACGGATGTGTATCTGTTTGGCGAAAAGATCGACAAGACGGGTTTTGTTTTCATGGACAGCCCGGGGTTTGACCCGTGTTCCGTGACAGGGCAAATCGCGTCCGGTGCGAACCTGATCGTGTTCACGACAGGGCGCGGGTCAGTGTCGGGCTACATGCCGACGCCCTGCATCAAGGTCGCGACCAATTCCGAAATGTATGTCCGTATGTCCGAGGATATGGACATCAACTGCGGCGACATCATCAGCGCCGGCGTCGGTCTGCACGACAAGGGCAAAGAGATATTCGAGATGTTCATAAGCATCGCGTCGGGTGAGCAAACCAAAAGCGAAAGCTTGGGCTTTGGCGGGGTGGAATTCGTGCCGTGGCAAATCGGCGCGGTGATGTGAAAATGGGGACCTACATGGATCTGAAGAACAAAACGATTTTGATTACGGCGGCGGGCCAAGGCATCGGTGCAGCCAGTGCACGGGCTTGTGCGGCCGCTGGTGGCACTGTCATTGCGACAGATGTGAATGGCGAACTTCTGAAAAACCTCGAAGGCATCAGCGGTATCGAAACCCGCGTGCTCGACGTAACGGATGTGACGGCCATCAATGATCTGGCAGCCGACCTTCCCGACCTGGACGGGTTGTTTAACTGTGCGGGCGTCGTCCACCACGGTACTATCCTTGAGCTCGACGATGAAGCCTGGCATTTTTCAGTCGACCTGAATGTTACGTCGATGGTGCGGATGTGCCGCGCGTTTGTTCCGGGTCTTTTGCGCCGCGCCGAGAGCCAGGGCGCCGCCTCGATCCTGAACATGTCGTCGATGGCCTCTTCGGAAAAAGGGTTCATCAACCGGACCGCTTACGGCGCAACCAAAGCCGCTGTCGTCGGATTGACGAAAGCCATTGCGGCGGATTTTGTGGCCCAGAACCTGCGTTGCAATTGCCTTGGCCCCGGCACAGTCGACACGCCCGCCTTGCAGGGTCGTATCGCCGCGGCGCCCGATCCGGTTCAGGCCGAAAAGGACTTTATCGCGCGTCAGCCGATGGGACGATTGTCCACTGTGGACGATTTAACACCAACGATCGTTCATTTGTTGTCTGACGGAAGCAGTTTCATGACCGGGCAGATGGTCTTGGTCGACGGCGGTTGCACAATTTAGTGCGACGCGCCTTGGGAGGGGTGCAGACATGACAAATCTGGTCGAAATGAAGGGGATCGAAAAACGCTTTCCCGGTGTGCACGCGCTTAGGGCTGTGCAATTTGATCTGCGCCCCGGAGAGGTTCACGCCCTGATGGGTGAGAATGGTGCGGGCAAGTCGACCCTGATGAAGATCATGTCGGGGATCTACGCCCGTGACGGAGGTGAAATGTTTGTCGACGGCAAGCCCGTTACGCCAGACGGCCCCCGCGCTGCGCAAGATCTCGGGATCGGGATCATTCATCAGGAACTCAGCCTGATGAATGATCTGACAGCCGCCCAGAACGTGTTGATCGGGCGCGAACCGCGCCGTCGCTTCGGGCGGTTGGACGAATCTGCGCTGAACGCCAGAACAGCCGAGATTTTCGCATCGCTGAGCCTGAAGATGGACCCGCGCACGCAGGTCAGCACGCAGACAATCGCGCGTCAGCAATTGATCGAGATCGCCAAGGCGCTGTCCTACAACCCGCGTGTTCTGATCATGGATGAACCGACAGCCGCCTTGAACGACACAGAAATCAACGAGCTGTTCAAGGTGATCGAAAAGCTGAAAGCGGACGGCGTTGGCATCGTCTACATCAGCCACCGCATGGACGAGATCAAGCGCATTGCCGACCGTGTGACGATCCTGCGCGACGGGGCCTATATCGACACGGTTGAAGCTGCGGACACGCCGCTGTCCACAATTATCCAGTTGATGGTCGGTCGCGAAGTCACGCAGAACGCGCCCGTCATTCCCGATACATCCCAAAACCCTGTTGCCCTGGAGGTGCGTAACCTGTCACGCGGCAAAGAAGTGCGCGATGTCAGTTTTGATCTGCGCAAAGGCGAAATCCTTGGATTTGCCGGACTTATGGGCGCTGGCCGCACAGAGGTGGCGAGGATCATCTTCGGGGCCGACCCGCGCGACCGCGGCGAAATTTTCGTGGAGGGGCAATCCGTCGATATCCGCACGCCAAACACAGCCGTGCAGGCTGGGATCGGGTATCTGTCCGAGGATCGCAAACATTTTGGCCTCGCGGTCGACATGACCGTGCGCGCGAACATTGCGATGGCTGATCTGGGGCGTTTTGCGGGAAAAACAGGCGTTCTGAACGAGACTGCGATGGAACGCGTCGCCAAGGAATACATCGACCGTTTGGGCATTCGCACGCCGTCAGACCAACAAGAGGTCCGGTTCCTGTCGGGCGGCAACCAGCAAAAGGTGGTTATCGCCAAATGGCTTCTGCGCGACTGCGATGTGCTGATCTTTGACGAGCCCACGCGCGGCATCGATGTGGGCGCAAAATCCGAGATTTATGCCTTGCTTGAAGACCTCGCGGCACAGGGACGCGCGATCATCGTGATCTCGTCGGAATTGCCCGAGGTCATGCGCCTGTCCCATCGCATCGCGGTGATGTGCGAGGGCCGTTTGACCGGAATATTGCCCGGTGGCGCAAACACCACCCAGGAACAAATCATGGAATTGGCTACCCGGCGCGACTTCGCGTTGGCTGGTGCGGAGGAAACACTATGACCGCTATGACAACAGACGCCCCCAAGTCGACGCTTTCAAGGATCATTGCAGCGGGAACGCACCAGCGTGTGCTGGCATTTGCCAGTCTGGTTATCTTGCTGATCGGTTTCTCTATTGCCTCGCCGAACTTCATGCAGACGTCCAACATGATCGCCATTTTGCAGGCGACGTCTGTCAACGGCGTGCTGGCGATTGCGGTGACTTTGGTCATCATCACAGGCGGCATTGATCTATCGGTGGGCACAATGATGACGTTTTGTGCCGTGATAACCGGCGTGGTGTTGACCTATGCGGGTCTGCCCCTGTTCTTGGGCGTCATTGCCGCAGTCATGACAGGCGCGCTTTGTGGTGCGATGTCGGGTACGTTCGTGGCAAAAATGGCGATCCCGCCGTTCATCGCAACCTTGGGCATGATGCTGATCCTGAAGGGACTTAGCCTTGTGATATCCGGCACGCGCCCGATCTACTTCAACGACACTCCGGGCTTTAGCGAAATCTCTCGCGGGTCGCTGATTGGCGAGGTCATACCGTCCGTGCCGATCCCGAATGGCGTGTTGATCCTGTTCATCGTCGCGGCTGTGACGGCTTACATCCTGAACCGCACCGTGTTGGGGCGCTACTGCTTTGCGCTGGGGTCAAACGAGGAATCCGTGCGCTTGTCCGGTGTGAATACCGACCGTTGGAAGATCGTAATCTACGCCGTTGCGGGTTCCATTGTTGGCATTGCGGGCCTGCTGATCGCATCGCGCCTGAACTCTGCGCAACCAGCCCTTGGCCTTGGTTACGAACTCGAAGCGATTGCAGCTGTGGTTATCGGGGGCACGTCTTTGTCAGGCGGCCGTGGCTCGATCCTCGGCTCACTTATCGGGGCCCTTATTATGGCTGTTCTCACCAATGGGCTGCGCGTGCTGTCCGTGGCGCAGGAATGGCAGACCGTCGTTACCGGCGCGATTATCATTCTGGCCGTCTATGCCGACATGATGCGCCGCAAGAAGTCGAAGTAACGATCCAAAAACCCGGGAGGAGACCGGGACAAACGACAACTTAGGAGGAAATATCATGTTGTCACGTCGTACCCTTATTGGCGCGCTTAGCGTTGCTGCAACACTCACAATGGCTCCGGCTGCTTATGCGCAGGATGAAATCTATATCCCGCTCGTTTCTAAAGGCTTCCAGCACCAGTTCTGGCAGGCCGTAAAAGCCGGTGCAGACCAGGCAGCAGAAGAATTTGGTGTTCGCATCACATTTGAAGGCCCGGACAATGAAACGATGGTTGATCGCCAGATCGACATGCTCGCCGCGGCCTTGGCCAACAACCCGGCCGCGATCGGTTTTGCAGCACTGGACAGCCAGGCAGCCATTCCGCTTTTGCGTCAGGCGTCCGAGGCCGGCATCCCCGTCATCGCGTTTGACAGTGGCGTGGACAGCGACATCCCGATGTCCACAGCCACAACCGACAACGTCGCAGCCGCCGCATTGGCCGCCGACAAAATGGCAGAGTTCCTTGGCGGTGAAGGGACCGTTGCCGTCGTGGCCCACGACCAGACCAGCCGCACAGGGATTGACCGCCGTGACGGGTTCCTGAACCGGATGGCTGCCGAATATCCCGGCATCGAAGTCGTGACCGTTCAGTATGGCGCAGGCGACCAGTTGCAGTCTACGGAAGTGGCTAAGGCGATCCTGACTGCGAACCCCGGTCTGGGCGGTATGTTTGGCACCAACGAAGGCTCTGCCATTGGTATCGTGAACGCGGTGCGTGAAATGGGCGCCGAAGGTGTGACCATCATCGGATACGATTCCGGCAAGGCACAGACGGATGCGATACGCGACGGCCTGATGGCTGGTGCGATCACGCAAAACCCTGTTGGCATTGGCTATGAAACAGTCAAAGCAGCAGTCGCCGCGATGAACGGCGAAGAACTGCCAGAAATCATTGACACAGGTTTCTACTACTACGACCAATCCAATATCGACGACGCTGAAATTCAGGCCGTCCTTTACGATTGATTTTACCATCGTCGCAGCCCTCCCTCCCTGGGCTGCGACACCCCGAATTCTTTAACGTCCGAGGACCACATGAAACTATTGCGCTACGGCCCCGCAGGCCAAGAAAAACCCGGTTGTCTTGATGCAGAAGGCCGCGTGCGCGACCTGTCAGAGTATGTTGATGACATTGCGGGCGCTGCCCTTTTGCCTGATGCGATTGCGGGTTTGAAAGCCTTGGATGTCACGACGCTGCCCGTCGTTGACGGCATGCCGCAGGCAGGTCTTCGCCTTGGCCCCTGCGTTGGTCAAACGGGCAAGTTCGTTTGCATCGGCTTGAACTATGCGGATCACGCCGCGGAAAGCGGAATGGACGTGCCGCCAGAACCCGTGATCTTCAACAAATGGACGTCTGCCATTGTCGGCCCAGATGACGACGTCATCATCCCGCGTGACTCTCAGAAAACCGATTGGGAGGTCGAACTCGGCGTCGTGATCGGCAAAGGCGGCTCTTACATTGATGAAGCCAATGCGATGGACCACGTCGCGGGCTTCTGTGTCGTCAATGACGTGTCGGAACGTGAATTCCAGATTGAACGGGCGGGAACTTGGGACAAGGGCAAAGGTTGCGATACCTTCGGGCCAACTGGCCCCTGGCTGGTCACACCGGACGAAGTTGGCGACTATGACAACCTTTCGATGTGGCTGGAGGTGGATGGCAAGCGCCACCAGAACGGGTCGACTGCGACGATGGTCTACAAGGTGCCGCACCTGATTTCCTATTGCTCCCGGTTCATGAGCCTTCAGCCAGGTGATGTGATCTCTACGGGGACACCGCCTGGTGTCGGAATGGGCCTGAAGCCGCCAACGTATCTATCAGGGGGTGAAACGATGCGCCTTGGTATCGAAAAGCTTGGCATTCAGACCCAAACGGTCCGGAACGCGACCTGAGATCAATCGACAAGAGACGGCGGGCGGTTGCCGCATAGACGATCCGCCCGCTGAGAGCAGTCCATCGACAGACCTCCGCCACTTTGGTTCGGCGCATAAAATGGGTGCCGTAGCCACCGGGTTCCGAGCCTATCGCAACATCCCTGTCCCGCCCGACCCAAGCGCCCAAACTGGCGTGTTGATATGTGCGGGTTGGAGTCCTCTTTGGCCGATGCTGCCAACTGTTCGAATGACCGCTTTGCATTTGACAGTTCACGCTTCTGACAACAAAGCCCGTCCGATCCTTTCGACATGCACATAGTCGGTGCCGCAACACCCGCCAAAGACGTTCATTTTCGGATAAGCTGCACGGATATCAACGTACTGGCTGGCCAATTCATCAGGATTGCCTTCTTCGAGATGACCCAATTGACACAAGGTGCCATGATCCAAAGATGATGCGTTGGCACGAAGCCCACGGATGCGGTTCGCCCAAGGTTCACTGGCAAGTGCGGGGCCAAAATCGACGGGATGCGAGCAGTTGATCATGTAATAGGCTGGAGCGCCTGAGGTCGCAGCGTCTACCAATTCTATCGCTTGCTTCAACGTTTCACCGCTCCGGAGTTTGCGGTTCTTTTCAATTGTAAAGGCAATGACCGACGGAATGCCAGCCTTTGCCGATGCCTTTGCGATGCCAATCGCTTCGTCCGTTGAGTTCAGGGTCAGCGCTGTAACGATATCGACGCCCGCAGCCTTAAAGGTCTGGATCTGTTCCGCGTGATAGGCTTCGGCGCTGTTGGCCGTCAGGTCCTGGTTTGTTTGATAGGCATCCCCTTTTGGTCCGATGCAGCCACTGATTACGGTGTTTTCCGCAGCCAAGCCGGCCTCGGCGGCACACGCGTGGTAGAGCTCAAAGCACTTGTGGTTCATCTCCGCGAGACCTTCGGTGGAATAGCCAAGCAAGGCACCCCAATCCCGACTTGCCCGATAGGTCAGGCTGTCGAAGATGAAGGGCATTGCGAGCTTTACGGCAACATTGGCGAATGCCGTGTAGTATTCTCGCAGGGCAGCGGCTGATCGGGGGTCGTTCAGCAGATGAAAGGCGCTGAATTCCGGAAGTTCAAAGCCACGCTTGTACATAAGCCAAGTCTCGGTTCCGCCATCGGTCAGGAATATGTCGTCCGTCTCGTGTGGCAGTCGGGGTGTTGTTCGGGCCATGATGTACTCCTGTCGTGTCAAATTGGCGTGTACCCAAAGCATAGGTTTTGCCTGCCACGTCTGACAAACGATCAAAAATTGACTTATAGCCTAGATTTTCTATGGTATGTGCGATGATCCGACGCCTGCCGTCCCTAAACAAACTGCGCGCTTTCGAAGCCGCCGCCCGCCACCTGAGTTTCACCCGCGCTGCCGAAGAACTGCACCTGACCCAGAGCGCGGTGAGCAAGCAGGTGGCACAGCTCGAAGAGATGCTCTGCCACCCGCTGTTCCAGCGGGTGCGCCAGCGTTTGTACCTGTCGCCGGCGGGCTCGCTGTACCTGGAGGAAGTACGCAAGATCCTCAACCAGGTGGATATTTCCAGCCGCTACATCCTCACCTACGG
>ERZ651776.4612-NODE-4612-length-12527-cov-45.163614_pt1 | contig 12527 bp, 8 predicted proteins | sample MGYA00514761_ERZ651776 | MGnify/ENA metagenome assembly ERZ651776 | reverse complement strand
CAACGGTTACTAATTATAATATACTTTGGGCATTTCCTTTAAATCTTATTTTTTGTACCCTAGTGAGTAAAAAAGTTCCAAAAAAATGGATAAAAAATTATGTGTCATTTTTAATTATTCTTTTAACACTACTAGTTGTGCATTGGTTTACTGGTGTTCAAGTTTTTGCTCCTGCGCTACTACCCCTTGTAATAGCACTTTTTATAAGGTATGTGTATCTAGTTAGGAATTTAAAAAGGTAATTAAAACACGCCTTATACTCCCTTTGAATAGAGGTATCTATAATTGTAGAATTTGCTGATAATTATAAAGTATATTACAATTTAAGTAAGCAAAAACACCTTAATTTGCATAAAAATCAAACTGTGAATTACCTCTCTGTTGAACATGTTGCAAAATCTTATGGTGAACGTATCTTATTTGAAGATATCTCCTTTGGTATCAATCAAGGACAAAAAATTGGATTTGTCGCCAAAAACGGAACCGGTAAAACGTCACTTTTAAATATCCTTTCTGGGATAGACACTCCAGATAAAGGCGCTGTAGTGTATAGAAAAAATCTAAACGTTGCTTTTCTCTCTCAAGAACCAAACCTAAACAAAAGCCTTACCATTGAGCAGACTATTTTAGCTAGCGATAACCCAGTATTGGAGGTTATTCAAACCTACGAAAAAGCAATTCTACATCCAGAACAAACAGAAAATTACCAAGCCGCTTTTGATGCTATGGATGCTCATGATGCCTGGGATTTTGAAACAAGATACACCCAAATATTATTTAAATTAAAATTAGAAAATCTTAACAAAAAAGTAGGTGATTTAAGTGGAGGACAAAAAAAGAGACTTGCCCTTGCCAATGCACTTCTCACAAAACCAGATTTACTGGTAATGGATGAGCCAACAAACCATCTAGATCTGGAAATGATTGAGTGGCTTGAAGCTTTGTTTGCAAAAGAAAATCTCACTCTTTTTATGGTTACCCATGACAGGTATTTTTTGGAACGTGTATGTAATGAAATTGTAGAATTAGATCAAGGTAATCTATACAGTTATAAAGGAAACTACAGCTATTATCTTGAAAAAAGAGACGCTAGAATAGAGGCTGAAACTACAGAGACAGGCAAAGCAAAACAATTATATAAAAAAGAGTTGGATTGGATGCGCCGCCAACCAAAAGCAAGAACCACTAAAAGTAAATCTAGAATTGATGACTTTAGTGAGATTAAAGACAAAGCCCATAAAAGACGTAACGACCACCAGGTAGAGTTAGAACTTAACATGGAGAGACTTGGCACCAAGGTAGTTGAGATACACAAAATAGGTAAAACCTATGATAACAACACCCTTTTTAATGGTTTCGAATATAATTTTCTAAGAGCAGAACGTATTGGAATTATAGGAAAAAATGGTACTGGAAAATCTACATTTTTAAACATACTAACGGGCTCACTAAAGCCAGATTCTGGAAAAGTTGTTATTGGCGATACTGTAAAATTTGGATACTATACCCAAAGAGGAATTAATATTAAAGAAGGACAAAAAGTAATTGATGTTATTAGAGAGTTTGGAGATTACATCCCATTAAAAAAAGGACGCCAAATTAGCGCACAGGGTTTATTAGAGCGTTTTTTGTTTGATAGAAAAAAACAATATGACTTTGTTGATAAATTAAGTGGTGGTGAAAGAAAAAGACTTTATTTATGTACGGTTTTAATACAAAATCCTAATTTTTTAATTCTTGACGAACCTACGAATGACTTAGATATAATAACCCTTAACGTACTTGAAAGTTTTTTATTAGACTTTCCTGGTTGCTTAATAGTTGTTTCTCACGACAGGTATTTCATGGATAAAATAATAGATCATTTATTTGTTTTTAAAGGATCAGGAAATATTGAGAATTTTCCAGGAAATTACTCTGATTACAGAGCTTATGAAGATTCTAAAATCAAAAACAATGACAGTGAATTAAAATCAGAACGCTCTCAACTAAAAGAAAAAAATATACATTCGAATAAAAAAAATTTAAATTACTTACAACAAAAAGAATTTAAAAAATTAGAAAAAGAAATAAAGAAAATTGAAGTTTTAAAAGAAGAAATTCAAAATCATTTTAACCAAAAATTATCCATAGACGACGTAAAAAAATACTCCATTCAGTTGAAAAATATTGAACAAGAATTAGAACTTAAAACAAATAGATGGTTTGAATTGTCAGAAAATTAAAAAATCCTGAAAAAATTAATTATTTTGAATTTGTATATTTTAATTAATTTTAAATAAATTCGTAAGAACCTCTGAACTTAATAATCAGAGGTTTTTTTATAAATAATTGACATGGGACTAACCAATAATGATATTTTTAAAAAACTTAGAGTTGCACATAAATTAAGAGACGACGATATAGTTAATATTTGTAAACTAGCAGATTTCAGAGTAACAAAATCTGAAATAAACGCATTATTTAGAAACGAAAAGCATCCAAAATACATGGAATGTGGTGATCAGATGTTAAGAAATTTTCTTAATGGTTTAATTATTTACCTCAGAGGTCCTGCTTAAAAATTATCTTTTTCGAACTGTTTAAGGCTCCAAACCATATCTGGTTTATCGATGAAATCAGGTTCTATATCAACAGCTTTTGCATGGATATCTATATCATCCCCGTCCAGACGAACAGTCCAATAATCAATTTTATTAATTCTAGACATACCCTCAATTAATTCAGCTTCAATCTTATGATTCTTTTTTAAATAGTGTGTAAAGAAATAACAGCTTTTCCAACTTTGATCTTGCTTAGGTTTAAAGTTCTTAAGAAAATCCTCAATCAATTCGTTTTTATTCATATTTAAATTTAATTATAAGCTATTAGCAAAATTATTAATGTGCATCAATGAAGATCTGTAAATTTTTGGTGTTGCATTTATAAAAATCATATCTCCGGCATGAACAGTTCCGTTAATTGTTATACTTGATGCATCAACACCAGAAATAAGTAATTTTTTATAATATAAAAGTCCTTCATCTCTTAAAGGGTCTAATTCGTTAACAGAAATAACGTGAGGAGGTAATCCCGTTAAATCTTTATTAGTTGCAAACAAAGGCCATGCAAGTGGATTTTTACTATCAACACCATCATATGCTGTTGCCATTACGGCCATATCATTTACATTTAAAAAATAACCATTGTTTTCTACAAGTGAAGGAAGGTTATTAATTGATCTATGGTATTCATTAGAAATGTAAGGACATTGAGCATAAACTCCATCAATTTGAAAAAGCTTTTCATCTTTTTTTGCTTTTAGAGTAGTTGCCAAAGTAAGGTTACCTCCTCCAGATTCACCAGAAATTATAATCTTAGAAACACCTAATTTTTCTTTATTATCAAACATCCATTGTAAGGCACTAGTACAATCATTCAAACCAGCTGGAAAAGGGTGACTACCTAATTCTCCAGCAACATTTCTAAACTCAACTCCAACAACTACTAAACCTGTTGAAGCAAGATCATCTCTCCATCTAATATAATTAGGACCACTCGCTTTCAATATACTCATACCTCCACCATGTATATGAAGAATTCCAGGTGTATTAGAATTATGATTTTTTGGTTTGTGTATATATAATTTTATTTGATTACCATCAATTCCGTCAATAATTTTTGTAAATCTTTCTAAACCCTCAACCTCAGTAAGATCAGAATACCAAGATTTGAAGACCTCTTCATAAACAGGTTCTAAAGAAGACAAATAATCGACTTTTTCCTGTTGAGTGGCATCAATGGATATTGGTGGTTCAGGTGCTAAACCATCCATATCAAATTCTGACATAACTTTTATTACTGCTGGAATCGCTCTTGGATCATTTTTTAAACTCATTTCCGAATCACCCAGTCTTCCTGGAAGATTAGTGTTTTTTGAATTAGAATTAACACAAGATGTAATTAATATTAAGGATAATAAAATAACTTTTTTCATGACTTGAGAATTTATGTAAAATTATAAATTTGGTTAAGAATATTTTAAAATAATTAAGTTCTTTTTTTAGTAACTATTTTGTTTACAAACATAGATACTGTCGCATCTCCAGTTACATTTACAACGGTTCTACACATATCAAGAGGTCTATCAACAGCAAAAATCAAAGCTAAACCAATTTCAGGTATTCCTGCCTGAGAAAGAACAATAATAAGCATTACCATTCCTGCGCCAGGAACGGCAGCTGAACCAATCGAAGCTAATGTAGCAGTTGTGACAATACCTAACTGAGCAGCAAGACTTAAATCTAAGCCAAAAGCTTGAGCAATAAAAACAGCAGCTACTGCTTGGTATAGCGCACTACCATCCATGTTTATTGTTGCGCCAATTGGAAGAACAAAACTACTAACCTCTTCATCAACATCTAAATGATCTTTAACTCTTTCCATAGTTACTGGCAAAGTAGCTGCACTTGAACTTGTAGAAAAAGCTAGCAATTGAGCCGGGGAAATACCATTTAAAAAATATGATGGACTTTTACCAATAAAAATCCTTACTATTATTAAATAAATACATATTAAAAGGATTAAACCAAATAATACTGTAATTGAATATAATCCTAAGGCCTTGAAGAGATCCATGCTTGGGGATTCTACAATAATTGCTGCAAGAAGTGCAAAAACACCATAAGGAGCACATAACATGATAAGGTCAATAATTTTAAGAATTACATCATTTAAAGAATCAAAAAAGTTTTTTATTGGTAATGATTTTTTAGGAGGTATCAGAATCATAGATATTCCAAAAATTATTGCAAAAAATATGACTTGTAACATATTTCTGTTATTAGATGCAGCGTTGAAAAAGTTTGAAGGAACCATGTCAACTAAGGGTTGTAATGGCCCTAAGTTCTTTTGACTATTTGCCACATCAATTTTTTCATTAGCATTAGATGAATATGCATTAACTAATTGTTCTCTTGTTTCTTCGGCAATATAGTTTCCAGGTTCAATAATATTTACAGCAACAAGTCCAATAGTAACAGCCATCATTGTTGTGAATATGTAAGTTGCAATGGTAATACCTCCCATTGAAGATAACTTTGATAAATCTTTTAAATCTGAAATACCTTTAATAAGAGAAGCTAAAATTAAAGGAACTGCTATTAACTTTAATGAATTAATAAAAATAGTTCCAAATGGTTTAATCCAGTTTAGAACAAAAGTTTTACCCCATTCAAAATTAAGAAAAAGTAATCCAAATAAAACACCCAAAACCATACCTATTATTATCTGCCAGTGTAATGCTAATTTTTTCATATTTCTATTTGGTTATTTTTTTAAATAAATTGATTAATTATATTTTCAAACATCTCTTGTTTGCCACTCTTTAAATTTAACTCTCCTGTGTTTACAGCTATTTCATATAAATCGTTGAGATTTAATTTACCTTGTTCAAATGCTTTTCCTTTTCCAGAATTAAAACTATTATATCTCAAATTAAAAAGTTCCTTATAATTTGATGAAGTTAAAATATTATCAGCAGTTATAAGTGCTCTAGCAAAATTATCTGCTCCTCCAATATGTGCATGAAAAATATCATCTATATCCGTAGAATTCCTTCTTATTTTTGCATCAAAATTAACTCCTCCTCCTTGTAAACCTCCTGATTGTAAAAATACAAGCATAGCTTCTGTTGTTTCATATAAGTTATTAGGAAACTGATCTGTATCCCATCCGTTTTGATAATCTCCTCTGTTTGCATCTATACTTCCCAACATATTAGATTTTGCAGCAACAGTAAGTTCATGTTGAAATGTATGTTGAGCTAAGGTTGCATGATTTACTTCAATATTAATTTTAAAATCCTTTTCCAAACCATATTCTTTTAAAAACCCTATAGCTGTTGCAGTATCAAAGTCATATTGATGTTTTGTTGGTTCCATAGGTTTAGGCTCAATAAAAAAATTACCTTTAAAACCTTGAGATCTTGCATAATCTCTAGAAATTGACAAGAATTTACCTAAATGATCTAACTCTCTTTTCATGTCAGTGTTTAGAAGACTCATATATCCTTCTCTTCCTCCCCAAAAAACATAATTTTCACCATTTAAAGCTATTGTAGTGTCTAGGGCTAACTTAACCTGGCCACCTGCCCTGGCTAAAACATCAAAATCTGGGTTGGTTGCAGCACCGTTCATATATTGAGGATTAGAAAAACAATTTGCCGTTCCCCACAACACCTTAACACCAGATTCCTTTTGTTTAATTTTTATATAATCAGTTATAAACAAAAGCCTGTTTTCAGATTCTTTCAAACTTACTCCCTCTTGAATTAAATCAAAATCATGAAAACAGAAATAGTCAAATCCCATTTTGGTAATAAACTCAAATGCAGCATCTGCTTTATCTTTTGCAGCTTGATAAGGGTCTTGAGACTTATCCCACAAGAAATTTTGTGTTGCTGAACCAAAAGGATCGGTTCCTTGTCCACAGAAAGAGTGCCAATAAGCAATCGCAAACTTAAAATGATCTTTTAAAGCTCTGCCAGCTACAATTTTATTTGGATCATAATACTTGAATGAAAAAGGATTTGTTGAATCTTTTCCTTCAAATTTGATATCTCCTATTCCTTTGTAATATTCTACATTTCCTATAAGTGCCATTTCATTTTTATTTTAAAGTTAATTCTAATTTTTTAACCCATAAATTAAAAGCTTTCTTGTATTCTGTTGAATTTAATTGAGGAGTAAATGTTTTTACTAAATCATTGTCGATTATGTTTTTTCCAAATTTAACAAAATCTTTATTTCGAAGATTTACAGCTCTTGAAGCGCCAATTGCACCAGTTGTTTCATAAATTTCGATTTCATTATTTATTAAAGTTGATATAGTTTCTCCAAAAACTTTAGATTTAAATAAATTATCATTTCCTGCTCTAATTACTGAAGGATTAATACCATCATTAATTAAAATTTGAATTCCATAAACAAAAGCAAAAGCAATCCCCTCAAGTGTTGCACGAATAACATGTGCATTAGTATGAATATTTTTGTCAAAGTTCAACATACTTGACCCTACATTCATATTATTAAGCATTCTTTCTGAACCGTTTCCAAAAGGCAAATAAGTTAATTCTTCTGATCCAACCCGGGCCATTAATGATAGTTTATTCATTTTGTCATACGATTCGATGTTAAGCTCATTTTTTAATTTAGCATACTGAATCCCAGCTCCGTTTATACATAATAATTTTCCAAGCGAAGATGAATTTTTAGTTTTTACATGAAGAAAATTATTTATCCTTTCACTTTCAATTGTTTTTTTATTGTCTGTTACTGCAAAAACAACACCTGATGTACCTGCTGTAGCAGCTACTTCACCTGGTTTTAGTACATTTAAAGAAAGTGCATTATTTGGTTGATCACCTGCCCTGTAATAAATAGGGGTGTTTTCTACAAGACCACATTCTGATGACCCTTTTTTATTTAGTTTACATTGAAATCCAAAATTCGAAACAACATCTGGAATCAGAGAACTATCAATTTCATAATATTTCAATAAAAAGTCTGCAATTTTGTTTTTTTTAAAATTCCAAAGCATTTGCTCGGATAGACCCATATTTGTAGTAGTCATTTTTCCTGAAAATTTATAGGCTATATAATCACCTGGAAGCATAAACTTATAGACTCTTTTATAGAGTTCTTTTTCATTGTTTTTTACCCATTTTAATTTTGATGTAGTAAAATTCGCAGGAGAATTTAATAATGTTTCAATACATTTTTCTTTACCTAGTTCAATAAAAGCTTTCTTTCCAATACTAACTGCCCTGTCATCACACCAAATAATACTATCTCTAATTAAATTCCCTTTATTATCTAGTAATACCAAACCGTGCATTTGGTATGAAATTCCAATTCCAGAAACAAGTGAAGGGTTAACGTTAGTTAATGAAATAAGATTTTTTATAGCTTGACATGTGTTCTTCCACCAAATTTCTGGATCCTGTTCTGCCCATCCATCTTTAAACACTTTTATTTTTTGTTCACTTGATGGTTCAGAAACTACATTAACAACGATTCCACTCGAACACTCTGTAAGAGCTGCTTTGATAAATGAAGTCCCTATATCTAAGCCAAGATTATACATTTATTTAACCCGTAAAATACATTAAAATTCCTATTACCATTAACACAAGAATTACTGATAAAATAACATCAACAGTTGAATATGTTTTTTCTTTAAATTCTTGTGAGTTTAAATCAAGATTTCCAAAAGACAATCCTCTTGTTTTAACATAATCTGGCTCGGCAGTTATTAAACTAACTGAAATACACAATACAACAGAAAATATAAATAAAATAATAGCCATATGAGCAAAATTTATTGTTGCAAATTCAAATAAGAAACCAGAAACCGTCTCACCAGATGAAATCTGCGGTTGATAATAAATTTCTGAGCCTAATCTTAATATTAATAAAAATAAACCCATAAATAGTGTAGTAATTGCTGCATCAGAGTTAACCCTTTTCCATGTAATTCCTAATAAAAATACGGCTGTAACTGGGGGTGCAATATAGGATTGTACATTTTGTAAATATTGATACATAACTCCTCCTCCAATTTTCTCCATTATTGGAATCCACATTATACCTAAAACTACTATTACTGTAGTTGCAATTTTCCCAATATTAATTAATTGTGCCTCAGATTTATTGGGTCTTATTTTCTTATATATATCAATTGTAAAAATTGTCGAACATGAATTAAAAACAGAAGCTAACGAACTCATTAAAGCTGCCATTAAACCACCTGCAACAAGCCCCTTTAACCCAACGGGTAATAATGTATTTACTAGCATTGGAAATGCTCTGTCTGCTTTTGTTACAACATAAGTTTCAGGATCTTGAATTGTTAAAGCAAATGCTATAATTCCTGGAATTAAAAAAATTAATATTGGAAGTAATTTAAGGTATGCACCAAAAATAGCACCTCTTCTACCTATTTTAATATTGTTTGCAGCTAAGGTTCTTTGAACTATATATTGGTCAGTACACCAGTACCAAATTCCAACAATAGTACCTCCAATAAGGAGTCCAGTCCATGGAAAATCCGGATCAGTCATTGGTCTCCACATATTAAAATGATCAGGACTTACTGCTGTAACTGTTTCTCTTAACTCTCCCCATCCACCAACTTCTTGTAATCCTAGATAAGTAATTATTACTGATCCTAAAATCAGTACAATTGTTTGAAGTGTTTCTGTATAAATAACAGCTTTCATTCCACCAATAATTGTATATATTCCGGTAAAAATTACTATTCCTATTGCACCGTACCAAAATGGAATTCCTAACAACTCTGATACTACAATTCCACCAGCATATATTGTTACCGAAACCTTTGTTATAACATATGCTAATAAAGAAAATATTGATAAAAACCATCTAGATCTACTATCAAATCTTTTTTCTAAAAACTCTGGCATTGTAAAAGCACCACTTCTTATGTAGAACGGAAGAAATAACCATCCTAATAATAGCACTATCCATGCGTGTAATTCGTAATGAGCCATTGGAGTTCCTGATTCAAATCCAGTACCAGCAAGACCTACGACATGCTCAGAACCAATATTTGAAGCAAAAATAGAAGCTCCAATCACAAACCATCCAACGTTTCGTCCAGCTAAAAAATAATCTTCTGTGTTTTTATTTTTTTGAACCACAACCCAAACGGCTACGCCAATTAATAAAAAAAAGTAAATACCTAAAACAACCCAATCTAGGGTTTCAAAAACTGTTTCCATAAAATTATGTTTCGAAATTTAAAAACGTTAATATATCAAAATGTTTTAATATTTCGTTTATCATCGTTTTACTATTTTAAATGTTTTTCTAACTGTTGGTCCGTCCAAGGTTATTAAGTAAGTACCTGCTGGAACACCACCCAAATCTAAATCTGTTTTTCTAGTCGATTGTATCTCTTGTTCTCTTGTGAAGATTAGATCTCCTTTTGAGCTAAACACACTCATTGTTACTTTACTGTCTTCTCCATTTACATATACATTAACATCTCCTAGTGTTGGATTAGGATAATACAATATGTCTTCTGAGATAAAAATCTCTCTTTCTATTACACCTTGACAGTCTAAGTCTGTGCTGATCTTTATTATACTAAGACCCGAAGGAAGACTGGTTGTAAACCTGTCTCCTTTAACATCAAAGCGCTGACCATTAACTTCTACATTGTAAGAAGAAGAACCGCTTAGCTGTATGCTAGTAGTTCTGTTATCATTATCAACATCTATAAACGCGCTTAAGGCCTTAGGCTCTGCGATATTAACTTCAAAACACTGCTCGTAGGCATCTTGACCCTCTACAGTAAAGCATACCGTATAAGTTCCTTTACCAAGACCTGTCACTGAAGCCGTCTTGGTATCGCCGCCTAAAGTAATAGGATCGTCCTTGCCGGTAACAGTAACTGAATAAGCATAACTAGCATCCTCAATACTAAGTCCAATAGATCCGTCAGTATTACCAATACAACTCGTGCTGGTAACTGAGACTTTATTGTTGTCTAATGGCAGTGTAAAAACAGGACAACCGTTTAAATCAACAGTTGAATCCTCTGGAGTATCAGGGCAATTATCAAAACGATCAGAAACACCATCATTATCAGAATCTAAATCTTCAATATCTATTAGTGCATTAGCTTCATTGGAATCATTACTGCCGTCGTTAGCTTTATATGTAAAAGTATCTTGACCAATATAATTATTGTTTGGACTATAGGTAAAAGTGTCACCATTAATAACGACTGATCCATTTTCTGGTTCAGTCACAACACTATAAGTCAAAGTGTCTTTGTCAATATCAGTTCCATCAAACTTTGTAGAACCATCTGTATTAAGTTTAGTAGTTAAAGATACATCCTTCACTGTAGGAGTATCATTTACTGGATTTACCGTAACAGTTACTGTTGCTGTATTGGAATCCTCTGTTCCATCATTTACTTTGTAAGTAAAAGTGTCTTCACCATTATAGTTCTCATTGGGCGTGTAAGTCACTTTAATCCCATCTAGCGAAACAGTACCATTAACCGGATCATCTACAATAGAATATGTAAGTGTGTCCTGATCTAAATCTGAAGCATCCAAAGAAACCTCAACTGAATTATCCTCATCTGTACTAACTGAAATATCTTTAGATACTGGTGTGCCGTCACAAACATCTCCATCGCCGTCTCCATCCGAATCTTCTTGTCCTGGATTATATATATCAGGACAGTTGTCTTTTTCATCCTCAATACCATCTTTATCTTTATCATAAAGAAGTCTTAAATAACCTGTAACCAGAACAGTTGATGAAATATCTTTAGTATTTGCTCCAGAAATTACTACGTTTGAAATAGGTATTTCGTATTGTCCAACAGTTGTGTTTTCAGCAATAACAATAGAAATATTATTTAAAACAGGATTGTTTTTTTTTGAGATTATTGATGAGCTGTTACTATATATAATAATTCTATACTTACTATCGCTTAGTTTTGATTTAGATAAAGTAAAACTTGATAGCTCTGGATTTAATTTAATACTATCACTTTCTGTTGAAAACCCATTAGGGAGCTCAAAATCATATTGTATTGCTTTCACATCTTCATAGTTTGACAAACTAATTGAGAAAGTGTTATTTCCATGGAAGACATCTTTATTATCAACTTTTAAATAATTAGGTGAGAATACAGATGATGTTAACGGAATAGAAGTTGTCTGGTTTGGATCATTGTGCTGAATTATCAAATTTGCAGATGAATCCCCAGTAGATAATGGAGTATATGAAAGAGTAACTATTTCTTGATTACCCTTTTCAATAGTTAGAACATTTTTATCAATACTAAATTCAGAATTAGTGATTGATATATTTGAAATATTCAATGTAGCTTGTCCATTGTTACTTATAGTAATTTCTTTTTCAATTTTAACATCCACTGGAACCTCTCCATAACTAATTGAGGATGGATTAACTTGAATACTTGGTGAATTTACTGTGATATTTCCTGAATAGGAATCTGAAAATATATTTTCAGAAGCAGCATTGGATATGGTTTCTTCTGACGAATTTAATGAATATGATCCCGAATTTACTTTCGGAATTAATTTAAAACTAACAATTTCTCCATCATTTCCAGAATAATTAGCATTGGATGAAGAATATGAAATAATTCTTAAAGTTGAACTGTTTACAATACTTGCAGAATATGTATGATCTGAACCTCTATCTTTTCCAGTAATTGAATTTTCTACATATTCAATATTGTTTGGAAGTTGAATATCAAATTGAAAACCAGTAAAGTCTTCTTGGTTTTTTATAATAATAGGAATCTCAACTTCAGTATTAATTTCACCACTTCCAGATCCAATATAAATTTCATTAACACCAAATACAATTGATTTTAAAGTCACCTCCTGTATTTTTCTAAGTGCATCTTGATCGTTTGATTCAAACTTTAACTTTTTTTCAAAAGTTCCTTTAGTTTCTGTGTCTAGATTAATG
>ERZ651776.4611-NODE-4611-length-12533-cov-8.750642_pt1 | contig 12533 bp, 9 predicted proteins | sample MGYA00514761_ERZ651776 | MGnify/ENA metagenome assembly ERZ651776 | reverse complement strand
CCGTTGCGTTGTGCTTATGGCGGCGGTCCACGCTGTCAAAGATCTCTTCAGCGAGCACGAGCGCTTGAGGCCAGCTGAGATCAAAGAGACAGAAGATGGTGGCGGTGCTCAACAGATTGTGTTGACGGGACGCGACGGCCAACGTTCCATCAGGAATCAAGCCGGAGTCGCACCGGCCCATCGCGCGTTTCAGTAAGCCCAGGAGTTGGACTTGGACGTCGGTGGATGCGCCACGGGAGGCAAAGACGCGAATGATTTCCTCAATCCTGGCGTCGGCCAGCTCGATGAGATGGGGTTCGCTATGGGAAAGGGTGCCGTCCTTGTCGAACAGCACCCCACGAATCAAGCCAAGTGAATGGCCTCTTAGAGATAAATGAGCCATGGGCTCATGCAGCTCAGACCATCATCGAGCTCAATGGCTCTTCTCCTTCTTCCGCTTGCTCAAGAAGCATCTGCTTGTAGCGAGCTGCCATTTCCTCTGCCTTGTCAAAGACCTTTTGAGGATCGGTGAGCATGTCACCGGGTTCCGGTTCCAGAGCCTTTGTAGACAGGGAAATCCGACCGCGTTCGGCGTCGAGGTCGATGATCATTACCTTCATTTGATCATTCACGTTCAGGACCGAATGGGGTGTTTCGATGTGTTCGTGACTGATTTCGGAAATGTGAAGCAAACCGCTCACACCACCGATGTCGATAAAGGCGCCGTATGGCTTGATGCCACGAACGGTTCCGATCACGACTTCGCCGACTTCAAGGCGATTCATCTTGCGCTCGACCAGGGCGCGGCGATGACTGAGCACTAGACGATTGCGCTCCTCGTCGACTTCAAGGAATTTGAGAGGCAAGAAGTCTGCAACCAGCTCTTCTTTCGGTTTGCGGGTACTGATGTGGGATCCAGGAATGAAGCCACGAAGGCCTTCCACCCGAACGAGAGCACCACCACGGTTGGTGGCGAACACCTCTGAATAAATGGTGGCGTCTTCTTTTTGCAGCTGACGCACCCGTTCCCAGGCGCGTTGGTACTCGATACGGCGAACGGAAAGAGAGAGTTGCCCGTCTTCGTTTTCTTCACTCATGATGAAGAATTCCCGAATCTCACCGGGTAGCAACACGTCGCTGAGACCTTCCACCCTGTTGATGGAGACCTCTTGAAGGGGCATGAAAGCGGCGGTTTTAGCGCCGATATCAATCATCGCCCCCTTCGTTTCCAGCGCAAAGACTGTGCCGTTAACGATGTCGCCTGGCTTGAAGTTGTAGTCGTACTTGCTAAGTAGTGAGGCGAAATCATCAATGGTGAAGCCGGCCCCATCCAAATCCTTAGGGTTGGCACGACTGCTGGGATCGTCGGCAGTAGGAATCTCTTCCGGGATGCTGAGATCTTCATCCGTTCCAAAATCGGCTTGGTCTGCTGTGGCTTCGACGGCAGTGCTCTCGTCGACGGCAGTGGTGGTCTCCACAGCAAGATCCTGAGCCGGATCGGTTGGGGTAACAGTCATGGATGGTTGGCGGTCTGCCCGGAGACAGTGCGATAAAAAATGACCCAGTGCCCGCCGACAAAGAATCAGTATTTTTTAATTTTACAGAACAGCCTGGCTTTTTAGACGAGTGCCGCGAGCTCAGCTTTATCTGCGTTCATTCCTTCGAGCGTGGAGACGAAATCGCTGACGCTTCGGAAGTGTCGATACACCGAGGCAAAACGCACATAAGCAACTTCGCTGAGCCCCTTGAGATGACCAAGCACCAACTCACCAATCTCCGAGCTGGTGATCTCACGGCTATTGCTTTGCTGAAGACTGAGTTCGAGCTCGTCAACAATCGCTTCGAGTTTGCTGGGGGTTAGTTCAGTTTTTTCGCAAGCTCTGCTCAGGCCGTGTAGAAGTTTGCTGCGATTAAAAATTTCACGGTGTCCATTGCGTTTGATCACGGTGATTGGAACCATTTCTACCCGCTCGTATGTCGTGAATCGGAATTCACAATTGAGGCATTCACGACGCCGGCGCACACTTCTTCCACCCTCGGCTGCTCTCGATTCGAGAACCCGGCTATCCGTGTTTTGGCAGGAGGGGCACTGCAAGCCCTAATCAATCCAATTTGAATTGTTCACACTGTATAGAAGATGTGGACCCTTGAAAAGTGTTTGTGAAGGAAGAATCTGATTTGAGCAATAAAAAAACCCCGCTTTTGAGCGGGGTTTGATCTGCTGGATGGACTACTTACCGATCTTCGGTGGATCGCGAAATGCGATTGCGAAGAACAAGGTGGCAATCGCCAGGCCGAGGATGAGGATGTAAGCGAAGCTTTCCATCGAGAGTCTCCTAGAGAGCGATCAACTGAGGGGTGTGGATCCCGTGGGAGGAACGTATCCCTCGGGTAGGCGACGTGTTGATTTGTCGCCGAGTTTTTGGAAGAGGCCGAATTCAACCTGTTCGCCAAGATCAGGATCAATTCCTGCGAACACATCTCGGTAGAGGGTGCGAGCACCGTGCCAGATGTGACCGAAGAAGAAGAGCAGAGCGAAGGTTGCGTGGCTTGTGGCGTCTGGGTTTGTGTTTCCAGGGGCGACAGTTGCGATAGCAGAAGAATCAGGTCGAAAGATTGAAGAAGTGATCGTAACCGCCGAGCGCCGAGAGGCATCGATTCAGGATACGTCGATGTCAATCACAGCCTTCACAACAGAGTTTATGGATGATTTCGGAATTCGAAATCAAGAAGATCTCCAGAACTTTGTGCCAGCCACGACCATTCAGCCTTACGATGCAACCGTTCGTGGTGTGGGTCGTAATTTTCGCGCACTCGGTGGCGACCCTGGCGTCGCAGTCTATTTGAACGGCGTCTATTCTGAGGATTTGCTTACGGCAACCGCTCAGACCTTTTGGGACGTTGACCGAGTAGAGGTCCTGCGAGGGCCACAAGGCACGCTCTATGGTCGAAATGCGATCGGTGGCGCGATCAATATCCTTTATAAGAAACCGGAGCAAGAAACCGATTGGGCGATCAAGTCCATTGTTGGTAACGATGGTCAGTTAGAGTCCTATGCAATGCTGAATGGGTCGTTCAGTGAAACCCTCTCAGCCAGGGTGAATATAGCCGTGCGTAATCGAGATGGTTACATAACTGAAATCGGTGATGGCCAAGACCTGGACGGCTTGGGCGTCAAAAATATGAACGGTCAGATTCAATGGGATCCAAACGACCGTCTTTCTGTAAACATTCGCCACAATGGCATGCGTACAGATCGCCCATTTGGCGGCGCCAATGGTGGTGGATTGGTTGTGCTTAATGAAGAGGGAGAAGCCTCAAGAGCCTATCATGCGTTAGTACCAGGATATAGAGCCGTTGATGCTTCAGAAACAAACCCCTTCGCAAGCGGATTCTTGGTTCCTGATGCGCCGGTTTACACCTTCACGAACCCTATTACAGGCGACATGGTTCAGGCCCAGAATAACCGCGCTGGTATGGACTATGGCGACTTTAACGGCACCCAGAACGCGGCAGCCTCACTTGATGGTTTTAACTTTACAAGTCAGGCGTCGATGGACGCGAATGACGCGTGTGTTTTCCCGGGCGAGATAAACGGCAGCGACACTTGTGCTGCCACAAACGGGTTGAACCGCGAGGAGTTTGATGCGGACACAACTCAGCTGAATCTCACGTATCAGTTAACGGACGATATCGAGTTAAAATATGTCTACGGGTTTAACGAACTAATTTATCGTCGAACTACAGATGATGATAATACGGCTAGTAAATTCCATGATCGTCAATTCTACGTGAACCATGAAGCAAGTTATGAGTCACACGAGTTGATGGCGTTCATAGATTTGTCTGAAGACATAACGTTAACCTCAGGCATCTTTTTCTATGATGCGACCATTGATCAGCGTGGTGATTACTACAGCGCGGTGGGTGAAAGCCGTTTTATTGACCCCTATGTTGATAACACATCGCTCGGCGCTGGTTTAGACTCTGTGCTATCGAACACCTTAGGGGCTGGTGAAGCGCTGACGCCGCTATTAACTGGTATTTCAATCTCGAATATGATGCTGGCATTGGGGATTGCGGTGCCTGGCGATGTCGATCTGTACACTGCGCGAGAGTCCTGTGTCGGACAGACCCGGTTTGGTTGTAATCCAAATGACTCGGTTGAAAATGCCGATGCAGGCGCCACAGCAACGGAAAATCCGAGTCGAAACCTCGTTATTGGTCTATGGAACGGGGACGATGGCACCAACCCAGATAAAGATGTGCGGTGGGGTCCTAACAGTGTGGGCAGTGATTTGTTGTACCACACGAGAACTGAGCGAAAAGCGTTTGCGGCCTATACTCAAGGGGTATGGCAGGTTAGTGAAAAGGTGGCAGTCACGGCTGGACTTCGATACGCGAAAGATGAACTGGTCGCGCAAGAAAACTTATTTCGGTATACCGAAAGTGATTTAAGTGGACTGATTGGTTTTTGGGGTGGCGCTTTCGGGATCAGTTTGGCAAATGGTGGGTTTGAGCAGAGTGCAGAAGCTGCGGCTGCGGGATCTCCATTTGGCTTAATCTTAGATCAGTATGGTCAGCCAACGCCCACGCGAAAAGCAGTGAATGGCGGGATTCCGATTGCTGTCAGTTTGTACCGACCGTTCGAACGTGAAGACACGAAGATGACATTTCGTCTCAATGTTGATTATGACATCACGGACGATTTCATGATGTATACGTCGGTTACAACAGGTCATCGAGCGGGTGGTTATAACTTGGTGTTCTTCAGCAAAACACCCACCTACGATCCTGAAGAGTTGATAGCTTATGAATTAGGTTATAAAACCCAGTGGCTCGATAATGCACTGCAATTGAATGGATCCTTCTACTATTATGATTACGACAACATTCATACGGTCGCAACCGAAGTGAATACGTTTTTTGGCACCTCAACTTCTGTACTGCCTGCACCGGGCGCTGAGATCAAAGGTATGGAAGCTGAATTAACCTGGTTGGCGACGGATACGTTAACCTTGGGCGGTAATTTCAGCTATACGCCGAATGAATATTCAGAAGATTTAGAAGTTCTAGATCCTGCTGGGTTTGATCGACCGGCATCTTTGTTTGGACCGGCCACCTCACTTAAGAACATTAACGGAAATCAATTGCTGCAAGTACCTGAAACCAAGTTCAACGGTTGGATTTCGTACTCTGCGCCGTTGCCGTCTGGCTCGACGCTCGGGTTTACGACCTCCTATAGTTGGATTGATAAAGTCTATTATTCCCCATTCCAGAATGAGGATGAAAAGGCTGATTCCTATGGGCGTTTGGATTTGAGAGCTTCTTGGACGTCAGCAGATGGCCGAATGATGGTGTCTGGCTTCGTTAACAATGTGCTTGATGAAGTAGGTGTGTTGCAAGTTTTAAGGCATGGCGAAGAGGAGCACTACCGTCAGACTGCTGGAACAACTTTGCCGCGGTTGATGGGCATCGAATTTACGGTTTCGATGAATGCCATGAACTGAGTTCACGCGGTTTAAAAAAGGCGGCTTCGGCCGCCTTTTTTATTTGTGACAATTAAATTTTTGTGCGTTATGATCTGCCGTTGTTGAAATCAGGGAAGATTTCTAAGCTGCAGTGTTGTAACCAAGGAATGGTTGCACTCAATGCTGTGGCAACCTATCGATTATGCATCGAGCGATGAAGTCCCCTGTGGTCAACTCTAAAACAGAGCAATGATTATTCTACGGGGATAAAAATGGGAAGTTTACAAAAGCACTTTAAGCAACGGGACGACCAAAACAATCGATTACGCTCAGCGTTATTGATGGCTTTGGGTTTTGTCATGCCCTCTGCGTCAATCGCGGTAGCAGAAGAGACGGGTCGTAAAATCGAAGAAGTGATCGTGACCGCCGAGCGTCGAGAGGCCTCGATTCAAGATACGTCCATGTCGATCACGGCCTTTACAACCGAATTCATGGATGATTTCGGGATTCGAAATCAAGAAGACCTCCAGAATTTCGTGCCCGCCACGACCATTCAGCCTTACGACGCAACAATACGCGGGGTCGGCCGAAACTTCCGAGCGCTCGGTGGGGATCCTGGTGTTGCGGTCTATATGAATGGTGTTTATTCCGAAGATCTACTGACAGCGACAGCGCAAACCTTTTGGGATGTGTCTCGGGTTGAAGTTCTACGGGGACCCCAAGGCACGCTCTATGGTCGAAATGCGGTAGGCGGGGCAATCAACATCCTGTACAAGAAGCCGCAGCAAGAAATGGACTGGTCAATAAAGTCCATTATGGGTAACGCCGGTCAGCTTGAGTCTTATGGCATGCTGAATGGCGCCCTGAGCGACACTGTTTCTGCCCGAGTCAACTTTGCGCTGAGAAACCGCGATGGTGCGGTTCAAGAGTTGGGTGATGGTCAAGCCACAGATGGCTTGGGCGTCAAGAACTTCAATGGCCAGCTTCAGTGGGATCCCAGTGATCGACTCTCGGTCAATGTTCGGCACAATGGCATGCGAACCGATCGACCAGTCGGTGGCGCAAATGGTGGCGGACTCGTCGTATTGAACGAAGAAGGTGAGGCGTCCAGAAATTATCATGCGCTGGTGCCGGGTTATCGTGCAATTGATCCTGCTCAAACAAACCCTGTGGCAAGTGATTTCTTGCTACCCTCAGCGCCGGTTTACACGTTTACCGACCCGGTAACCGGTGCGATGGTCCAAGCTCAAAATAACCGAGCGGGCATTGACTATGGCGATTTTGATGGTCGACAGAATGCCGCCGCGTCGCTCGATGGGTTTAACTACACAAGCCAAGCCTCCATGGATGCCTATAATCAGTGCGTCTTTGCGGGTGACATTAATGGTTCCGACGTCTGTGCAGGCACCAATGGTTTGAATCGAGAAGAGTTTGAGGGTGATACCACCCAGTTGAATGTCAGTTATCAGCTAACCGACAACATCGAACTGAAGTACGTGTTTGGCTTTAATGAAATCATGTACCGTCGAACCACTGATGATGATAATACTGCCAGTAAATTCCACGATCGGCAGTTCTATGTCAATCATGAGGCGAGCTACGAGTCGCACGAATTAATGGCATTTGTGGATCTATCCGACAACGTGACCCTGACCTCTGGAATCTTTTTCTATGATGCAACGATTGACCAGCGGGGTGATTTGTATAGCGCGGTAGGAGAAAGCCGATTCATCAACCCCTATGTCGATAACACATCATTGTCAGCAGGGGCAGCCAGTGTCCTTGGGCCAATTTTACGACCCGATCTGCCGGCGGATGTGGCAGCAGGCGCATTTACCGGGTTACCGATCTCAGGTTTATTGAGCCAGCAGGCTCTATCGCTGCACTCTGCTCGCGATGCATGCGAAGGCAGTGACTCGCCTTACTGCCAGCGCAATGGTTCAATCGGTGTAACAGATCCGGCTTTGGAAAACCCAAGCCGTAACCTATTATCTGCCGTCTGGCTGGGTGATAACGGCACGAACCCTGATTTAGACGTGCAATGGGGGCCGAATACTTTGGGCTCGGATGTGCTTTATCACACTCAAACGCAGCGGGAAGCGTTTGCTGCGTACAGCCAAGGGGTTTGGCAGATCAACGATCAATTCGCTCTGACGGTCGGTTTACGATATGCCTCAGATAAAGTTTTGGCAGAAGAAAACCTGTTCCGATATGCCGAGAGTGATATTAGTGGGCTAATCCCGTTTTGGGGCGGCGTGTTTGGCATTAATGCTGTCAATGGCGGCTTTGTTACGGATCCATCATTGATATCAGCGCAAAACCCGCTGGGTCATGTCTTTGACGAGTATGGTCAACCGACACCAACGCGCCTGGCAACCAACGGCGGTTTCCCGATTGCGGTCAGCCTCTACCGGCCTTATGAACGCAAAGACACGAAGACGACGTTCCGGGTTAACCTTGACTATGATGTGAACGACAATGCGATGGTTTATGCCTCGGTAACTTCCGGTCATCGTGGCGGTGGATACAACTTGTTGTTTTTCAGCAAGACGCCCACCTATGATCCTGAATCATTACTGGCCTACGAGTTTGGTTACAAAACTCAGTGGCTCGATAATGCGTTGCAGCTGAACGGCTCGTTTTACTACTACGACTATGAAAATATTCATACGGTTGCGACAGAAGTAAGTGCCTTCTTTGGGACCTCAACATCGGTCCTTGCAGCGCCTGGTGCAGAAATTATGGGTATGGAAGCAGAGTTGACGTGGCTGGCGACAGATCAGTTAACGATTGGCGGTAACTTCAGTTACACCCCAAATGAATACTCAGAAGATCTGTTCATTCTTGATCCTGCCGGGTTCGATGCGCCTGCTTCGCTGTTTGGCGCGGCAACGGTACAGAAAAACATCAAAGGCAATCAGCTACTGCAAGTCCCGGAGTCAAAATTTAACGGCTGGGTCTCGCATGTAACGCCACTGCCATCCGGTAGCACACTCACGTTTACTGGCTCTTACAGCTGGATCGATGATGTGTACTACTCGCCTTTCGAAAATGAAGATGAGATGGCTGAGGCCTATGGTCGGTTGGACATGCGCGCTTCTTGGACTTCCGCTGATGGTCGAATGACGATAGCTGGCTTTGTTAACAACGTGTTGGATGATACAGGTGTGTTGCAAGTTCTGCGTCATGGCGAAGAAGAATTCTTCCGCCAGACTGCGGGGACCACCTTGCCGCGGCTTATGGGAATTGAATTCACGGTCTCGATGAATGCGATGAATTAATTAACATTTGTTGGTGAAAAGGCGGCCGTTGGCCGCCTTTTTTATTTGTGACATTCAGTTTCCGATCAGGTACACTGCGCGAGCTGGTTCGATGACCGCACCTATTTATGACCGCGTAGTTTGTGTAACACTTTCGTTTTCTTCCTCCGCTCGTAAGTATTTTGAAGTCTCTCAGCCTTCAGGTAGTGATTGCTGCTCTGGAGAAAACTCACTTGTAAGGAAAGAAAAATGGCTACAGTACGTGGACAAGTAAAATGGTTTGACGACCAAAAAGGTTACGGTTTTATCTCTCAGGAAGGCGGCAAAGATGTTTTCGTACATTTTCGCGCGATTACCTCACCAGGCGTTTCATCGCTTAGAGATGGCCAAGAAGTAGAGTTCGAAGTACAGCAAGGCGACAAAGGCCTACAGGCAGCGAACGTAACGGTTGTTTAATCGATCGTAAGAAACTTGAAAACCGGATTAGGCCTTGCGTTTAATCCGGTTTTTTTCTGTTAGAGCCTTGTTGGTTTCAAAACTGAATACAAGCTCATCCCAGAATCCCAGAATCCCAGAATCCCAGAATCCCAGAATCCCAGAATCCCAGAACCAAATAGCGTTGGCTCTCTAGGTCTACGTGGTAAGTTAGTCGACTAACATCCGGAAGGGTGTGTGCGGTGAATGCAAAGCACAAATCCAGTATTATGCCCGCAATCATTTTTTCGAGATCGGTTGAAATAATGGCTTAGGTTTTTGTTACTGTGTTATTGGTCTTTTGGCGAGTAAAAAATCGTAAACGGATGAATCGTTCGCTCTGGAGGTTGAAAATGATTTGGGTGATGCGCTTGACCCTGGTGTTAATGTTAGCGGGCTGCGCGTCAACTCCGATTGTTGATCAGGCCGGAGTAGATCAAGAAGCTTACGAGGCCGATCTCAAAGAATGTCAGTACTACGCCGATCAGGTTAACAGTGGCCAGATCATTGCGACTTCTAGCGCCCTGACGGGTCTCTTTGGTGGATTGTTGAGTATGGCGGTTGGTGATGAATCGAGTGCAAAAAAAGCCGCTGGCGCCGGCGTCACAGCTGGCGGCGCCAAAGGGTTGGCCGCATCAGAAGCGAAAAAAGCAAAAGTTGCTCGGCAATGTTTGCGAAGTAGAGGCTATATCGTTTACGACTAGCGCTGATAGTCTTTCGCGATCCGCTGTTTATCACGCTGCCAATCCCGTTCTTTGATGGTGGCGCGTTTGTCATGTTCTTTCTTACCAGAAGCCAGCGCTAATTCGCACTTAACTAAGGGTCCTTTCCAGTAAAGCGCCAAAGGGACACAGGTAAATCCTTTTTGTTGCACCCCGCCGATTAGGCGCGCAATTTCCCGCCGGTTCAGTAGCAGCTTTCTAAGTCTTTGTGCGTCTGCGACCACATGCGTTGAGGCCGAATGCAAAGGGGTAATGTTTGCTCCCAGGAGGAAGGCCTCGTTGCGTTTAAAAAAGATGTAGGTATCGGTCAGCTGGATCCGGCCGGCCCGAATTGATTTCACTTCCCAGCCTTCTAATACCAGGCCGGCTTCGAATTTTTCATGGAAATGATATTCGAAACCCGCCTTTTTATTTCTCGCGATGGTGCCAGGGCTTAATTTTTTTTTGGTGGCCAATGTCTTTACTCGACAGGAAGACGCCCATTGTACGTCGGAATGGATGACTTGTGGATACAAGTCAAAATGGTGACAATAAAAATGCGTAAACGAGGACGTGGCATGCTAAATCAATCAGAGTCGATGCACGGGATGTGGTCATCCCGCCTTATGTTTATTTTTGCGGCGGCTGGGTCAGCTGTTGGCTTAGGTAACATTTGGCGGTTTCCTTACCTTGCAGGTGAGAACGGTGGTGGGGTATTTGTATTAGCTTACTTAGGCTGTATTGCTTTGATCGGAATTCCAATTTTGGTTGCTGAGATTCTGCTTGGCCGAGCGGGTCGTCAAAGTCCGATCAATGCCATGCTCGTCCTAGCCAAGGCATCTAATGCCAGTCCGGCCTGGTCGATCATTGGTTGGATGGGGGCGCTTGCCGGGTTCATGATTTTGTCGTTTTACGGGGTGATTGCGGGGTGGGCAATGGCCTATGTCGCCGATATGGTTTCCGGCAACTTTGTCGGGATTGAGGCTGATGCAGCCGCTAAAAGCTTTGACGATTTTACAGGTGATCCGCTGAAGGTAGTGGGCTGGCAAACCGCCTTTATGGCGCTGACCATTACGATCGCGGCTCGGGGCGTGGGGCGTGGCCTTGAGATGACCGTTCGTTATTTAATGCCCGCCTTGTTTCTGCTGTTGGTTGTCTTGGTGTTGTATAGTGCGCTCACGACCGGGCATTTTGTTGCGGGTTTAACCTTTTTGTTTCAACCGAACTTTGATGATTTCAGCTCAAACAGCTTGATAACGGCAATGGGCCAAGCCTTTTTTACCCTGAGTTTGGGTATGGGGGCGATTATGGCGTACGGCGCCTACATGCCAAAAGGGTCATCGATCGTGGGTACAGCAGCAACGATTGCGCTGTTGGATACAGGTGTTGCACTGATGTCTGGGATGGTCATATTCCCCTTGGTTTTTGCAAATGGCCTTGAGAGTTCTGCTGGCCCTGGTCTCATGTTCATTACGCTGCCGATCGCGTTCGGCCAAATGATTGGCGGCCAAATCTTCGGCACCATATTTTTTGTTTTGGTGAGTTTCGCGGCAATCACCTCCAGCATTTCATTGCTTGAGCCCGCCGTGGCTTGGGTGGTTGAAAAAACGCGCTTAGGACGGGCTCGGGGGGCGGTCTTGGTTGGGTTCATTGCTTGGCTGCTGGGTCTTGGTAGCGCTTTGTCTTTTAATTTAGGGGCAGAGTGGACCCTGACCAACGGCATGAACTTTTTTGATGTAATGGATTATGTCTCGAATAATATTTTGTTGCCGCTTGGCGGCATCCTCATTGCGATCTTCACCGGTTGGCTGCTCAGTGAGGACCAGTTGCAAGCCCAGCTAGCAGAAGACCAAGGGGCCTTACCGGTATGGCGTTTCCTGACGCGGTTTATTGCGCCTTTGGGTGTCCTGATCGTGTTTCTAGTGACTATTTTCTAATGGCCCGCTAAGGTTTTGAGACAGATTAAAAGAACAGCGCTGGTGCCCTACGCTTGTGAGGCGGTCTTTGAGGTCGTGGATCGGATTGATGCGTACTCAGAATTTTTACCTTGGTGCGCCGAGAGTCGGGTTCTGCAGAGAACTGAAACGGAAGTCATCGCGACGCTGGTCCTGGCAAAATCAGGCATTCGCCAGAATTTCACGACCAAAAATCAGTTGATGCGGCCGAATGCAATTGGTTTGTCGCTCGTGGAAGGGCCGTTCCAGCAGCTTGAGGGGCGCTGGGTTTTTGACGCTCTTGGCGATGCCGGCTGCAAAATCTCACTCGATATGCGGTTTGAATTTAGCAGTAAGTTGATTGATCAGACCTTTGGTCGGGTTTTTGGCGTGGCCGCCGATCGACTGGTCGACGCGTTCACAGCGCGGTTGGATGATCTTCATGGCTGATTTATCTGCGGAGGTGTGTTTCGCCTCACCTCAAAGTCAGGCTTTGATGCCAATCACGGTGACGCAAGGCACTAGCATTCGCACGGCCGTCATGGCCTCGCTATTGCCGTCGATGTTTCCAGACTATGACTTTTCGTGCTTGCCCTGCGGTGTTTTTGGTCAAGTTGTCGATGACGCGCGTCAGGTCCAAGCAGGGGACCGGATTGAAGTGTATCGGCCATTGATTAATGATCCGAAAGCGCGTCGCCGCAACCGCGCAGGACG
>ERZ651776.4608-NODE-4608-length-12535-cov-7.844678_pt1 | contig 12535 bp, 16 predicted proteins | sample MGYA00514761_ERZ651776 | MGnify/ENA metagenome assembly ERZ651776 | reverse complement strand
GGGCAGTGCGGATCGTTACTTTCAAGAGTCGAGTACGGGCAATCCCAATGCGGATAAGTTGGTGCCCGAGGGCATTGAAGGACGCGTGCCGTACAAAGGGTCAGTCGTGGCCATCTTGTATCAGCTTGCGGGCGGCCTACGCGCCTCTATGGGCTACTGCGGCTGCGCTTCCATAGCGGATATGCAAGAGCGCGCTGAATTCGTGCAAATCACCTCTGCCGGCGTGCGGGAGAGCCATGTGCACGACGTGCAAATCACCAAAGAAGCGCCCAACTACCGCGTCGAGTAAATTGCGCTTAGCGAGAGTCTCCCGTTGCAGATGTAGCACACAAGACATAAGCCTACGCTGAAGCGTCTCAAAATGATATCGTCTTAGACGGTACAGGAGATGGGTATGGCAGGACGTATGACGGGGCGGGTTGCCCTTATTTCTGGCGCAAGTAGAGGCATTGGCTTATCCATTGCGCAAGCCTATGCGCGCGAGGGCGCACGGCTTTGTTTAATTGCAACGGATCAGGAGCAGCTGACGCAAGCTGCCGCCGCGTTAGACATGGAGGCGCAATCGCTCATGTTCGCCGTGGTTGACGTCCGAGACGCCGATGCTTGCCAGCATATTGTTGACCGTGTTATTGCGCGGTGGGGGCAGTTAGATACCTTGGTGAATAACGCGGGGGTGTACCGCGCGCGCGCATTTTTAGATTACACGCCCAAAGACTTCCAAGATCTATTAGATGTGAATTTTTTTGGCGTCTTACACCTGACACAAGCCGTGCTTGCGCACATGCTGGAGCGACGCAGTGGGCGCATTGTCAATATCGCGTCAAGCGCTGGAAAGGCGGGATCCCGCAACCAGAGCGCTTATAACGTGAGCAAGCACGCGGTTGTTGGCTTAACTCGCTGCGTGGCCTTAGAGACGGCGACGCAAGGCGTGACGGTGAATGCCATTTGTCCGGGCCTCACGCAAACAGACATGGTTGAGAGTCTCAAGACAGAGGTGGCTGCAAGCGCGGGGGTTTCTCCCGAGCAGTTGATCCAAAGCATCATGACCCGTGTCCCCATGGCGCGTGTGCTCAACGTAGATGAAATTGCCGGCATGGCCGTCTTTCTTGGTTCTGCAGAATCGAGTGGTATGACAGGTCAAGCGATATCGATAGACGGCGGCATGCTCACCGCTTGACCGAGGCGTGGCCGTGCCCACGCCGTTGATTTGTGTCACAAATCAAACAGTGGCACGACCACCCCCTTTTTTTTCCTGATTTCGTGTGTTGTTGTGTAGCTTTGTGAGCGCCTGTGAGAGTTGGCCATTCCTGATCGCTAAATTCAAGCCATTGTTTAGTTTTGTGGATGTCACATCACTTATAAAGGTGCGCGAAATGGCTGATCTTAGAGAAATTAAGGCGGTGAAAACACAGATTCGTTTAGAGAAAGTAGCTCTAGATGCGCAAATTCGCCAAGCTCTTTTGGCTTCGGAAGCCTTGGCAAACCAAGTGCGCGCCATGCACGAGCTGCAGGCGGCGCAAGCGGCGCAAGCCCAGGCCGCAGGCGGTAACGTTGCTAACGTTGCTAATGGGCGTATGGATCAGTACCTAGGCGACCGAGGTCCTCGCTACAGCGTTGGCGATAACGGGGAGGGTAAAAGGGGCGGCAAGGCCGTTCAGGCGATTTCTCGGTGGCTGAGCGGCCGTGGCTAAACTTAACCTCTTTAAATAAATCGACTATCCGAGATCGTCACATGAGTAGCGCACAACAAGCCCTTTTTGATAAATACGGCGGCGTGCCGGTGATTACCGGCCTAGTCGGAACGTTTTACGCCCGTGTCATGGATAGTGAGCGTCTGGCGCCTTACTTTGCAGGCATTGATATGCCGCGGCTCATTGCGCACCAGGTCGCATTTTTTCGCCAGGCGATGGGTAAACCTTCGGAAGAGTTCACCCATCAGCGAATGGCAGATGCCCATCAGCCGCTTCGCGTCACAGAGGCTGACTTTGATGAGGTTGTGAGCATATTAACGGGCGTTTTGGAGGAAGCGGGCGTTGAGCCCGAAGACCTGCTGGCGGTGGTTGGTGCTGTCGCTGCGTATGCCGATGACATTATCGTGCGCTGATCGATCGAAGACTAACGCTACAGCTTACAAGGCACGAGGAGGTGGGTAATGGATGACAAAATCATGGCGCGAATGGCGTTAGCGCAAGTACAAGTAGAGAAAGTGAATCTTGACATCAAGATCAATAAAGCCATCCGATCATCGCAACGGTTGGATGCGCATATTCGAAGCTTGAGCGAAGATGAGGAGGAAGCACGTTATCAGCGGGCGATAAACGCTAATCCAGAACCGCGCTACCAAGTCCGTGAGGTCGAGTTTGGAAAGAAAAAAGAGACTCGGCGCGCTCCGACCAGAAAAGAAAACGCGACCGTTGCGAGGCTGGCAAGGTTCTTGAGCGGTCGTTAAGGCTGCCTTTGGCGCACAGAACAATCAAACAAACCTCTCTCCTGCAGAGAAGGAGATAGGTGATGAAAATTAGTGGTCGTTGTTGTTGCGGTCAAATTAAGGTTAGCTTTGAAAGCGAACCGCACGGCTCGATAGGAGCGCAGTATGGGTAGCCAGTCGTGAGGGTGCAAGCACCGTTGACTATTCCCGCCAAGGTCAGGGCATTTTTTCAACCCTTTCTTGCGGACGGTTTACTTGATCTGAGCGGGTCAGGTGCGAACGCAGATGCCTTTTTGTCAGCGCAAGTCATGCTGATCAATGACCTCATTTCTGAAGAGAAGGGGCGGCTTCAGGTGTCAAGCGTTCGTCTCAACGAAATGCACAAGTATTTGAAGCGCATTCAGCCTAATGTGTTTGCCCAACTTTTAGCTGAGTTGGTGCGTGACGGCTTAGTGACAGAAGAGGTTGGGGATGCATTGGCGCTGCGCGTAGAGGAGATTTATCGCGTGAATGCGCCAATTCGTCGCGTAGACCCGTAATGGGTTATCTTGGTTTTTTGAAGGTTTCAAATTGAACACGCAGCGTACGCCCTTTACTATTCCCGCTTATACCCAAGCGTACTACGAAAATATCGTTGACATTGAGGTCGGTCGGTTTAGCGATTTACCGGCCTTCCGGAGCTTTCTTGGATACCAAGTACGTTTGGTCTCTGCTCTCATTTCGCGCGCGCGCGGTTATGCATTGGATTCGCCAGAAGCGATTGCTAGGCTAAATTTGCACTTTCGTGCAGCCGATTGCGACGATCTGATCAAAATGGTCTGGGCCATGGCCAAAAGCGCCCTCATCACACCGGAGGTGGCAGAAAAGGCGGTGGCTGAGCTTGCTCAGTTGCGCTCTGCATTGACCGTCGTATAGCAGGTCCGGCCGATGCGCTACCAGCCCGGTTGGGTGCACGCGCTTGAATTTTGTGCGGAACCCATGCTATTCCCTACTTGTCAGCAGGTGGGCTAGCCTGTTACATTGCGTTAAAGAGTACTAAATAGCTACTTTTAACATCACGTAAATGACGACGCTCCATGAAAACACCACAGACGCTTCCCTCCGCAGTACGAGCCTTTTATTTAGAGGGAGAGGGCGCAGAAGGGGGACCACTGCTTGATGCAGGTGCCACGGATAGCTTTATTGCAGGGCAGGTGATGCTGGTGAATGACCTGCTGAGTGAGGAGTTAGGTCGGTCGGTGAACTGCATGTCCAAAACGGCGCAAATGCATAAGAGCTTGGCGCAGGTTGAACCGGTTTTGTTTTCTAAGTTGTTAGGTTACTTGGCTGAGCAGCGATTGATGTCGGACACCGTTTGTAGTGCCTTAAGCAGCAAGGTCGTTGAACCGAACACAAGCCTATCTTTCATCTCAAGAGAACCTTGAGTGATATGGGTCTTAGGGATTAATGATAAATAAAAATGTGTTAAATTTAGTACTTTGTAACTAGATTGACACTTATGAACTTCCCTTACCGCCTCATCCTTGCCTCCGCTGTCGTAGCGGTGTCGTCCATTGCACACGCCGAGAGCGAGCCTGCGGGCGTGTTCTTCGTCTCGCCACCCCAAAACCAGACGGTACAAAGTCCTGTGAAACTGGTGTTTGGCCTGACGGGTAAGCAGATTGGCCCCGTTGGCAACATGAGCCCAGAATTGGGACACCATCACCTCATCATTGACGGAGGCGCGCTTCCCAAGGGGACATCCATTCCCGCCGATGCTCAAAATCTACATTTCGGAAAAGGGCAGACCGAAACCACCGTGGAGCTCTCACCGGGCCAGCATCAATTAACCTTGCAGTTTGGTAACGGCGCCCATCAATCCTATGGCGATGCAATGAGCAAAACCATTACAGTCACTGTCGCTAAACCGTGATTGATTAATGTTGCGGACCGTCCCTTGCTGCTTCGCCGGCGAGGGATGGTTCCGTTGCAGATAGTTTCATCGCAGGGCAGGTCATGTTGGTAAATGATCTGATTAGCGAGGAGCTTTGCCGACGTGAAGCCGGCCCTGTTTGCAGTGCCCTTAGCCTGATCAGGCCACCGTTGGTGGCTGAGCGGCTTTGATTGGGGCTGTCAGCCATGGTGAAATGCAACGGTTTTTAAGGTGGTGAAACCGTAAAGCGCCTCAAAACCCTTCTCACGGCCATGGCCGCTTGACTTAACGCCACCAAAGGGCAGTTCAACCCCGCCACCTGCGCCGTAGTTGTTGATAAATACCTGCCCGCTACGGACCTGCTTGGCCATCCTAAATTGTCGACTGCCATCGCGCGTCCAGATGCCTGCGACCAGTCCAAACTGTGTTGCATTTGCCTGTTCGACAGCCTGCGCCTCGTCATCAAATGGCATCGCAGAAAGGACAGGGCCGAACACCTCCTCTTGCGCTAACCTATGTTGTAGCGGTACGTCCCGCAAAAGTACGGGTGCCTGAAAGTACCCCGTTACGGGGGCCTCCGCAACGACCTTACCCGTGGCAACCGTAGCGATACCATCGGCTTCGGCTTGCTTTAAAAAGGCCTGAACCCGTTCCAGTTGGCTAGCACGGATCAGGGGGCCAAGATCTAAGTCCATCGCGGGCGCGCCAGCGCGCAAGCCGGAGAAGACGGTCGCTAAGCGCGCCAGCAAGGGCTCATAAATAGACCGCTCAATTAACAGGCGTGATCCGGCCGAGCAGGTCTGCCCGGCATTTTGAACAATGGCGTTCACCACGACCGGGATAGCCGCATCCAAGTCGGCATCGGCGAAGACAATTTGCGGACTCTTTCCGCCCAACTCTAGGGTGACCGGGCAGTGCCTTTGTGCGGCAACTTGCTGAATGAGCGTACCGACGGTCGGGCTCCCGGTGAAACTAATGTGTTCAATGCCAGGGTGCCGCACCAAGGCGTCACCGACCTCATGGCCCAAGCCGCACACGATGTTTAGCGCGCCTGCTGGCAGACCAACCTCGCGACCTAATTGAGCAACACGTAGCAGCGACAGGCATGCATCCTCTGCTGGCTTCACGACGCAGACGTTACCCGCGGCCAATGCGCCGCCGACACAACGTCCAAAAATTTGCATCGGGTAGTTCCATGGAACGATGTGCCCCGTCACGCCGTGCGGTTCACGCCAAGTCAGAACGCTATAGCCGTTTTGGTAGGGAATGGTCTCGCCCATTAACTTGTCCGCTGCGCCGGCATAGAACTCTAGGTAACGGACGAGCGCGTTGGCATCTGCAAGTGCCTGCTTAGTGGGTTTGCCACAGTCTTTTTGCTCCAACGCCGCTAACTCGTCCACATGTGCGTGTACGGCACGTGACCACGCCATTAGCAGTCGGCCCCGTTCGGCTGCACTTGTTTTTTGCCAAGAGCCCGTCCAGCAGGCTTGCGCCGCTGATACCGCCTCATCAATGTCACTCGCGTCCGATTGCGGAATAGTGTCGAAGGCGATCCCGAGAGCGGGGTCGATCATATCCAGTGTGCGTCCGCTACGCGACGGTTGATCTTGATTTGCAAGGAAGTTGAGTGCCATAGATCGTCTCAAAAAGTCGTAGCCATCAGCGTAGCGTGTTACGGAAAACGAACTGTCGCACGGGTAACTGCTCGCTTCACGTGATGCCCCCGCGAGGTATTCTTATGCAAACACCCTTGTGAAACTATGGTGACCACTTATAAAATTATTGTGTGTCAATCAACCAATCGCTTGGTTGTGGTCGCATCCGCTATCAGACTTCATCTGTCGTGGAGTGCGCGTTTTTAGGCGCGTAAATTTTAACTACTGGGAGAGGCTTATGAACACCGATTTAGTAACAATCGAGGTGAGCAACGGCATCGCCGATGTGCGTTTGAATCGCGCAGAGAAATATAACGCGCTAAGTCATGACATGTTCGACGCGATTATTGCGGCCGGCCAATCCTTAGCCAATGCGAGCGATGTGTCCGCTGTGGTGCTCTCCGGTAATGGTCGTGGCTTTTGTGCGGGCTTGGACATGGCGAACTTTGCCTCCATGTCAGACGGCTCACGTCAATCCCACGCCGATACGAGTTCGTTGTTGGCTAAGGATGGGCAAATCGAGAACCGAGCGCAGCGTCCGGCCTTGGTATGGAAACGCCTGCCCATGCCGGTTATCGCCTCACTGCACGGTGTGGTGTTTGGGGGTGGCTGCCAAATTGCCCTTGGCGCGGACATTCGCATCGCGGCTCCGGACATCAAAATGTCCATCATGGAGGTGAAGTGGGGATTGGTGCCAGACATGAGCATGACTCAAACGCTACGGGATCTGATGCCAATGGATTTGGCGAAAGAGCTGACGTTTACGGGGCGCGTGCTCAACGGCCACCAAGCGAAAGATGTGGGTATGGTGACCCGTGTAGCCGATGACCCCTTCGCTGCAGCGATGGCCCTGGCCGAAGAAATCGCGGGCAAAAGCCCTGATGCCGTGCGAGCGAGCAAGTTGCTGTACGAGCGGGCCTGGCATGCAGATGAGCGCACAGGGTTAGCCTTAGAGGCATCGCTGCAGGCGGGTCTGATTGGCACCGCTAATCAAATGGAAGCGGTCAAAGCAAATTTTGAAAAACGTCCACCCATATTCGAACCGGCTGCCGACTTAAGTCACAAGTAGGTCGTTATGCCCTGGGGTATCGAAGCAGAAGAACCGCCGCATCTGTGTGGCCTTGCTTGGTAGCTGGGCGCTACCAGCCTTAACGTCGCGTGCGCGCTAATTGAAAAAGGGCACCGTTTGGGGCGTCCGTGAGTAGGTAAATCAAGCCGTCCTCAGCGACGCGTACATCCCGAATTCTGCCAATCTGACCAACGAGCAAGCGCTCTTCGCCAACGACGGCGTCGCCGTCGAGCTCAAGTCTTACCAGTGTTTGTGCACGCAGTGAACCAACGAGTAGGTTGCCTGACCATTCAGGGAATTCTTGGCTATTTACAAACGCCATTCCCGAGGGGGCAATCGAGGGCACCCATATTTTCAAAGCCTGCGCCATGCCGGCCTTGGTTTGACCTTCGCCGATCTTCGTGCCAAGACCATAGTTCGCGCCGTGAGTGACGACTGGCCAGCCGTAGTTTTTGCCCGCGGACATCAGGTTAACCTCATCACCGCCTTGAGGGCCATGTTCGTGGGTCCACAGCTTGCCTGTTTGAGGGTGTAGCGCAGCACCCTGAATGTTGCGGTTACCCAATGTCCATTTTTCTGGCAAAGCGCCTTTTAGTTTCACGAAGGGGTTGTCTTCCGGCACACGGCCATCGTCGTGCAGACGAATGACGGACCCAGCGTGGTCATCCATTTTTTGCGCTCGATCCCTGTCCCCCCGGTCGCCAAGTGTCAGGTACACGAAGCCACCGGTGTCGAACACGATACGACCACCAAAATGCTGATTCTTACGTGATTTGGGACGCATGCTGAACAAGACCTCTACCGACGTCATCTGTGTGTCTTGTAATTTTCCCCGTGCCAAAGCGGTACCCCAGCCACCGGCCCCTGGTTCGTTGTAAGCCCAATAGATCCAGCCGTTGGCTGCATAGTCGGGATGGATCGCAACATCGAATAAGCCACCCTGGCCTGCTGCCTTGATCTTCGGCAAACCTGCAATGGGGGTCGGGTGTAGCTGGAATGATTTTGTGACGAGTCGTAAGCGACCTGCGCGCTCTGTGATCAGCATGCGACCGTCCGGCAAGAAGGCCATGGACCATGGGTTCTCAAGACCATCTAGCACTTTATTCACGTGGAATGCGTGCTTGGCTGACTGCACGGCGTAGGTGTCTGCCTGCGCGAGACGCAGCTCACCGAAAGAGAGCAGCGCCAGCGATAGCCATGCGACCACGACCCGACATGAGAGAAATCCGTGTAGCAACGCCTGCATCAGCAATAATTAGTTGTTATGCGGGCCAAGTGCGCTCTTATTAAGTTCCCGCAACATATTAGACAAGGTATCTTTTTGCCTTGGGTCTGTGGCCTCGTGCATGGCGTCCTCTAGAACGGCGCTGATATCTTCAGCCTCCACCAGCTCCATGTCCCAGTTGGGAAACAGCCTTTCGCGAAACTCATCCTCTTGAGTGAGAAGCACAACATCAGAATGGCGAGCGTCTGCAGAAATCATCTTAAACAAACTGGTCACGTTGTCTTTTGGACCTTCCAACCATTGGAAAAACACACCGCTACCAAAAACCAATAACCCAGTGATACCAAATCTCGGGTTGTGGTGTCTGGCGGTAGCAATTATCTTTTCGAGCGCCTCTTTGTCCACGCTATGTACTGCCCGGCTGCAGTACACAATATTGTGGAGACTCTTAACTGTTTGGCCTTCGTCATTTTGCATGACATCAGTTTACCCCGCCAAAAAGATATGGTGTAAATGAATTATCTGCGGCAATCAATTGGCGGTCAGAAAATATTTGGTGAACTGTTTCTCAAGGTCATCGAGTAATCCTCCCTTTTTGCAAGGGAGCCAGAAGTAGAAACGGTAGGCAGCCATGGCCAGTCGCTGCTTTGGTCTGAAACCGCCCAAGGCCATATTGAGTTGATCATGGTTGTAAGACCACATCCACTTCGTTGCAAAGTCTTGAACCTCTGCCAAATCTTTCCAGTAGTACTGTAACAACCACTCGTATCTTACCGTCCGATTGAATCGTTCAACGTAGGCGTTTTGTTGCGGAAGAGGTTGTCCGACGTCAGCGTGGTTGAGACAAATAGGGGTACTGAATCGCCCCGGGTATCAAGGAGGCCAGTTGGTTTAAGTCACTCCGTTGTGGCGGTTTGACTGGCAAGTTGCCGATAGTAATTATCTTCAGCTTCGGCAGGTGGAATATACCCAATCGGCGCAAGCAGTCTGTGGTGGTTAAACCAAGACACCCATTCCAGCGTTGCAATCTCCAGTGACTCCTTGGTTTTCCAGGGTGCCCGGCGGTGAATCAACTCAGCTTTGTACAGCCCGTTAATCGTTTCCGCCAGTGCGTTGTCGTAGCTGTCGCCCCGGCTGCCTACCGAAGGCTCGATCCCCGCTTCGCTCAATCGCTCGCTGTACCTGATGGATACGTATTGCGACCCCCTATCGCTGTGATGAATCAGAGCGTCACTACGTTCAGGTTGCCGGTCGTACAAAGCCTGCTCCAACGCATCGAGCACAAAGTCTGTCCGCATGGAGCTGCTCTGACGCCACCCCACGATCCGACGCGCATACACGTCAATCACAAAGGCCACGTATTGCCAGCCTTGCCACGTAGAAACGTACGTGAAGTCCGACACCCACAACTGATTGGGCCGTTCTGCCTTGAACTGCCGGTTGACCCGGTCCAGCGGGCATGGTGCGTTAGCGTCTGGGGTCGTGGTGCGTACGACCTTGCCACGACGTACACCGCGCAGGCCCAGTCGGCGCATCAGCCGCTCGATAGTGCAGCGGGCAACAGCAATTCCCTCACGGTTCATCTGTTTCCAGACCTTGTCGGCTCCGTAGACCTGCATATTGGCATGCCACACGCGTTGGATTTGCGGGATAAGTTCGTCATCGTGCTTGGCCCTGTCACAGCGCAATGCCGGCTCGCGCATTTGGGCAGCGTGACGCCAGTAACACGACGGGGCAATCTGCAAAACCTTGCAGATCGGCTCGACCCCATAGGTATCGCGGTACTGGTCAATGTACGCCTTCAACTCTTGAGTCGGCGGTCGAGCTCCGCCTGAGCGAAAAACGCGCTGGCCGTCTTGAGGATGTCGTTGGCCCGGCGCAGCTCCTTGACCTCACGCTCCAAAGATTTAATGCGCTCACGCTCCTCGGCGCTGAGGCCATCCCGGGTTCCAGTGTCGATATCTTGCTGCTTGACCCAGTCGTTGAGCGTTTGTGGCACGCATCCGATCTTGGGTGCAATTGATTCAATGCAAGCCCAAAGGGATGGGTACTCACCCCTATGCTCTTGCACCAAGCGAACAGCGCGTTCGCGGACCTCGGGTGAAAAACGATTTGATTTCTTGTTCATGGCTCCATCTTCTCAAAGTTTGGAGCCTCCTCAAAAGCCGGGGCGATTCAACTTGCATCGGACTTCATTGCACTGTGCAGGAAGGCCCCCTTCGACAGCGCACTAGTCGACGATATTGAACAGGTGCTCTGGGACAAGTGGGTCTTCCTTGCAACTCTGGCAGGAATGACCACGCTGTGTCGTGGCTCGGTCGGAGACATCGTGACAACAACTTATGGCAAGGCCACAACGGTGCACATGTATGAAGAATGTTGCCGAGTGGCCCATGCGTCAGGCCACTCCATCAGTACAGGGGTTTCTGCTAAGGCGCTTGAGATGCTCACAGCGTCTGTATCAACATGAACGGCATCGATGCTCAGAGATTTGATGGATGGTCAGCCAACCGAGCACGATCACATATTGGGTGCCATGATTCGCCGAGGTCAAGGTCTTGCCTGCCCAACACCGCTTTTGGAAGTGGCGTTCACGAACTTAGCGATTCAAGCTGGTCGTATGGCTTCCAATTGAGTGCATTCGAATCCCTAGCGCCTTCAACGGTAAGCAGCCTAGCTCGAGGCACACAGTCCTAAAAAACAAGGCCCCTTGAGGGGCCTTGCATCAACTGGAGGACTGATCAGCTACCAATAACTCCACCGTCGTCTTTAGTGATGACCACTGTAGCGCTGCGCGGTATCGCATCACCACCATCTGGCCAGTGACTATTGCCACGCTCCCCAGGATGTTGCACGTTTATGAACAGCGTCTTTTGATCTGGGGTGAATGTCAATCCTGTAATTTCACACTCTTTGGGACCGACTAAGAAACGGCGAATTTCCTTTGTCTTCGGATCAGCGCATAGCATTTGGTTATTACCCATACCTGCATAGGCCTTTGCATTCGAATAATTTCCATCCGTCTGAATCCAAAGTCGCCCCGCCTTATCGAAACCTAGTCCATCGGGGCTATTGAACATATTGTCAGGAGTAACGTTAGGTGAGCCAGCCTTCAGATCGCCCTTAGCATTCACAGCTGGGTTACCTCCCAACACAAATAAATCCCAGTCAAAACGCAGTGCAGCTGCATCACCACCTGCCTCGCGCCAGCGAACGATCTGACCGTAGACATTGTCAGCACGAGGATTTACCGCATCCTCCTGTCCAGATTTACGCCTGGAGTTGTTTGTAAGCGTAGCGTATACCTCCTGCGTAGTCGGGTGAACTGTTATCCACTCTGGTCTATCCATTTTGGTGGCGCCAACAGCGTCCGCTGCGAGACGAGCATGGACTAATACGTCCGCTAAGTCCTTAAAACCTGCAGCAACGAGTTTGGGGTTACTCATAGACAGCTCTATCCACTGTCCGTCGCCCATCCCTTCCCCTTGTGCTGTCTTTGCGGAGAACTGCGCCACGTACAAAGTCCCAGAATCTAGCAAGTCCATGTTGTTTGCACGATCACCCTCACGATATTTACCTGCAGAGACGAATTTGTAGATGTAGTCGAATCGCTCATCATCACCCATGTAAATGACCACTCGCCTATCTTTGGAGATCGCGTAAGCAGCGTTCTCGTGTTTGAAGCGTCCCAGCGCAGTGCGTTTTTTCGGTGCAGATTCTGGGTTGTAGGGATCTATCTCGACGATCCAACCAAAACGGTTTGATTCGTTGGGTTCTTTTTTGTAATCAAACCGGTCGTGGAACGCCTCCCAGCCGTATCCGGTTGCGCCCTTCGCAAGCCCGTAGCGCTTATGCGCAGGTGTACGCTCATCACCTTGGCTCAGCCGCGTACCGAAATTATTGTTCCAGTTTTCCTCGCAGGTGAGATAGGTTCCCCAAGGGGTGTAACCATTACCGCAATTATTGATCGTCCCAAGTACACGTGTACCCGTTGGATCAGCTTTAGTTTTAAGCAAATCATGGCCAGCAGCTGGACCCGTCATAACCATGGGGGAACCAGACGTCATGCGGCGGTTGTACTTTGAATCTTTTACAAGTGCCCAATCACCGGCAGCTCGACGGACGTGTAACACAGAGCAGCCCCAAGCATTTATGGCCTTGTCTACCTGCTCCACAGTTTTCGCAACAGTCGGTGATTTCCCAAAGAGCGTGAGGTACTGGTCGTAGCCATCACCCACGGTCGTGC
>ERZ651776.4605-NODE-4605-length-12547-cov-4.267843_pt1 | contig 12547 bp, 13 predicted proteins | sample MGYA00514761_ERZ651776 | MGnify/ENA metagenome assembly ERZ651776 | reverse complement strand
CCTCTGTCACCGTCACCGTCACCGTCACCGTTACCGTTACCGTTACCGTTACCGTTACCGTTACCGTTACCGTTACCGTTACCGTTACCATAGCTATTGAGCCTTTGCAACTGCTTTTCCAGTTTCCCCCTCTTTTGCCGAGCTATTTGCCAACGACAGGCATTCGATCGGGCGAGCTCAACCGTCGCCGGGGACATTCCGAGACGGTCCAATATTAACACTTTCTCAGGCTGGGTGAATTTCTTTGTAGTGGTAGCAGTTGTGACACGGGATATCAAATGGTTCGTTTTGCCCTACACATACAAGCAACAGCGACGGAAGAGGCAAATAGGTTAGCGTTGCGGAGGGAGGTTTTTGCGAGTCTAAACTTACCCTCATCTGATCTAAAGTCAGAGATACCCCCCCAATTGAGCAAGATTCAATGGTCCGTATTTTTTTCGAGTTCTTTCTCTGCTTGGTCAAATCCGCCGTAACCGTTCGCTTAATAGTAATTTCACCATCGACTGTACTGATAACAGCAATAATTTCGACAAAAATCTCACCCCCCGTGCCGCCCGTAAAATATTCATTTAGGGGCTCAGCAGTGACGCCAAGCACCCCGAGATCAAAGAGAACGGACTTACCAGCACCAGTTTCCCCCGTCAAGGTCGTGAATGTATCACTGAATGACATCTTGATGGGTGAAGAAGAGGTGCGAAGAGCCTGCAGGGGGGGAATATTACCATCAATTGTTATTGATTTGATGTACGATTTACTCAAAGGTAGGGACATTTGGGCTATAGAAGATTCAAGAGGCTCGGGCGACACTTTCACCCCCTTCTGTTTCGTCGTAGTCGCAAAGAAAGGATTTCTTGCTGCTCTTTGTGGGTGGAAGATTGTAACATGCTGGTGAAACGATACGGCTACATCAGCCGAGAATAATATGACGGTTATGGCGGCCACAAAGACGGGCGTCATATTAATTCACCCAATGATGAAAACAAGGGTAGGGAATTTGGGGAGGGGGGAAGGGTGGCGGATCGAAAGAGATCGAAAGAGTGATCGGACGAAATCCAAATAAGTTGATTTATGCCAACTTCAAAAATGTTCTCACAGAAGTCATTCGATGACGCGGTAAGCCTGGCAAAATCGCTGCCTACCCAACCTCAACAAGTTCAGCTCATTTTATACTCATGCTACAAGACTGCCACTTTTGGGAGAAGAGATGAACAAACAAAATTCAAGTCCCCAGGGATGTTTGATGTTGTGGGGAAAAAGAAGTGGGACGCCTGGGGTAACTACAGCAATAGCATAGGGAAGGATACCGATGCGCGCAACGCAGCGAGGAAGCGATATGTGGAGCTTGTTGAGGATATAAGTGGGGTGAAGAATAATGTCGTTGATACAGCGACAACATCCGCAACCTCAGAAATGAGCACATTGATGACAGCTGGAGCAACTACATCACGCACAGACTCTCCACCATTTCCTTGGCGATTTTCGGCAAAAACCATCCTAATGCTGCTCTTGCTTGTCGCGACCTCCCCCTTGCTTTTAATTCTCATCTTGGGCATAGCCTTGGAAAAGTTGACTGGCAGTAACAGAGACTTCTCCAAACAACTCATTTGGGAGTGGACGTATTTCTTTTACAGCGATCTGATTGCTCTTTCGCACCTAATACTACCTAAAACGTTTGGAAGCTGCATATATCGCTTTCCGAAGTTCACCAACAGCTCAGGTGAGCAATTTATGTCTCTGACATTCGATGATGCACCTGGAGACAGTCTGCTCGATTTTTTGGAGTTGCTCGATCTTCTGAAGTCGAATAACGTACACTCGACCTTTTTCATTACGAGCGACTTTATTAACTTGAAGGACGATAGAATGGTTGACTTACTGAAGAGGATGGTGACCGATGGCCACGAACTCGCAAATCATTGTCCCGAAGATATAAGTTACTTTTGGCACAGCGAGGAGGCCTTTGAAGCGGAGCTGATGAAGACAGAGGAAATAATAAAAAAGTTCAACGGCGGCAAAGATGTGAGATGGTTTCGACCTCCTCAAGGGACAATTAGTAGAGGCATGGCGCGAGTGCTCAGGAAGCACAATTATCGTATGGTACTGTGCGACGTTTGGTCGAATGACCCGCTGGTGGCCGGAGACAGCACCGACAGGGTAATCGAAGGGGCCGTGAATTACCACGTGAATTTTAACTACTCGCATACTGTTGGAGGGAGCGTGTCTATATTCCACGTGCCAAACTTTAGACGTCGGAAACAGTGCATTGCTGCACTTGAAAGGCTGCTGCCAATGTTCAGAGAGTCTCACTTGAGGTGCGTTAATCTCAGTGAATTGGCAGACAAATACAGTGGTGTTGGTGTTGGTGTTGGTGTTGGTGTTGGTGTTGGTGTTGGTGTTGGTGTTGGTGTTGGTGTTGGTGTAGATGTAGGTGTAGGTGTCGGAGTCGGCGATGTGAATTTGGATATTTTGCGAGTAAAAAGTTAGTTTACCCTACTTTTACCTACAAGGCACGAACTCGTCATCGTCATCATTCATGTGGACATTATTACTTATAAAATTACTCTCCGCACTATTTCGGGTGGTTCTATTTCTCATTTGACCGCGTTGCTGAGCGTTGAGAATATTTCTAGCGTTACCGCTATTCTCGATCCTTTGCCTGGTTGTTGTTGTGAATGCTCCATCATCGTCACCTCGATTTTTTTTGGCGAGCGCCAGACCCGCAGCAACCCCCCCTAGCGCAACACCACCAGCGATCAAAGCTCCAGCCCACGCCTTGGTGGGCTCCTCCGACGGTTGGGATGATTCGCTATGTAGGAGAGAGGAGGTAGAGCCTGACACGGAGTCATCAACATCGACATCGACATCGACATCGACATCGACATCGACGTCGACATCGACATCGACATCGACATCGACATCGACATCGACGTCGACATCGACGTCGACCTCAACCTCATTGTGGGAATGGTTATTATTGTCTAGGACGTGGTCATCAATGTCGTCGTCGCCCCTTTCTTCATAATTAATATCTTCTTCATCGGAGGAAATACTATGAGCAAGGACAAGCTCGTTATCCACAGCTTCCAGCTGATTATTATCCTCGTCAAGCTCCTCCGCTTGAAGCTGAATATTCTCACCCACAAGCTCCTCCACATCTAGCTGAATACTCTCACCCGCGAGCTCCTCCAACTCCTCCCCCAACACCTCCACCGCCCGCAAGCTGGTTGCAACTACAGCTATGTTGGAGTAACTCACATCTTCGCTCGCCAGCAGCATATTCAGTAAGCGCAGTTTTTCACCGTCATCTATTTCCCCTTCACCATGTAGTACGGTGATCTTCTCAACAAGATTTCTCACGGTTTCCGCCTTCTCAGCCGAGGACGGTGGTGACTTGTTCTGGCGGTCCCAGAGCCAGCCTTTCCCAACGATGACCTTCATTGAGTCCCTTATCCCCTCAACGAACTCCTCATCCTCATCAGCAATTTCACGCGCAGACCTTATCACATTCCCGCCCTCTTTTACAACCCTCATCGCAGTGCTGATTGTGGGTGCCTCGGCATTCCACCTCTCGTTGTCATTGCTGGTGCCATCGGGGCTATTTGAGGATGTTGGATCTAGCAGACGATTGATATTAACAAGCTCGTTAGCAACCACCCCAAGCCCCCACCACCAACCCTTCGTGTAGACGTCGACTCCAATTTGGGCAAGGGAAACAATGTTCGTGGCGAGCTCATAAGTGTGAGCTGTAGTCTGAGCGCACCTCACCACGGTGAGGGATTTCTCCAGTGCCGTGACGGAACGGAGCACATTGCGCCACACAGGAAGTAGGAGAGTTGGTGTTAAAAGAAGTTCCATTGGATCGTCAAAAGAGAGTAGTCCCGAAGAGTATAGGGTTTGTATTTCTAAGGATGCTATCAAAAAAAGAATCAGAGGTGACCCGTTGAAAAGTACTGCGATGAGGGAAGGAAGTTCTCGAATTAATCTATAGAACCTGGCGGTATTAAGAGAGACTGGGACGGAGAAGACAGCGTAGCGGTAAGATTGCACGAGCGGTTTGGCATCGGCAGACACATCCAAGCTTAGGAGCAATGATTGGAGTCTGTTCTGTGTTATTGTAGTTGAGGTTGAGGTGCGCGCTTGCGTCGTTGAGGTGCGCGCTTGCGTCGTTGTTGCATCATTAAGCGGCGTCGTCGTCGTTGCAGAGGGTGCTGTGGACGCTGACACGCTTTCCTCACCCATTATGCCCATAGTCTCCCTCAACATCCCAAACATTTCCTCCCCTCCAAAATCACCGTTGCTACCAACGCTACCACCAGTGTCACCGGCTCCACTACTCTCCTCCCTCCCGCCATTCACCGTCGCCCAGTAGTCAACCAGCCACCTTCCCATCGCAACCATCAACACTTCATCCTTCTGCAGTTCCTCACCAAGATCTTGAAGTGTCTCCGCTACAACTCGCCTCAGCGACGTCCTCAGAGTTTCCTGGAAAAGATCAGGCGGCGTGAGGGAGAGAACCCGGGCGGAAACGACAAGAAAGATTGGCGCGCCAATCTTGAAAAAATTGAGCCTGTCAAAATTCAAGAGGGAAAGGGACAAGGCATACAAATGCAGAAAGGCAATGAGTTGGAGTCGGAGGGTCAAAAATTGACTTTCATGTCGCAGTCGAGAGTAGGCGAAGGCTACGAGCGACAGTGCAGAGTACAGAACTACCACAGCGACATGATGAGAGGCGACGTAAGTGGATAGAAACGCGAGGGAAAGGCCATTCACAATGCTAGGGAGGACACTCACAACAAGAATAACATTCTTGAGGTTCCGGACAGAGAGGGTCGAAAGAAGCTTCTCGACCGAGTTAAACCCGATACCCTTCACCAAAACAGCACCTCCGACGACAATACAAACTACCGTTACAACAGCATGACTAAAATACGTCACAAAGTAGGAGAAAAGAGAGAGGAGCAGCAGACCTATTCCGATGCCCACGAACGGGTCACTAAATAGGGTTTTCAAAAATAAATAGGTCAGGGCGACAAGGAACCGCTTAGCATGGACCGGTGACATGGTAGAAATGTGAGCGGAGAGGTCTGCAATACCATCGTCATTAACAGTCATTGGAAAGAAGTCCCAGACGAGATTTTGTGAGATTTGACGATTCGATTTAAGACTTAAGACCGCTTATTTTTTGGCACGAAACACCCGAGAAGCAAGAAGTAGCAATATGCCAGACAGAAAAAACCACAATTAGTCCTTGCCAAAACGATTTTCTGGTGTTGTCTTTTTCCGAACTTTTTTTCTGGAGGATTTTTGCCTTTTTTCGATTTTCCCATTATTAGAAAATCCCAATAATTGTGCAGCTATTTATCTTAAACGCCACTGACTTAGGTGAGGAGGAATACTTAGAGGGGGTGTGTGCTTGATCAGGGAGAATTATTCAATAAAACTTCAACTTTTTTTGTCAGCACGGGTCAGCGCGATCTTGTTTTGGTTGCGCCCTACCACCTACCCAGTGTCCCTTCGCCTCTTTCAACCACCTATCTAGAATCACTGTGCCTCTAACATTCTCATAAACGCAGAATACTATTTAATTGGGGAAGCAAAAGCCCCCCGATCTTCCCCGAAAGAGAGGCCTTGTCAGAGATGTCAAATGGCCTTGAGTCAGATGGCCTTGAGGATAGGCTACATAACCTTATGCACTCACAAGAGAATTACTCATGGGGCAACTATTTGGGTACGGATGATTTGCAAGGGTCTGACTTCCGTCATCCCCGTGTTGAAGGTCAGACAGGGGAAGGAGACGGGGGGAGCATTAACGAAAAGTGGCGTCTAAGGTGAGTTGGACAACTAACTTCTTCGGAAATTGAATGAATATAATTCACTTCGGTTGAGATAGTTAGCAATCACGACGACTTTTCTGTCTGCTACCTTTTTTTTTTCGCCAACACATTGACACAAACCAAACCAAATGCAGAATTGTTAAGTGGGAATACCAGATCATTGATCACTTCGACTTAAAGCGCGAGATCGTTGAAATCAGCATGAACTACCTGGACCGCTACTTATCTATTTTTAGATGTGACAAGCACAGTTTTCAGCTTGCTGCTATGACAACACTCTACCTTGCTTTGAAGGTGAGTATGGCTACTGATAATGAAAATGCGGCGAGTTTTCTCGTATCTGTTACTTCAGTTTGGTCGCCTTTTTATTCGCTAACCCTAGACACAGACACACTGTTGCGTCTCTCATTTCCCCCTCTCAAACTTACTTGCCCTCGCGAGGGGCTGTTTTACTGCAGATGACATCTACACCGCAGAGAACTCAATTTTAGGTCATCTTGACTGGTACCTTCACCCTCCCACTACTATCACTTTCATCGAGCACATGTTACTCCTCTTGTTGCCAATCATCGACGACCGCGAAGAAAACAATACTGGTGGTAGCAATAGGGAGTGCAAGAATTTAATGTGTGTGTGCAAAAAAGAAATCTACAAGCAAGTGTTCGAAAACGCTAAACATATCAGTGAAGTCGGTGTAGGAGACTACCTGTTCTCACGTCGCCACTTTGCGACGAAAGCCCTATGCTGTATTATTATAGGCCTGAGACAATTCAACGAGCGAGCATGTCAAGGGGTAGGCTGCAAGGCAGACGAACAAAGTATGGAGCAAACTACGGGCTTGGTCTCAGACTCCCGCAGCGACTCTATTGAGTCTTTCTTGTCGTTTGAGGTGATGGAGCAACATTCACCGGCGAAGGAACAGTGCTGCGTACCAATCAGCCCCACCGAGATCGAGAAGTATCTGAAAGTTGTTGAGAGCATGACGAAGCTGTCTGCCAAATCAGTGGATGTTGTGGTCGGTCTGGAGACGCTGGAAATTCTTCTCGGATACGAAGCAGAGGCAGCGAATCAGCAGCAGTTCGCAGCGGTCAATTCGGACGATGAATTTGATAACACTGACGTATCCGTGAAGATGTCGGGTAGCCCCAACAGCGTCATTGATGAGTTTGGTGTCGTTGCTCAAGGCACGAAGAACAAGAAAATCCGCGAGAGTACGGCTAACGCCAAAAAAAGTAGGAAATGGTGAGGGTGTGTCGTTTAACGACAAGGACTGTGGGCATTTAATCGAGCCTCAGTCATAGGAGAAAGTGTAGGCTAGTTTTTATTTTATAGGGCACAAGAAAATCCGCCAGAGAGTAAGGCGTAGGCCAAAACAAGTAGGAAATGGTGAGGGTGTGTCGTTTAACGACAAGGACTGTGGGCATTTAATCGAGCCTCAGTCGTTTTATTTTATAGCGACCCCCAAAAGAGTAAAAAGTACATGGAACATTGAAGACCAAAAAAAATGGTAAAAAAACACGAAAAATCTTTTCCACAACAAAATTTTCAAGTCATTGTATTCTTAGGACATCTTTTGGATACCATCTTTTGGATACCAAATACCAAATAAAGGAAGGGAATGTCATATCGACCAGTCATTTCCCAATCCGAATTTGTAACGCCATCCATCATCTGCTCCGCCAGTTTGTCCGCCAGAGCCGCTTCTATAGATGTCGACTTTAAGAGGAAAGCTCATAAAATTAGCCCGAAAACCGCTCCCGACAAAGAAGCCATCTTTCTCAGACAGAAGACTAAGCAGCGTCGATTTGAGCTTGCCTCGAGACTCTGGGAGAGTCTCCGATGGTTTCTCAGCCCCCGGAAGGGACTTGTCCGTTCGACTCACATCCACAAATGCGACGATGCCAAAATCTTGTACTCCCATTTTTTTTAGGCGAACATCGTACCGAGGGAAATCGACGGGCACGCGAACCTCATAAGTACCAGTTGCACCGCCGCCAAGTGCAGGCTCGGCTAGACCTCGGGGATTAAGGATCAAGCGCTCGACAGAACCATCATAACTGGGAACCTTCGAGGTGAGAGTCACCTTAGCAAACCTGAACGCACCCTCCACGTTTCTGCACGGTCAGAGACAAAATAGGGGCAAAGAACAAGTATTTCGGCGTTAGATTGCTTGCAATAGTTTTACAAATAAAAAAAAAAACAAAGAATTGTGATTGGCTTTGATTGTTTTTCATGCTGTTGTTGCTCGCTCGACAACAGCAACAACAGCAACAACAAAACTCACCTCTTTGCGAAAGCGGACGGCTGCCTGGAAATGCGCATGATCCACTTCACCGTCGTCGCTACACCCCCGAAAGAAGTGCTTGCAGCGTACTTTTCCGGAAGCCTAGAAGATAGAGTATTGTCAACACGGAGACCAGACATGAGAGTAGAGTGAAGAGAGACGAGCCCGTTCCGACCCGGAGCGTTTCGCACAATTGGACCGACGGACAATTTTGTGCTCGCTACGACTTCTGAAGAAGGAGAATTCGTATGCTTCTCCAAGTTAAGACTAACGCCAGAGTTCTCGATAAATCTGAAAAGCGGCTTGTTGAGATGCAACTTTGCGCCATTTCGGGCAAAGCCACTTGTTTGAGTGATCGTCGTGTACTCTGCTATGTCCGAAGGGGTCGCAGATTGTTGATCCTCGCCATCGACAAGTACTTCTCCCGCAGCTTGATCTTCATCGCCATCCTTTATCCTAACACTGTCCTCCCGCCCCCCACCCCTTTCTGCAATTTCAACGTTGTTGCCATCGTGAGTACTACCATCCCCACTCCCAACAAAAATCCCTCCGCCTCCATCTCCACCTGCAACAGAATCTGAAAAGAATTCAACACCCCACCCTAGCTCTCGACCGAATTTGTCATCCCGGAAACTAATTTTGTGAGATCCTCGGAAGCCTGCTTCCTTTCCTTTGCTCTTCATAACCCCTTCCTCTGACCCTTTTTTTTTCTCCCCTCTCTGGCGAAAAATGCTTTTGAGCGAACCTAAATTAATCCCCGCCCCGCCAAACTTGCTCGCAATGTCACTGCTTAACCCAAGACACTCGCCTCCGCCAAAAAGATTTCTGTGGCTCACCGAAAAGGTTATCTGCGAGTTGTCGATCGCTCGGGTGACAGGTATTTTTGGTGCTTTTACTGAAGCAGCGGCAGATGAGGCAGATACGGACCGCTCAAGTCCAGCCGAAGGCAGAGAACCGCCGGCACCACCCAAGCTAACTCCGTAATCAATTCGCTTCACAGGTTTTTCCACGACATTAATCACAAGCACCACCTCTTCTTCCTCCCCTCCCAGATCATTTTTAAATCGCCTGGTCGCTGGCCGGAGATTAAAAACGTCGAATAAGCTGTCAGAGCTCATATCACCCGCAACGCCTCGAAGGAGACCCTCTTCGAGACGCACAATATCACCGCACTTGATCTTCAGCGCTCTGGCCACCTTGCGGGGACTGGTAAGGCCAGTGTTGTTGTGAGTCGGGACTAAGCTATTGTTGAAGGAGGAGATGGGGGGGGTTGACGTGGGATGATCTCGTTGGAGATATTCCAAAAAGAGAGCTTCTGAATCGCTTTGAGCAGAAGCTTCAGTTATTATCCCCTTGGTGCGAGCATTGGAATTTTTGCCGCTTGCAGAGCTGCTTGCAGTCCCGCTTGCAGTCCCGCTTGCTGTCCCGCTTGCAGTGCCGCTTGCTGTCCCGCTTGCAGTGCCGCTTGCAGTGCCGCTTGCAGTACTGCTTGCAGAAGACACCCTCATTCGCTTTTCTCCCAAACTCATCTTTCCCCACCGACAGAGGATCTTCTTCACTCTGTCAACAGGTATGTACTTATTCTCAGTACCAGGGATCTCAATGACTTCTTGGAAAAAACGAATTTCTACAGGCTGCTTTGGGGACTCATGCGATACCCAACGTGGCTCAAGAGTCTTTACAACGAACCTCCCTGTTCTTTCAATATTACCGCCAATGACACGGGACAAAAGATATGATTCACTTTGGAACCAGTTATCCAAATTTTTTTTCAGCTTTTCAAACTTCTTCCTGGTGAGTTGCCCGGCGGGAAGAAGATTCACAGAGGGGTGGTGAGCCAGTGTGGTAAGAAGAGAGGGCGGTAGCAATGGAGAATTTGATATTATAGAGGTCACATTCGGAGGAAGTATTGGAGTAGGAGTTTTGTTGGGTATGAAGCGCCGAAACGGATTCGACGGCAATGTAGAGGATGGTCGTAGAAGGAGGAGAAATGTGATAACCTTGAGAATCATGGGAGGGGAATAGGGGGGGAATAATGAGGTGGAACAATGACGACAAATGACGACGAGAGAAAAGATCACGAGAGGCTTTCAAAAGTGTTAATATCTCATCTGTTTTTTTCCTAATGTCTGTGTTCCCCACTGAAACTGTTACGCGGGTTTTCAAAGGTTGAGAATTAATAAGGGAGAGAAGTGGGTCAGAGAGAATTGAGAAATCAGTTTATCTTTAATTAATAATTTTCTGCACACCGTAGAAATTCACTCTTCGTTTTTGTGCTTCGACAGATCCCCAAAGACCCAAAGAAGCCAAGGCATCCCTTTTACTTAGGAAATATACAAAACTGAATCGTAAGAAAGCAACGCAATCTTATTTTCCGCGGGGCGAAAGTATCTTCCTCCTCCTAAGATGGGATACTTTTCGACTGCTGCTGAAACCGCTTCTGCTAACGTGTCTTCAGATTGGTTCACCGCAATCGAAAACGGCTGGGACACGACATTCTCTCTGTTTTCCCCGCTTGCCTTTTTTTTTGCTGCTGCGTCCTTCTTGAAGAACGTCCCTGAGAGCCAACCCTCTCCATTTTTCCCAGAATTTTTTGGAACGTTGTTAATGATTGTACTCACATTTGCTCCTGGTAATTGGTTCTTCACCGACGACAGCCAGTGGCTGGGCAATTGGGTTTCTCACTGTGCCATGGTAGTCGCTTCTGACCATTATTGTGGAGGACAACATGTGAACCCTGGAGCTAGCTTTTCCATGTATTTGCTGGGAAAGACCAGTTTCAATAATTTTTTTATCCGCGTATCCGCTCAAATGCTGGGAGGAATGGTTGCCTTTGTGAGTAAGACCGAGCGACTTGAATTGATGTTGCTCACTTCACTATACTCACCAACACTTACACTTACACTTACACTTACACTTACACTTACACTAACATAAACACCAACCCTTTTCTTAAAGCCCTTGTTTTCCCGCTTCTCCTCTGTTGTTGGCCTCGGCCAGTTCGGCGGCCCTGCATTCGACAAGACGGGAGTTTCCATCGAAAAATGGTGCGTTTTCAGTGCGAAAAGTAACCACAGCGCGTTTCTCTTTGCTAAAACACAATTCACCCTCGCAGCTTTTTCGACGAGATGCTGGCAATGATTATTTTGTTATTAGCCATCTTTGCTTTGAACTGGGAGCTCAACTTTGGGAAGTATCACTATTGGATCAAGCAGACACTCACAGGCATCATGATCCGATTCTGCATTGTGGCTTTTGGCGCTGCGGGACCGGCGATCAACCCCATGCTCGGTTCTACCTGGGATCTCTATGACAAGGGCGAACCTGGCGAGTGGAGTAAGGATCCCTCACATTGGTTGGTCTATTGGGTTGCTAGCTTTGCTGGTGCCTTCTTGGCGTCTCTCGCATACGCCTTGTACTCGCCTTCTGCGAAATTTCTCGGAAGACAATTGAAAAGAGAAACGAAGTCATCGACCCCAAACAAGAAGAAAAGAGCGTAATCGCAAAATATGAAAGGGTGAATTGTGACAAAAGTGGAGATTCCTCTGTTACTTTAACAGGGCTGTGGAAGTGGTACCGGCGCAAGAAAGGGGAACAAAGAAATGAAAAATGCTTGCAAAAATACCTAAGCTAATTGTGCGTGGTTTTGTGTTAAGATTTTCGTAATAGACAATTCAGCTCAGGCTCACCGAAGCAATATCAAAGTGACGGAAGGGGCCGTACCTATTTTCGATGATGATGTTGAAGTTAGAGTTCAAAAAAAAAACTTCCAGACAACTTCAATTCAGCACGTGTTCTTTCGATCTTCAGACGCAACAGACCCCATCCAAAAGTAAATTGCTGTTACTACTGAGCACAGAATTTAATGTAATATCGACCACTGGTCTTCTTCATCACTACTGGAGCTCTCACTACCTTAATGGCAATCGATTATTGATTGAAACCCTCTCTGGACATATGTCAGAAGATATGGATGAGGGCAATGGCTTTGACTTGGTGCTCAAGGAGCTTATGTTGTTTCAGGAAGACGGGGACAGCAACCGACCAGGATTTGGCCGTGTTCTAAAAACTCTAATCTCCGAGAGAGAAAAACAGCAGAGTGTCCTAAAACAGCAGGAAGAATTCCAGCTGAAGCTGCAGAGGCAACAGGAGAAATTCCAGGCGAAGATAGAAGAAGAAATTAAAGAAGAACGAAGACGGCATGCGGAAGAACGAAGTCGGCAAGATCAAGAAAGACGAGATGCGCTGCAGCAGCAAGAGAGACAGCAAATTTTCTTCCGGCATGTCATCCAGCAGCTACAGGATGAGGTCAAAGTTCTTCGGCACAGCGAGAGCGCTCATTTGATTTCGGGCACTCAAGGGGAAGTTGAGACTCCGGGCGGGTACAAGACGCCGGCTTCTAGCTCGCCGTATTCCATGACACCATTGT
>ERZ651776.4604-NODE-4604-length-12552-cov-4.744208_pt1 | contig 12552 bp, 10 predicted proteins | sample MGYA00514761_ERZ651776 | MGnify/ENA metagenome assembly ERZ651776 | reverse complement strand
ACGGGACGAGATGGCTGCCGCTTCTGAGAACTCGGCTGCGCTAAAACAACTCAATCAAGGTACGACGACAGCGAGCGAGCAAGAGAGAGAAGGAAGGGGGTGGGGGGAGGGAGGGAGGGAGGGAGGGAGGGTTGATGAGAGTGAATGAATGCGGTATTGTAAGCTGCAGTTCGGCTAACCTCATCGTCTTTTCCACATGCATATTGTTGACGAACACGAATACAAACACGAGCAGGAATTAATCGCTGAGTACCCGGCTGTGTGCAAAACTTCCGAAGGTAAGTGTCATTTTCTTACCCTTGCAAATAGGAATAGGCATTCAGCGCCCATCTAACAATACAATTAACCCATCTTTGCAGAGACGAAAGCCAAGCTCGAGCTAGTAAAAAAGCGGAACGTGCTCAAGGAAATTCTTGAGGATAAGTTCTACGGGAGCGGCAATACTGAAGACTTGTATATTCACAAGGCAGAGCTGGACGTTTTCATTTTGACCAACGAATTGTTAACTCTGCAGCAGGTCAGTGATGGCCTTCAGGAGGAAATGCAAGGGTTGGGTGATAGCGAAGAAGACCTCGCAGAGTTTACGCGGCTGGATGACAAAAGTGGCGAAATAAGTCGTCGAAAGCTAGCGCTCTCAACCGTCATAATTGACGAAGCAAAAGAAAGAAGGGAAAAACTATTAGAGGGCAAGCAAGTGCGGCTCAAGGCTATCGAAAACGAGAAGCGAAGGATTGTAGACGAAGCGGAGAGGGAAAGAGTCGAGGCTGAAAATTTTGCAAAGAACAAGGCGAGAGCAAGGGCAATCATGGCGGGAGAATCTGTGAGCGATAGCATTAGCGAAGGCGATGAAGAAGGAGAAGATGATGAGGATGATAAAGATGAAAGGGAGGGAGAAGAAGGCGGTTTTCGCGTGGCAGTCGACAGTGATGACGAGTTTGGTAGCGATGGCGAGGATGATGATGATGATGATGATGATGATGATGATGATGATGATGATGATGATGATGATGAAGACGACGAAGACGATGACGGCAGTGAAGATGATGAAGAAGATAGTTAAAAGTGATTTTTTTTGGAAAAGAACACGACTTCAGAACGGCTCAACAAACGACTAATTGCTCAAGAGGATACACATTTTTGGGTAACAAAAGTTTAGACAAGAACAGTCAGTGCAGAAGAAAATACAGCAGGAAAAACTAGAAAAGGGACTGACAACTCACCATTCCAGGAGGTTCTAAATTACCAACAATGTTGTTGTCGAGCAAGGGTTTGTTCCTCACACACGCGGCATCTTTCATCACTGGCTACCTTACCCACCTGAAAATATCGCAGGGAGACCTGGAGGAATTGAAGGCGATGAAGCTCGAGGAGAGGAAGAAACAGATGATTAAATGGGGCGTAGGAGTGATAGGTCTAGCGACATTAATAAGAGTATGCAGCAAGAAACTGTTAAAGAAGGCGTAAAAAACCTCTACCACTTCAATATCTTGTTTGCAAGGCGGCCTTCCCTTCTAACTCTCCAAACTCTCCTTCAACACCTGCGCCAACAACTCTTCGTCCGTTACCCCGCCTCCAGCAGACTGGTACAGAGCCCTCTGGAGGAGTTCATCTTCCTCCGATAAACTGAGCATTTGCACAAGACCACTTGCACCAGCAATTGCTGCAGAAGCAGAAGATGTTGAATTCACACTATCCGTCAGGTCAACCAGATCTTGTGAAGATGACGAGAGAGGCAAATTAGACGGCACCGGTACCGGCACCGGAAAGCAGGAAGACTCACTTTCGCCTTGCATCTGCGAGATCCTGATTGCTTCCTCCAACTGCTTTTCTTCGTTCAAACTCCCGTCTATCCCCTGGAAATTCTGCTCGTTCAACCCAGCGAACAAAATTCGCTGCATCTCTTCCTCGTCATCCCCCCCCCCCAACCTTGAAAGCTCCTCATCTTGGCTCGCTTGCATTGCCCTCTGCATTTCATCACTGTGGTTTGGTAATTGTTCGTTTAACGAGGAGGCCATCGGTTGGAATACCGATTCTTGAAGGGCGGTTTTTGTCTCCTCTTCCATCCGACCAAGCATTGCAGCTATATCGTTCGTACCCATCATATTCAATGGACGACTATCGCCGACGGAAGTAACGTTACACGGCAGATTCCTGGAGGTGTTGTCACTAATGGAGATATCCCTGGTGGTAATAACGCTTTGACTATTTTGACTGGCAAAATTCTGCCCAGCCCTACCCAAACTTGATCTTGTTTTATTTCGTCTCGTCCCAGCTAAAGCTTCAGATGTTGCCGATATTTCCCCGGTAGTCGAAGTAGTACTCGCACCTAAGCCCTCGACTCTCCTCCGGTTTTCTTCGTTCCTCCTTGCTGCTTCCTGGACAATACTGGTTCCCTCCTCAACACGACTATTCAGCATGGAAATGATGTCATCGAAATTTGTGTTCATCATGGTGCTCAAGGCATCATTGTGAGAATTTCCTATGAGACGCTCACGTACAGGAGCATCTGGTGGTCGTGGAAGGTCTTGCTGACGAGTGTTTCGGTTCTGGTACTGATCTTGCTGTTGCGGAATTGCGCCATTGATATCACTTTCAATCAATGCCCGAGCCAAAGCTTCGTCCGCGTCTTCCCATCCCCCCAATTTTACTCTTCCTGGACTGGATATTTTGTCTTCGTCGAATTCTTCTGAATTTGACGAATGGAGAGATGAGCCCGTTATTACTGGTTGGTTGGTGGTGGCTTTAGTGGGTGATGGAGGAGGAACGCCAGTAACGGAATTTGTCTGTGTTGCTGTAGCTGTTGCTCTCTTACAACTGATAAATTTATTCACTCCCACTTCATCGATGTCGACCTTAGCTTCAACAATACTGCCATGCTCAATACCCGCGTCCGTCAATGATTTGCTCTCGTCATTCTCATCCTCATCATTCTCCCCCTCTTGGGAAAAATGAGACCTTAACAGAATAGTGGAAGGGAGGCCAGTGGATCCTGAAAGAAGGAGGATCAGACCACCACTGTAGAACTCATCTTCGCACTCTCTATCTATCACACCAACGGCGGTCTTCAAGCGTTCGTCTACCACATTCCGCCAATAATCCTGGTTATCCCTGAAAACGCATTGACGTAGTTCCCCAAGGGTCGAAGAAGGCGTCAGTGTCGTAAAACGTTTCATCGAAAGAGGGGTCCGAATTCTAATGATAAAGGGGGGCATCGCTGCAGTGAGTTTACTGTTGAGTATAGCAATTAATCCGGATGAAATTAGAGAACAAGTCTTGATCTCCTTACTATCCCATACAAAATTGCCACCAAGAAATCACAAAGAAATCTAAGCAAACACAACTTCACAAAGATTTAGTAGGCGTCGTCGTCGTGATCGCCGTTGAAAAAATCTCACTGCCTTTTTCACAACTTCTTTTTCAATTTTTTTCCAGTTTTGTTTTCGAGTTTCGAGGTTTTGAGTTTGTCGTAGGGGATTGAAATAGAATGTGAAAGTGACCCTGCACTATTTAAAATCTGTGTCGTCCGCCTGGTCCAATACAACTACAGTTCAAGTCAACGCTGCAGTTACAGGGATTTAACCTTAACTCACACCGCATCAAACGAATCTATTCTTCATCCCTCCCATCTCATGCATCATACCGAATCTTTTCCCTGAATTCACAATTATATATAACACCACGTTTTCGCACGTCAGTGAGAGGCATGGTTCAATTTGCTAAGCAGCTCGTGCAATCGTCGGTGGTTGAATGGCGAGAGTACTATGTCCCGTACAAGAAGCTGAAGAAGATTTTGAAGAAGAAAATTGCCTCGGAAGTAGAGAAAAGGGAGTCCTCAACCTTACACCAGAGTAGTCAAGCGACTCTGACAAGCACGTTGCAAGGCTCTACAAGAGAAAGCCCTGTTGGCACTCGGGGTGCATACGAAGTGACAATATCTAATATTTCACCTCCAACCTTACTTCATCTGAACATCTCTCCAACAAATATATCCTCCCCCGCTCCCGCGCCCCAGAATCCCAGTACAGTCCCTCTCTATTCTCTCTGCCTCGCTTTGAATGATGCTGGAAGTTCGCCTTTTCCACTATCGGCCACCTTCAACACAGACGGTGAGCGAGATTTTTTTGAGATGCTGCTATTGAGTTTAGGGAAGGCTGAGTGGTGGTACACTGAGACTTTACAAGAATATGAAGGAAGGATTTCTGAGATGGAGAGGCATATAAAGAGGCGGGGTTGGGGAGATGACGAGAAAAAAAACGCTCAAACTAAGACGGATCTGTCTTTACCATTGGTATCTACTTCCACCTCTAAGCTATTACACGAGACGAAAAAACTTCGCCTGGCTTGTATAGAAGTCTACCGTGTCCTCTCCCTTTTGACACAGTTTGCCTCGGATAACGTTTTAGCTTGCGAAAAGATCCTTAAAAAGCACGACAAAATTGGGAAATGGGATTCTAAGGCATTGTTTATGCAGAGTGTTGGGGTTCGAGGTTTTGAAATGGCCAAGGTCGCCAGCGGCGATAAGAACGGTCATCTTGAGCAGGTCAAGATTCGGACAGAGTATTTATTTGTGGAGATTTATAAAATCACCCGGAAACTGAACGAGTCCGATTCCAAACAGTCGTACGACGCGTCAAAGGACTTAAGGAGCCAGGCGCTTACGATATTAAGGGACACAACGAATATAGCGAAAATCACAACACACAGTGACTGGGATCCTTTCTGGTGTGGTGTCTATACTGGATTGATGATGCCTGCCCTTGTTTTAGTCGTCGCGATGACGACTGCACACGTCGAAGAGATTCGCCAATTCGCCGGTTTCTTTGTAAACTGGCCAACTTACCGAGGGACTTTCCTTCTGCTTCTCCATGGGTTAGGGTTTAGTTTTTGCATGGAATGGTGGAAGCTGAAAAGGGTGAGTAAAGAAGTGTTCAATTGGGTGTTGGGGTGGCGTTTGCAAGGATGACGTTTCTCGGATATCTTGGCGATGAAATTTCTGATTGTCCAATTTTCTTTCATTCATTCCACTACTCAAACGTAAAGAAATTAACCATTTCCCCAGATAAACTACCGATTCATCTTAGATTTTGACATAACCAAAGGCAACCGTGTACGTTTGAGCTCACACCAGCTTTGTCGGATTGTCCTTGGCCTGAGTGTGATACTCTTTTACTCATTGTCTGTCAACATCGGCATTGCGAACAATACGGGGCCCCTGTGGTCTGACGCTTTATTTGGGAAGAACGACATTCCGGAGCTCTTCACGGACCCTGTTTTTTGGAACTACGTCAGTGTGGGGTTTTACTGTCTTTTCATCTTGACCCTTGTCAATCCCCTCAACATCTTGCACCGCTCAGCGCGGTATGTTTTCTTGAACACCCTAAAGAACGTGGTTCTATCTCCCTTGACGGTTGTGAATTTCCGCGAGTTCTTCTTCGCTGATCAGGTAACATCCCAGGTAACCGCACTTGTTGACATTGCCACCGCTGCTTGCGTCTACCCCAGTGGAATTTGGCTAAACGCCGAGAACGACGCTGATGTCTTGGCTGACAATGAGGGGTGCAAAAACTTCAGCAAAAATTTTAAATATTTCTTCCTCTTCCTCCCCCACTACTGGCGATTCATGCAGTGCATGAGGAGGTGGATCGTCAGTGGACACGACAGCCAAAAGTACAATGCTGGAAAATATGCTGTAAGCATGGTAACGCAGCTACTGAGCATCTTGGACAAGAGCGAGGTTCGCATTTTCTGGGCTATTTCAGCTTGTGTTTCAACTCTGTACAGCTACTACTGGGACATAGTACATGACTGGGGTCTTTGCAAAAACCTCACGCCAACTTTGGACAGAAAGAAAAAATTTCTACTCAGAGACGACCTCATGATTGGGAGCAGGAAATTTTACTATTGGGCCATGTTTAGCAACTTTGTGCTGAGGATCACCTGGGTCTTCACAATCAGCCCAGAGACGCTAAGTGGTCTACATCCTGACTTTTTGCTGCTCCTTTTCGGCGCCCTGGAAGTGCTTCGCCGCAATCAGTGGAATTTACTCCGGCTAGAATACGAACATGTGCTTAATTGTGAGAGGAAGAAGGTCATAAAACATATTGAAATGCCGTTCTTGAAGTCTAAGTCAACCAAGAGTGGTGCTCCCAAGGGACGCTCCTCAGGTTCGATGAAGAAGGAGCATTCTGCTGAATTTAGTCCGGGAAACGTACAATCACACGAGAAGATCAGTTACAGTAGCTCTGACGACGATGACGAGGATGACGAGGACAGGGGAGGAGGAAGTGCGTTTTACATCATTGACGAGAGTGACGAAAATGACGACGACGAAGAAATCGAGCTTCGCCAAATAAATATAGGAGAAAACGAAGTGCAGATTTGATGTTACCGAATGTGTTTTATATGTTGTTTTCTTGTCCCCCTCGTCACCTCGGGAAAGTTGCTCAAAAAGTAAAAGTAAAAAAAAGAAGAGAAATAAGGCATAATTTGAGGCCAAGAACTGTTTTCGAGACAGCAGGCCGTATCAAAACGGTACATCTGCCATTGAGCAGTCTGCACACTCAGAAACCAACAGCAAATCCTTCAATTTTAGACACTCATCAATTATCATGGCCAACCTTTCCTTGACATCAAAAGCTGTGCTAATCTTGACGTGTTGCGTGCTTAGCTCAAGTGCCGAGACAGACGGAATAACGAAACCGACTGTAGAACGGTCCGCGTGCTACACTGTCCTCTTTCCTTTACTTACAATATCAGATGCCAGAGAATGCGTACATTTGTTTGAGATGTCAGTGGAAGTAGACAACAACCAACCATCTTCTGAATTTCTGAACGACGTTGGTTTGGCGCATATGATTCTTGATGACTTGTCTCTTGCGAGCAAGTATTTCAGCCTTGCAATCTGGCCCACCTTAGCTCCCTCAGGTTTATTTGGTGCTGCACACTTGCGAGGTGCTATGCCTGAAATTACTGATCCTCCGCGAGAATTTCCTTTGTCATCGCTAAGTAGCATGAAGAATCTGGCTTGGTCTTTGCAACTTTTGAATCGACCATCGCCGTCTCTCGTTGTTTACTCAGGTATAGAAACCGTGTTTAAAGCTGTTGCTTATGACGGTGGAGCAGGAGCAAGCACACGAATGCAGGAGCTCGACGGCGGAGGCTTATCGATCTATGATTTCCAGATAGGGAAGGGAGTTTGTGATAGCGCGAGTTTGGCACGTAACGCTGTGTCGGGTGGTCGAGGAGGTGAAGCAATCAACTTAGCTCAAGTTGACGATGGAAATGAGGTTGGTAGGCTTGGTCGTGAGCTTTATTTGGATCTTCTCCGCCGTAGTCTGACTCACTATACAATAAGAAATTCCCATCGCGGCGATTACGCCGCTATTCTTGGAAGAGAGAGGTGCTTGTCAGAAAATGATGTTGACGGAATATGTCTTGGTGATTGGGACCTATACTACTCTCCCTCTGGGCTCGCGGGAGGTAATACTTGCACTTCCGATCCATGTCCCGCTACTGGGAATAACGCAGCACATTTAATCCAGGTTCAACTCATCATTGAGGAGGTCATGAGGAATGGAGTCGAAGGAGATTTCATTGAGGCCGGTGTCTTCCGGGGCGGTTTTATTGTCTACATGAGGGGAGTCCTTGCTGCACACGGCGACCCGCCGAATCGCAGTGTCATCGCTGCCGACTCCTTTCAGGGAATTCCTCCGAACTCCACACTAGGAACCGCAATGGACACAATGCTGCGCGACGAGGTCAACTTCAGCGACTTGAACCAGCAAGAAGAGCTGACAAACGATTGGTCACAACGGTATGCGGCGGGGAAAGAAGTTCTCAGGGATAATTTGAGACGGTTTGGCCTGCTCGATGAACGGCTTAAAATTGTTGAGGGATATTTTAACGAGTCCCTTACAGACAGTAAGGAAATAAAGAAATTGAGCGTTATCCGCCTCGACAGTGACGCTTATGAGAGCATCACAGATTCTCTCGAAGGGCTATATTCGAAGCTGAGCGTAGGAGGGTATGTGATAATTGACGATATGCATCTTCCCGCCGTTCATTTGGCTGTGTCACACTTCCGCTCCAAGTACAATGTGACGGAACCAGTTCTACCAGTTCCCAACGATTACGTCTACGGCTGTGGTGCAGGCGAGATCATCAGTGGATCTGAGCTTACGAGCGGGGAGGAGCGATTCAGGTGGAAGTTTCTGGGGACGAGTTTCCTGCCGTGGGTGGGATACTGGCGGAAGGAAGAGAGCGAAGTGGTTCAGTAGATTTGTGGGGGTCCGGAAGAAAAATAAAACACAAGAAAGTTGGCATGCTATTAAATGAAAATAAATCGATTGCTGTGTGCGTAAAACGCTCAGCGTGCCTACTAACGTTAAACTTACTTCGCCATCGATAAGGTTGCATTCTCAATCTTTTCCATTTCTGCCAGCAAGCGGTCAAGCTCTGCCTCTCCCATTTCCACAACTCTGTCTTCTTTCTCACCTTTGGCGTTAATCGTCGAGACTTTCAATTGCAAGTTTGGCTTGTTGATTTGCGACTGGTGATTACTCGCCATGGCCATATTGAGAGACCAGTCGATATCAGTCACACGATTGGGTGAGATTGGCATTGTCTTAGAGGGGAGGAGGGGGGATCTCGAGATCCTCAGGCTTGGCAGCGGCACTCTCAATGAATTGGTTGAGGACAGATGGGAATAAAAGGTAACTGCAGCAGATAAAATCAGTCGCGTGTATGGTGTGGTGATTTTTTCGCGGTTACTAATTGAGGGGGAATTAAATCTTGGATGCCCTAGTTAGTTACCAGGTAATTTTCATTTCCGCTTTCGCCTTTCGCCTTTCGACTTTCGCATCAGTTTCAGCAGCAGCTCCATCTCAATTGTCCTGTCCCACTTTCTACATCGGGAACTCGAAAGATTTTTACCTACGCTGGGCACCATCATCTGATCCGACCACTGTGAGGAATTATCAGGATTTAATCTGTCAGCCCTACCCAGAATCTTCCAACCCCAACTCCCGCAGGTGCCCGCCCGTCCCTTTGCAGGCCACACTGTGCACCTTCTCCTTTGAAGAAAAATCGTTACGCTTTCGCGACCGTCTTCTGCAATATTCTGCTTCTTGTATAAAATTCATTCGCCCACCTCAAATAATTCAACAGAACACCGACAACAAATATCCCGTCTTACAGTCGGCCTTACTAAAATTTTCACCTGTGTTTTTTCATGTCTTCTGTAGTAACCCCAACCTCCGGTCCCGCGGATAAAAGCTCGGGCCCCCCCCCCCCTCCTCAAGGTAAACTCATGGATCTGATGGAAAGCAATGGGATGGCAGGGGTTATGACTGCCTTCACCCTTTATGCTCTATATGCTGATGACTTCCGTGTTCTGTTCACCGAGATCGATGCCGATCCTGCTTTCGATTGGCTGAGCGGCACCGCTTTCTTTCTCTTTGCTCTTGAGCTCTTCATCTTTGCATTTTTCAAAGATGGTTACTTTTCCTTGCCATCCCTTGACTTTAGCCAAGATTTGGAACAACACCACGATGATGGCTTGGCATATCGGCTTTGGAGGGCCTTGGCGTTCGCCAGCTTCTATTTCTGGTTGGATTTGGTCGCAACGAGCACCATGATTTTTGACATTCAAGCTTTTGATGTCCTTGGGACGAACGAAGCAGACGTCTCAGCAGAATCCCAGGGCGGAGACAACAACCTGGATGCCGCCCGAGCGAGCAAGGCGTCCAAGGCTGGTGCCCGTGCTGGCCGTGTCGTCCGCATTATTCGAATGATCAGGTTACTCCGCCTTGTTAAGCTTTTTAAATACTTTTCTGGAGATAAAAAGAAGGACAAGGACGGTAAGCACGTTGTCCCTGAGGAGGATGACGATGTTGAGAACCTCCCCCCTGAGAGCCACGTAGGTGCAGCCATGTCTGATCTCACAACAAAGCGCGTTATCGTAATGATCCTCGGTATGCTGGTCGCAATTCCTATGCTTGGCGTCGACACGACATTGATTTACGCGGGAATGAAGACACCCGAGAACTTCTTTGTGGCTTCCTTCTATGATGTTTACAGCGCAGACAACGCAAAGGACGATTCGGTTGCTGACATTAAGGATTTTATCTTTCAAGATGAGACCATGAACTGCATCGGCATGAGCATTGGTGTATGCAACGCAAACAGTTGCGATAATTTCGAGGTTAACGATATGTTATCGGATTCGTCCTTCGTGGGCATCAATAGCTACAACGACATTATCACTTCACTCCGCCCCAACGAGTTTGACCAGATTTCTGAGGGCGACCTGACTTTCTACTTCTACAAGCGCGACGAGAACCAAGACAGCGCCCTATTGGGCATTTTATTGACAACATTTGTGATTATCCTTCTCGGAGGCGGGACGATGCAGTTCAGCTCGGAGGTAAATCGTCTCGTTCTCATACCGATTGAGAAAATGGTCCAGCTTGTGCGAGAAATCAGTGAGAACCCACTCAAGAAGGAGTTCACGTCGATTTCGCAGTCTGATATTGACAACAACGAAGACGGGATGGAGACCACTCTGTTATTACAGACCATCACCAAGATTGCGGGCCTAATGCGGGTAGGTTTCGGCGAGGCCGGAGCTGAGATTATCAGCAAGAATCTGGCGAATGGCGATCACAGCAAAATGAACCTTTTAGGCTATGCCGAGAAGATCGAGTCAATATTTGGATTCTGTGACATCCGCAACTTCACTGATACGACTGAATGTCTCCAGGAAGAGGTGATGCTGTTCGTCAACAGAATAGCTCACATTCTCCACGGAATAGTCGTTCAGTGTGACGGCAGCGCCAACAAGAACATTGGCGACGCTTTCCTCCTCACGTGGAAGCTCGACGAAGCCAAGATGGGCAATGGCGGAGACCAAGAGTTTGTTGGTGATAAGGCTCTTCTTTCACTGCTTAAAACTACGGCGGAGATGGCGAGACATGAGGATTTCATATGCAACTTTTCCACTTCTGCACTTGCTATGCTCTTTGAAAGGATGCCCGGATATAAGTGCAAAATGGGCTGCGGTCTGCACAAAGGCTGGGCTGTTGAGGGGGCCATCGGCAGCGACAAAAAAATCGATGCCAGCTACATCTCTCCCCATGTCAACTGGGCCGAGTTCCTGGAGTCGAGCACGAAGGAATATGGTGTTCCGGTGCTCATGAGTGAGCCCTTCTTTAAGCTTCTGTCTCCCCATGTAAAAAAGTGGTGCCGTCAGGTTGACAATATCAAGAAATCTGAGTCTGACGAAGTCACAGGTTTGTACACTTACGATGTTAATCCAGATGTAGACTTCACCATCCCAAAAAATGATCCAGTAGCAAGTGATGTCATTTATGACAAACGAAAGCTCTCCGCCCGCGGAAATATGCACGGGCACCGACACGGACATGGTGGTAGAAAGACGATGAAGAGAACATCAATGGACCACAACGGCGCTAGAGCAAGCATGCTCAAGAGGAATTCCCACCGTTCTCCAACATTTGACGAGCGATCACCCAGTGCTCGAGGGGAACGCACCCTCCCCAAGATAGGAGAAGAAACTTCACCAGACCTTAGCTCCACCAACCCCCGACCCCGCCCATCAATAGCGGCCATAGACCAGAAACATCATGACCCCACCTCCATGGGCGACGCTCCAGAAATTATTTTGGAACCCTACAGTGTTGCCACCTGGGAGAGCGACGAAGACCTTATTATCATGCGCACACACATGGACGACAATATTCGCAGTACTTTTGCGACTGGTATGAAACTCTTCATTGACGGAGACTGGGAAGGTGCGATGGCAAAGTTCAGCAGAACCTTAGAGATCACCAACGGCAGAGACGGCCCCTCGAAGAATATTATGAACCACATAGTGCATGATTATGGAGGCACGTGCCCCACAGATTGGAAGGGCTACAGGGACATGTCTTAGGGGAGGGGGAGGGAGTGAGGGAGCGAGGGGGAGGGGGAGGGAGTGAGGGAGCGAGGGAGTGAGTGAGTGAGGGAGGGAGGGAGGGAGTGAGGGAGCGAGGGAGTGAGTGAGGGAGGTAGGGAGGGAGGGAGTGGAGGAACTAAGAACTTTCTGTAATTGTAAATTTGAACTGTTTGTTATACAATAGTTGTTATACCAAGAGTTGGAACATTCTTTCGATTTTTTTATGATTACCGTTTTACATTTTCAACCAAAATTTTGGAGCAATAAGTCATAAAAACATCGCGTCTTGGTACATTACATTGATGTGAGGCAATGTAATGCCAACAAACATGGTACGCACTTCGTTCCAAAAGCCCCAACCCGAGGGGACCCCCTCCGTGGAGGGGGTCTTTAAAGGGGCTTCGGCGTGCGACCATAAATTAAATAAAATCATTTCATACATGAAATAAAGCGCTAGTCGCTTTGCCACACCATCTGGTGCAGCTTATTGTTGCTGTTGTTGCTGTTGTTGCTGTTGCTGTTATTGTTGTTGTTGTTGTTGTTGTTGTTGTTGTTGTTGTTGTTGTTGTTGTTGTTGTTGTTGTTGTTGTTGTTGTTGT
>ERZ651776.4601-NODE-4601-length-12555-cov-3.144094_pt1 | contig 12555 bp, 9 predicted proteins | sample MGYA00514761_ERZ651776 | MGnify/ENA metagenome assembly ERZ651776 | reverse complement strand
ATTCCATCCCAAGATGTGCATTTATTAATTATTAAAAAATATTAATGTTTTAAAAGTTAAACCCTTGTGATGCGTGGGCTCTAGGCTAAATAAATTTACTAACTTTATAATATTACAGCGTTTAATAATTGAGATTATTAAAACGCTTTAAAAAGTGTGAAACGATGACTCGTATACATGCAACAATTACAAAAGCGTAGTTTGTAATAATTTGAAGTAATTATTCTTATTAAAGGATTTTTACAAATTTAAATAAATTAAAGGTTCATATACACAAAAGTACTAAATAAATATTAGTGCTTTAAAAAATTATAATTTGATTTTTTAATAAGCTATAAATAAAAATAGTTAACCGCCCTACTGTTTCTATTTATCATTCCAAGAAAGTTCTAACCTTACTTCCCCAGATCCGATTATACTTCTACCATCTTGACTAAATTCTGCATTTCCTGCTAGAATTTTAAGTTTTGCATTACGATCATCTTTATCATTGTCTTTAAAACCAATCTCCCTATCTCCATCTCTTTCAAACCCACCGGTAACTCCATCATACTCAAGTTGTATGGTTGCTTTACCTCCTGGTGTTCCTGCTGTTCCTGGTATGACTCTCTCAACAGTTTGCTCACTTACTACAGATTTTCTAACAGTATCATCCAAAGAAACTGTTTTCTGTTTGTCTGAAATCTTTAGTGGATTACGAACTGCCTCACCCCATTCTTCATACCCAGTCACTAAGTAATCCTTACCGACTTCCATACATCTTATTTCTTTAATAGCACCTACAAACGCATCTCCTGATGCATCAGATCCTGTAAAGTTAAATGCAACCTCACCAGTTCCATAATATACTTCCCCCTCATCCAATTCAATTAGTCTAAATTGTATTCTATTATCTTGAACTGCCGATCTACGAACCTCAAATTCAACATCAATACAAGTGTCTTCAGAAGTAACAGGTGATACACCCTGATCATCAAAGGGTGGTCTTGTAAAACTAGGACCTATACCATATGCTGGAGAATCATACACTTGTCCTCCAGGATTATACGGTGATCTTGCTATCGCACGATCAGGTGCTCCAGGGAATGGATATAAGTTAGGAGCAAATGGTCCAAACCTAATATCTGGATTTCCTCCTGCTCCACCAACATCAATCCCAATCAATCCACTAGGACTATCGTCATCATCATCTAAAGGAACAGAACCAAAAACTGGTTTAAGTACCGCACCTCTTCCATTACCACACTTATCATAGGCTCTTGCTCTTGTATTTTGACCATACCCTGCGCCAAAACTAACCATATCAACGCCGATAATATCACCAGCAGCACCAATAATCAAGTTACCAGCAGCGCCTGCTCCACCATCTCCAAATAGTTGAAGGACTGGACTACCGCATTTGAATGGGTCAGTATTACATTCTTCTAATCCATCAAACAATGATTGTGGATCAAAATCAACAAGATCCTCAGCATTATTGAGGGCATCTAATCCAACCTGTTTTGTTTGCGTAGCAAGACCTTTTGCTCTGTCTATTACTGCTGTAATATCTCCTTTCTCAAGAGGACTAGCACCATTTCTAATGTTCCACTCATTAATCTCAGAACACTCTGGTCTATCGTCACAGTTTAGGAATGAAAAAATATCATCAATCATTCCAATAATATCACCAGCTAAATCAAGTCCTGCATCTACTATTCCAACAACACCACTGATAAGATCACCTATTCCAGAAAATAATCCATTAATAATACCACTTAAAGCACCAAGTACATTACCAGCAAACTTCTCAATGAAACAAACTGGAACATTGATTACTTTGTCAATTGTGCTTTTGATGAATCCCAATATCATATCAAAAAGTTTATCAATCAACTTTCTAAAGAAGCAAGCAATAGTATCTAAGATTGTATTACTTGTTGCCTTTACCGTAAGTCTTTCATTAGGAAACGCAAGATTATAAACTTCATCTAATGCTTTTTCTATCTTCTTGTATACTTCTTTTTCTACTTGCTCATAAACCCACTTCATTGCAGAAGCAATCCATCTTGCTGCTTCTTCTATCTTTTTATTGATTTCATTTTCAATATTAGCAAGTACTTCATTAGCACCCTCTGCTATACCATATACAGACTTTCTCAAATCCTCAATACCTTGAATAGCATTTCGGAGTTGGACTTGAATTCTGCCTAAAGGCAACGGATCACATGATGTTGATTGTGCAAGTGCTTGGTATTGAATTTCAACACCAGTATCCGCGTCTACAAGACATCTGTCCTTTAAATAAGGATTATTTGATACAATGACTGTATCATTGACTGAAGCACCTTGTCCCTTTGCACCAGTTTGATCAAGTCTTGTACCACCAGAACCTAATGTTTTCAATGCTGCTACAGGAGTTTGTTCTGAAGCATCAAGACCAAGATAGGGGACAAACTTTGTATCAGGAACATTTTTCAATACTGACTGATATTCATTATAACCAATCACACCCATGATAGTGGGTTGTTGTCCATCTTCTCCATCTAAGAAGAATCCATACACAAAGTCTCCCTGTTTTATATTACAGGTCTGCGAGAATACATTACCACTACCAGCAGTAACAGGATAAACTACGCTTGCCCAAGGCAACTCTTCATCTGTTAACTCAGATGGAACCGCAGTATGGTATCCCATAATACGAACTTTAAATCTTTCTCCATATCCCTCTTGTTCTTCATTAGTAAATATTGCTGTCCCGCCACGATTCTCTACCCAAGTTCTACCTTCAGCAATCTGACCAATCCACCAATGGAATCCGTCTTTACCTACATAATGTCTTTTAAATAAACCTTGCTCAATCATTTCTTATTCTTTTCCATATGAGTCACGGACTAGTCCAAGACTTGTTACTGTATTATCTGCTGTTAGTTTATGACAGACGTGAGCCACTAAGTATTTACCTTCTGTCTTCTTATTTATTTCATCAGTACCACCTGCTTTTTGTTCAGGAAAAGCACAGTATATCATTTGTCCTGCTCTAATCTCAAACATACCAGGAATTGTAATATTAGTGACGATAGTAAACAACTGATTATATCTCATAATAGATTGAACCGTTGACCGATTAGCATCAAAGTTAGATTGTCCTGGATTATCCTTCACATACTTTAGTTGTTCTTCAGGAGTATCTCCTGGAGGATTATATCCAATATCCATAACACTAGTCATTAATCTAGAGGGACCTGCAGTAAAATTCTTATTGACTAAATCAGCACTATAAAATCTACCTGCTGTTTTAACCTTCCCCTTCTGCTGATTACTTCCATAGTCAATCACATTATAGTTGAAAGAAAATGGGTCATAATAAGTTGACTGGTTTCTATAAGTTCCAAGACTTAGATTCTGATGAAGATCAATGTCTCTCTCAATATCATAATCATAGATTGGCGCATCATATCCATCCTTAAGACCAACTGATCCTGTATAAATCATTCTCTTGCTTGCAGATTGTTCCAATAGTTTATCTACTGATCTAAAGTTAAATGAGTCACGGTCTTGATAGAAAAGATATCCTGCTGCATTGCCTATACTTACATCGGGAACTGCCTTTGATGCTAACCAAGTACAAACATAAAAAGGTTTTCGACTGTTACCATAAAAGTTATAGTCCAAAGCAGTCGGGTCTACATTAACAGTTTTCTTACTTTTTAAAACATCTTTAACAATACTTGATACATTAGTAGATATCTTTCCTTGATATCTTTTAACAACTCTAGACAACTCATTAGACAGAGACTCAGCAGAACATAAGTCTAGAAAGTAAATATTTTTTAAACTATCTGGTGAAGCATTCCTTACACGATTCACATAGAGTTCAACTTTAATAGTACTACTACCGGAATCACTCTCTGGAGTAGCATCTTCAATTTCAAGGTCAACTCTTTCTCCTCCTCGCACTGGAAGAAGATCTAGTATTCCTCCTGGAGATTCAATTTGTTTATTACTTCCAGGTTTAACCGCACCAGTATCTACAATGGTTAATGTAGCAGTTACAGTATTAGACAGTATACTCTCATAATATGAGACATCAACCACACCAGCAGTAATATCTATTGATTTACCTGTGTTACCAGTAATAATACATTTTACTATATTACCAGATTGTAGTGGTGATATTTGGCCCTTTTTTGCTTCTAACATTATCCTTGCTTATATAAGAATCCTAATAACTGTTGTTTGTAATAACTATTTACCACGTCTCTGGTAGACGCTGCCATTAGAACAGGACTTGAACCACCACCTGCTACAACAGTTTGTTGTTGCTGCTGTGAGGGTACATATATTGTATTCTCTGCACCTTGTTCATAAGATGCTAGTCCACTAATAGATCTTGCTCTACTGCTAGCAACTGCTCCAGGTGTAGTAACATTTGCTCCTGCTCTAGGTCCATTAGAACTCAAAATAAGATATTGAACATAAGGTGAGGGGTCTCCGAGTCCTCCATATGTTGTTCCATTCTTTTTATTATCAACTTCAAAATGAAGGTGTGGTCCTGTTGAATTTCCAGCACCTATATCTCCTTTTGCACCACCTGTTTTACCAAGTGCTGTACCTGCAGGTAACTTTTGTCCTTTCCTAACAATAAACTCTTTAAGATGTGCAAGTCTAAATTGAAGACCTAATGATGGTGCCCAAGCATCAATTACATATCCATAATTACCGTGGTTTCCAGCATACATAATCTCTACTGGAACAGAGAGAGCAACGAAAGTTCCTACTGGTGTCCCAATATCAATACCTTTATGGTCAGGTCTATTAGCGGATCTATAAGGCGATCTAACCGGGAATCCACTAATCATATCACCCCTCTGTGTTCCCGTTGTTTCTCCACCCCTTGACACAGCAGAACCTGCTATTTGTGCCTGTGATATAGATGCTGATGGTGAGAGCATTCCTGTATTTCCAGCAGTATTGAATACGTGTCCACCTAGTGTTGTAGGATTAACATCCTGCGACCTATCATAACCAGCACCAGGAGTTCTAAAACCAGTCGATTTCACAATATTATTAATATCAGACGCAGACATCTTCTTGCCCTCTAATGAACCTCGTAAATCCGCAGGGTTCTCAGCCATTGCTAATGCTTTGATTGCCTCTCGTCTTTGAGCATCAGTAATAGATGGCAATCCATTATTGTAAGGTGTATATTGATCAGGAGCACTAATCACATCAAATATACTACCACTCTTTGCATTGAATGTATCGGGAGTTACCTTTCCACTTTGAATAAGAGCTGCTCGGTTTAAAACAGACCTAGCAACTGCCGCCATACCTATTATACCTTCTCCACCTGCCTCAGCAACCATTAACTTCAATAACAGTTCTCGTTCATTGCCCTCAAGTCTTGTAGCAGGAAGAGGGCCTGTTGATGGTGGTGGTGATTCTTCCTCACCTTCTTCTACGTTTGATTTATCATCAACTTTTCCCTTTTCATCTTTGCTTGGTTGGAACAATGCAGTGACCATTGCTTTACCCATTGTACCAAATAATTCTAAAGGACCTGAAAACATTTTAGGATCAAGTATTTCTTTACCACCCAACCCAAAGGGAACCCACTTTGGTAGTTTTGTTTTAGGAAGAGATTCCCAAAATCTTACAACAACACCTTTCATCCAATCTAATATTTTACCACCTACTTTTGCTACTGCCCCAACGGCATTCATTACTTTATCTCTTGCTTTTTTTGGATTCTTTTCAATGATGAGAGAATAGGCAGCATCGCCCATTACCTCACCAATTAATCCACCAACGATTGTACCTAAACCAGGAATAGGAATAAATGTTCCTAAAAACTCACCAAGTCCAGCACCAATTGCTTTAAATGCTGCTTGTCCAACTGGTTCATCTGAAAGTACACTCGTAGTAAAAACAATAAGTGGACCTACAATAGGAGTACCACGAACAACTCTACCTGCTTTCTGTAAAGCAGGAGCTGCCTTTCTTAAAGAATTAACATCTTTTGGATCAGTAATATTAAATAGTTTTTTAAGAAACCTATTTCTTGGTGGTGGTACAGGTTTAGGTTTAGATTTAGGAATGGAAGGAGCTCGTGCAGGAATTGATCCTTTCAATGAAGGCGGAAATGGTTTACCAGTCTTAGGATTAATTATTGAACCAGAAGGAGAAAGTTTTGGTGCAATACCGGGTCTACTACGTGGTATAGGTTTAGATTTAGAAGTAGGAACTCCTTGTCCTGGTCTTCTATATGTGCCGGTGCCAGCACCCGTTGGTCCTTTTGATCCTTTTGATCCTTTTGATCCTTTTGATCCTTTTGATCCTTTTGATTTAGGATCATCTATAGGTGGAAGTCCACGTAATCGTCTAAGTTGATTTATAGCAAATCTAAGTATTGCTTTTCCAAGTGACCTAATACCTTTAAGAATACCACCAGCAATCTTTCCAATTGTCCTCCCTACTGTTGCTACTAACCTAAAAGGTGCTTTGATAGCAAATTTAAGTACACCTTTTATTGCTCGAAGACCACCTCTTAGAATCAAAAATGAAGCATAGATATTATTTTCAAGTAACTTAAATGCTGATTTCATTTTATCAACATTATTAATCATCCATAGGATGAGTCCACCAAGTAATATGTTGGTGAAGAAGTCAATGATGTTAAACTTATTAGCAACACCCATTGCGGCAGAACCAATGCCACCAAGATTTAGTCTTCTTTTCTCTAGATTTTCTTCTCTTTGTTTCTTCTTCTTAGCAGATGTTAATTTCTTTTTATTATCTGCTTTCTTTTTATCAACTAATAACTGCTTCTTAAGAGTCTTATCAAGTTGAGTAGTAGTCTTAACAATGCCCTGCATTGTTTTAGTCAGACTTTCGTAACTAATATTCTGCTGTATCTTATCAACAGAACCTACATCTTTAGATGTATTAAGTAGTTTCTGGTATGAAACTCTTTGTTGAGTTTTTCCTTGAGATACTTCTGCTCTCTTAACTAAAGCACCACCTTTAGATTTTACTTTATCTTTCTTCTTTCCCTTTACAAATTTCTTTGCTGCTCTCTTCACACCTTCCTTCGCTGCCTTCTTGGCCATCTGTGAAGTTACTAATCTTGTTGCTGCGCTAAGAAGAAAAGGTATCGCCATATTATCCTACGATATTATAGATTGATTTAATGACGATTAGTTCAGTGTTCCTAGGATCAGTAGCAGAAAACTTAGGTAATGTGGATTGTGACCCACTAGACGCACTGTTTGGGTTAGCACCAGGGTTCTGACCACCAGGAGGCAGTATGACTACTCTAGTTCTTCCTCTTCCATCAGGGGCACCAGGAGCAGTTAGAGGAGCATTACTTGGTCTCATCTGCACTTGTTGTTGAGTAGGGTCCGATAAGGGAACACTAGTAATAGACCCTCCATATACTTCAGTGATTGCTTGGATTAATGGAGCAGATCCAGCATTAATAGCATTGTTATCACCTAATATCAGTCCTTGTTCATATCTACCACTAAGAGGTGCAACTTCAAATATGCTAATACCAGCTTTAGCCATTCCATATCCAGTCTCAAATCTACCCTTATAACCAGCACCAAAGTTACCACCAATCTCTGCAAGTCGTTTATCAAGTTTAGAATAATTTGTATAACTACCTATCAATCCACCTGCACCCTTAGGAGCATCATGATGAATTTCAATTACCTCATAACCCTGTTTTTCTAAGTCCTTATAGTGGGCAATGGCATCCTTAAAACCCTGAGTACTATTTTCAAACCCACCTGGTTTTTCATAGAATTGAATAGGGATTCCAGGATTGGTGTCTTTCACCTGTTGAACCACATTTTTTCCAATCATCACATTAGCAAGATATTCATCCCAACCCATGGCCATTCCTTTTTGTTTTGATAATCCTGACGTTTCACCAGGTGTTCCTCCACCATATCCACCATGTCCAGGAACAAGCATAAGACCTAAAGGTGCGGCACCCATAGTAGGTGCCCCTACATCTCTACTGGTAGCTCTTCGTATATTATATCCACCACCTTCAGAAAACCCTAGAAGACCTCCTTTACCTATCTTAGGTCTGTTAGTTCCCCCAGCAGCAGCATTAGCAGCAAGTAGATTGTCTCTACCATACATGTCTCCTGCTTTATTACTCATCACAACTTCACCAGGAGAGAGTGCTACTAGTTGAGTATCAGCACCCATACCAGAGATTTTTTGACCTGTTGAATCAGTTACTAGTGAACCACCATCCAATCCTGTGACTGGTTCTGGTTCTGGTGCAGCAAATGGATTTTCATATGGTTCTATCATAGGGATTGACAGAACTGGTTTGTCCTCCTCTTTGATATTGTCTATAGGATCAGCACCAAATAGTGCTAATGCTTTATTAACATTATCTTCTAAAGCATTAAAGGCATCAAAAATACCACCAATAAAATCATTAATAGGTCCTAATATATTTTCATTTGTCCAAGTAGATATAGAGTTTATAAAATCAATAAACTTATTCACAAAATCAACAAACGGTTGAAATGCTTTTCCTGGATCTTTTAAGATTTCAATAAGACGAAGCAATGCTCCACCTAATAATATATTCTTAAAGAAGTCTAGAATCATATCAAAGAAACTGCCAGCAGGTTTCAATGCTGCCTTTGCTGCACTTTTAAACTTATTATCTTTTTCAGGTGTTTCTAATTTTGTTTCTCTTGTCTTCTTCTTTAATGTATCTGCTGCTGATGCTTCTTTCTTTTCACTCTTCTTTTCTAACTGAAACTGTTTGTTGAGGGTATCAACAATACTATTAAGGTTCTCAGATATCTTATTGACTTGTGGGACTAATGTATTTTCAATAAACGCAGAAGAATCATCTGGTTTTATCTTTTGTATTTCATTTATTACATCATCCTGCAGATTAGTTTTAGGAGATACTGCTGCTGCTGTTTTCTTAGGGACAGAACTTTTTTTCTGAATCGCACCAGAAAAGAAAGCATCTGCTTTTACTTTCTTCTTGGGTTTGGGTTTGAATCTACCTGTCTTTGACTTAACTCTTTTGAACTCATTCGTAAGAAGTTCTACTTCTTCAGTAGGCATCTGACTGTTGGACATTCTACCAGCAGCCATCTTCTCTCTGAGAAGAGTTTTATATGTATCGTAATCTATATCACTAACATCATCTAACCCTAAAAGTCTTAGGATTATTTCTTCAATATTATCTTCCTTAACTGATTGTTTCTTCTTTGCCTTAGAAGAAATAGCAAGCGCAGAGGATCCACCAGAAGGATTAGACTTCTTCTTTCCTAATATGCTATTCAGTAGATCGTCTAGACCCTCTGGGATTTCATCCATTCTGTCTTGCCTTTGACTTTTGCTCTTCGTCCTCTAAGTGTTGCTGTAGAAGTGCGACATAAACATCACGCTCCCAAGGCATCATGTTTTCAATCTCAGTTAATGAATATTTATGGTACTGCATCAGGGCAAAATTTAACTTGTAGTACCCCTCAAGATCCATATGGATCATCCCTACGCGAAAAAACTGGATAAACCCTCCAAAACGACAGTACCTTTTTTCTTAGTCTTGGGATTCTTTACTTCAATTTCATGCGATAGTTTAGGCATAGTATTGAAAAACTCTTCAACTTTTTTAAACTGAAGAGAGTTCATCTGTTCTAAGAACTCATTAATCTCCTCACGACTACAATCTTCTGCTGCCCAGACATCATCTGCACTAAAGATTTTATCAATACATCCACCAATAATTTCAAAGGATTGGTCCATTGCTGAATCATCACTAAGGTCAAAGTTGTTCTTGATGAACTGGTCAAGAGAAGGATACTTCATCTCCATTGTAAGTTGGTCATCCAGTTTAATCATCTTATCATGGTCTTCACTGAACTTGACTTCAATCTCATCAAGATTAATCTTGACTGGAACTTCAGTCTCACCATCATCAGGACAAATGATATTGACTTCTACTTCTTCTCCGACAGACTTGCCTCTGATATTAAGGAACAAGAACTCAATGTCAAATGTAGGGAGGTCTTCTACTTTAATGTTTCTTGTGGAAATACAGTTCTTGATTACGGTTTTGATTGCTGTAGTAATCTGAGTATTATCTTCGCTCTCTAAGGCAAGTACTAAAAGTTTTTCTTCTCTTACAAGGAAAGGTCTATACTTAATCTTTTGTTTGGTCGAAGGTAATTCCAACTCATATGTCGGTGTTGAAATCTTAGGTAAGGGCATAATGTTTTAGTCAGTCAGTCGGTATATTTATTAGGTAATACTATTACTTGTTTCTAGAGTTGTTCCCGAGAATAGAGTTCCATCAGGCACGCCTCTTCCTTTATTAAGTTGAGCATCTATTTCAGCGGCTGCTGCGAATTGTTCTGTTAAAGATGCTGCTGTAAATTGATTTCTTACACTAGTACGAGCATCGGTATTAGCACTAGAAATATTAGTATCTACAACGTGTCTAATGTATGAGAACTGAACATTAACTCTTAGAATATCACTTGGACCATAACTTACAGCAGCCTTCTGCATTGCTTTAGGGAAAGCACCAACATAAGTATAGTAAAGAGCAGGTCCTGTTATCTCTTTTTCAAACTTAGTCATATAGATATTAGATTTATATCCACCATTAGCACCTTTAGGATAAGACATCCTATAGATAGCAGTGTCTCCTTTATATTCATTTGTAGTTCCTGTTTGACCTACAATATAATCCATCCAGGTTTCAAAGAACCTAATCGTATTATAGTTTCTATCAACATAAAACTGAACATCAAAAGTATCATCATAGATTCTACGATAAGCAAACTGTTCTCTTGCTCCGTAGTAATCACCCACCTGATCGTGAGTTGCTAATGAACTACCTGGAATAGATGCTTCACTACAAAGGAGTTCAACATTCTTTCCATCAGTATTGTATGTAAACCCTCTAGCTCTCAGAAAGTTCAATACATCTCTAGGTGGTTGTAAACTTATAGCATAAGAAGAAGTTTGAGCAAGGTTCATCACCCTACTCTTCAAATCAGATGTTCTAATTCCCTTTGGACGTGGGCCAGCCATCTATAAATAGACTCGATTACTATACTATGTAGTAGGGAAGTGGGAGAAAGTATAAAGTCGATATATAAACCATCCAATCCTGAAAAATATCAGGGCAATGCTAATAATATTATTTGTAGAAGTTCTTGGGAACGTCGCTTCTGCAACTGGTGTGATAACAATCCCAACATATTAAAGTGGGCATCAGAAGAGTTTAGCATCCCATATGTTTCTCCTATTGATAACAGAATTCATCGTTACTATCCAGACTATCTGATTGAAGTTAAAGAAGTTAGTGGTAAGATTAAAAAATATGTGGTTGAAGTAAAACCAAAGAAACAAACACAACCACCTAAGAAGAGTGAACGTGTTACTAAATCATTCATCTATGAAACCAAAACTTATGCTGTGAATCAAGCAAAGTGGAAAGCAGCAACCGAGTTCTGTATAGATAATGGTGTTGAGTTTAAGATTATCACTGAAGACGAACTAGGTATCAAACCTTATGGATCAAGAACAAGAAGAGTATCTAGAAAGCGGAACAAATAGACTTGAATATGTTCGTGATGATATTATAAATCAAGGTCAACCTGATGATATGATGTTTGAATTGTTACAGGTTTTGACTGAAGAAGTATTGGTTCCTGAGGTTGGAAGATACTATACATTCATATATCAACCTAAGACATCAAGGATTAGATATGATGAACATCCATTGATTGCTTGTGTTGGTATCTTCAGATGGGGTATTAGAGGTATCAACTACCACTGGGGAACATTTAGAAACTACTCTTGGGAAGAAGTGATTGGAAGGTTTCATGTCATATATCCACTTGAACTTAATGATGCTAGAGCAATCCCGTATCAGAAGTTTGAAACTTCAAGATAAATAAAAATAAAAAAAAGATATGGCGGACCAACTACCAGATGGTGTTACCTACCCTAAGGTGGGTGGACTTATATATGAATTACCTACTGTCAAAGTAGAAACAAAAGATAAATCTGGCACTGAGCGTGAAGAGACGGTTTTATCAAGGTTCAATGTTAAAACTGGTAATTTTGATTTATATGTTACAGAAAACGGTTTCATTGGTCTTGGGGGTAGTAATAAACTGTTTGCAACTTACAACGCCAGCACTAATGAACTTTCCCCTAATAGTAAAAATAAAGAAATTTATCAAAGAATTGCTTTTCGTCCGTCAACCGTCTCCGCTAAAACACAACTTAGTAGCATAGTATACCGTACAAAAAAAGCGACAATAGGAACTCTTAATTATTTAATTAAAGATAATGACGAGCATCCCTTAGCACCAACACTGAATACAATCGCAGGTTATGAGGGATATAAGGCAATTCCTGGCGTACCTGCTGCTAAAAGTAATGTAGTCCAAACCCCAAACCCAGTTGTACCAGACCGAGATACACCACTCCCAGTTGTACCAGACACCAATGGTACTGGTGATACTAACTCTGCACTTCCTCCTGAAGATGGTCAGACTAGTACTCCTC